>ERZ773043.1361-NODE-1361-length-13761-cov-9.202977_pt1 | contig 13761 bp, 11 predicted proteins | sample MGYA00580636_ERZ773043 | MGnify/ENA primary metagenome ERZ773043 (study PRJEB29015, sample SAMEA2737992) | human oral metagenome | biome: human oral; feature: human-associated habitat; material: dental | place: China | collected 2065 ... | reverse complement strand
GTTTTAGTCGTTCCTTAGCCTCTGCCATATCGGCAACATCTTTGACTCGCAAGATTGACTCTTTTTTGGTGCTCTTGATCTTGTCGACGAATTGCCTGGCAAATTTAGTTTGGCTATGATTGATGATAGCTACACTAAAGGTGGAGGTCTGATTGCCAAAGATTGAGCCGAAAATGAAGAGGAAGATCAACGGGAACAGGAAGGTGAAAAATAGCGCCGTCTTATCTCTGAGCAGTCGCTTCAGCAGGGCAATTACCTGGCCTTTAACACCGCCCCAGTATTTCTTCATAGTTTAGTCCCTCAGTGCCTTTCCAGTTAAATCAATAAAAACATCCTCTAGGCTGGCCTGCTCAACGATCTGCTCCTTGACGAAACCCCGATCCAGTAGCCCTTGGATCAGATTGTGCGGACTATCCAGCGCTATGATCTTACCGCCGTCCATAATCGCTATGCGATCGCACAGCAGCTCAGCCTCCTCCATGTAGTGAGTGGTTAGGACGACGGTCACGCCCTCGTCTCGAATCTGCTGGATCAGCTCCCACATATTTCGTCTAGCTTGCGGGTCAAGCCCGGTGGTTGGTTCGTCAAGGAAGAGAACTTTGGGGTGATTGACTAGAGTGGAAGCGATGGCAAAACGTTGTTTCTGACCGCCCGACAACTCCTCTACGTAGCTATCTGCCTTTTCGGTCAGCTGTACTTTACTCAGTAAGGCGTCGGTATCTACCTCGGTGCCGTAGAGACTACCAAACATCTTGAGCTGCTCCCTTAAGTTCAGCTTATTGTAAAAGGCGGTCGATTGGAGCTGGATACCGATGATACTCTTGACCTTCATAGGCTCTTTACTGACGTCGAGACCATCAACCACTGCCTTACCGCCGTCGATCTGACGGAGTGTCTCAATCATCTCTAGGGTAGTGGTCTTGCCGGCGCCATTCGGACCGAGCAGACCGAAGATCTCGCCCGGATACACCTCAAAAGAGATGTCGTTGAGTGCTCGTTTCTTACCATAGCGCTTGACGAAATGAGATACGGTGATGATCGGCTGCTTCTTAGTCATAATAATTTACTGCGGTATATAATAGCACAGTTTGCTGGCGATGCTATATACTAGCGTCATGAAGATTAAGGACAAGCTTAAAGCTGACCGACCCAGGGAGAAACTTGCTCGCTATGGCGCTGAGCGATTAAGCGACCTGGAGCTACTGATGGCAATCATTGGTAGCGGTAACGCTAAGGCGGATGTCGGCGTGATCGCCCGCCGGGTGCTTAGATTGCTGCGAGAGAAAGACGGCGAACTGACGTATAGTGATTTGCGCAGTGTAGTTGGTCTGGGCGAAGCGAAGATACCGGTGATATTAGCCAGCCTAGAACTGGCTAAGCGATACCTGGTCGATAGCGACCGACCGGTGGTTGACTCGCCGGAAAAGGCAATGGCTTTGCTGGCAAATATCCGTGACAAGAAGCAAGAGCACTTCGTCTGCCTAACTCTCGACGGGGCGAACCGCCTGATCGCTCAACGAGTGGTAACCATCGGCACGCTGACTGCCAGTCTGGTGCACCCACGGGAAGTCTTCGCTGATGCTATCACCGACCGAGCCGCCGGTATCATCGTGGCACATAATCATCCGAGCGGAAGCCTGGAGATCAGTCAAGCCGACCGAGACGTCACCGATAGGCTGACGGAAGCCGGCAAGCTTCTGGGGATCACGCTAATCGACCACATCGTCGTCACTAAGAGTGAGCATCGGAGCATAGTAGGTCAGGGGTGAACGAACTTCAGAATCTGCTATAGTTTACTATATAATGAATGCGAAGGTGCTTATGGAACAGCTATGGAGTGCGGCGAATAAATTGCGAGGTAATATTAGCCCGTCAGACTACAAATATGTAGTACTGGGACTAATTTTTCTGAAGTATGTTTCGGATGCATTCTCAGTGCGACATCAAGAAGCGATCGACGAGAATTACGACCCGGAGGATCGTGACTGGTATCTTGCAGAAAATATTTTCTGGATTCCCGAGAAGGCTCGTTGGGAATATTTGGCAGCGAGAGTAAAACAGCCGGAGATAGGGGTGCTGGTGGATAAGGCAATGGAGGCTATTGAACGTGATAATCCAAGTCTGAAAGGTGTTCTGCCGAAAGATTATGCTCGTGAAGCCCTGGATAAGCGTCGTTTGGGTGAGCTGATTGATCTATTTACGAATATCAAATTTGACACTGTCAGCGCCAGGGATTTACTTGGGCAAGTCTACGAGTACTTTATGGGTAAGTTCGCTGATAGCGAAGGTAGGCGTGGTGGTGAGTTCTACACGCCACGTTCTATCGTACAGTTACTGGTGGAGATGCTTGAACCATACAGTGGTCGGGTCTATGACCCGTGTTGCGGTAGTGGCGGTATGTTCGTTTGGAGCGAGAAGTTTGTTAAGGAGCACGCCGGTCATACCAGTGATATTGCTGTGTATGGTCAAGAACTGAACGAAACCACTTGGCGACTCGCTAAAATGAATATGGCAATTCGGGGAATTGATGCGAATATCAAACGCGGCGACACCTTGATGGATGACCAGCTTCCTGACCTGAAAGCTGATTATATCTTGGCCAATCCACCGTTTAATATTAGAGATTGGGGTCAAGAGCATTTGCAGAATGACGTACGCTGGAAGTATGGTCTGCCACCAAAGGGTAACGCCAACTTTGCCTGGATTCAACATATGATTTTCCATCTCGGCTCGCATGGTACGGCAGGATTCGTATTGGCAAACGGGAGTATGAGTAGTCAGACTGGCGGCGAAGGTGATATTCGTAAGCAACTAGTGCTCAATGATATGGTTGACGCTATCGTTACATTACCAAGTCAACTATTTTTTAATGTAGCTATACCATGCTGTCTGTGGTTTGTGTCGCATGATCGTACTAATCGTCGTGGCAAAGTATTATTCGTTGATGGGCGTAATCTGGGAGAAATGGTAACTCGCCGTAATCGCAAGTTGACCGAGGAAGACATTGCTCGAGTGGTGAAGACATGCCATGATTACAAAACCGCCAGCGCGGATTATGCTGATCAGCCGGGTTTTTGTAAAGTCGCTAATCTAGAAGAAATCAAGCAGCATGACTATGTGCTGACGCCCAGTCGCTACGTTGGCGTTGAGGAAACCGAAGAGGACGATGAGCCGTTCGCCGAGAAATTTGCTCGGTTGACGGCTGATCTGGAAGAGCAATTTGCGAAAAGCTGCGAGCTGGAGGCAAAGATAAAAGAGAACCTTGCCAAAATAGAGAAAGAAATCAAATGATAAACGGCGACAACCCGAACGGCGAAATGGTGGTGTATGCTGGCGATGATGGCAAGCCTCAGGTTCAAGCTAGACTGCAAGATGAAAACATATGGCTCACTCAAGTGCAGCTGGCTAAGGTGTTTCAAACTACGAGGCAAAATATAGGTCAGCATATTAAGAATATCTACGAAGAGAAAGAGCTCGACCCTTCGGCAACTATAAAGAAATTCTTTATAGTTCAAACTAAAGGCGATCGTGAGGTCTCGGAAAAGCTAGAACAGCGGTGCCTTGAGGGGCAAAGGTTGTGTAGAAGAAGGTTGGGGTAAAAATGAGTGAAGATATTCAACACGCTCTCGAATCGTCTATTGTTGGTCCGCTAGTTAAAGATGGCTTGATAGATGTAGCGGAATATTCAATTGATGAAGTCTTTAATAATGAGATTATTAAACAAATCCCGATTGTTAAAACCGTAATTGGTGTAATACAAACTGGGATTAACATTCACGATCGCTTGTTTTTGAAGAAAATTGTAGCATTTATTGTCGGCATCAATCATATATCAGAAAAACAGCGTAAAAAAGTAGTTGACAAAATCAACTCCTCAAAGAAGTACCGAATGAAGGTTGGTGAGAAATTACTGTACATTATTGATAAGTGCGATGACTATACAAATGCTGAAAATATAGCAAAGCTCTTCTCGGCAATGGTGAAAGGCGATATTAGCTACGAGCAATATTTAGAAGCGTCCCGTATAATATCAAGGATTTCTACGGATGAACTTGATTTGTTTATACAGTCCCATGGTTCATCATTTGATGATGGAGTGTTTGATTTTTTATATACGGGATTGGTGACTGCTGAATATGAAAAACCAGATGTTGAAGTTGTAAAGCACGAACAGTGTGATTGGAAAGATCCGCCTGATTATTATGACGCCGAAGTTCATGGCGGAGAAATTAAATTTTACCCAACCGAAATTGGTGACGTAGTCATTAAAGTGTTTGGTGGCGAAGATAAGAGGAAGAGATGAATAGAGTCTTATTGGGTGATGTCGCAGAAATTATCAAAGGCATTTCATACAGAAGTGCCGATTATTCTGATTCAGAAAATGGGACTGCTTTTGTAAACCTAAAGTCTGTTGCTAGGGGTGGGGGATATAACCCTGATGGCATAAAATATTATGTAGGACAAATAAAACCATCGCAATATGTTAAGTCGGGCGATATTCTGATAGCAAACACAGACCTTACTCAGAATCGTGAGATTATCGGTAGTCCTATAATTATGCCAGATATGGGCAGGAGTGCTTGCTTTTCGTTGGATCTGTCAAAAATAATAGTGACAGATACGGACATGGTTTATCCTAGGTATCTTTTTTATTATCTAAAGTCTCCAATTGTTCGAGAATATATGCTGGCACATAGTAACGGCAGTACGGTAATGCATCTATCAGTCAAGGCAGTGCCTAATATGGAAATCAATCTGCCGCCACTCGACCAACAAAAGAAAATTGCCAATATCCTCGGCAGTCTTGATGAAAAAATCGAGCTCAATCGCCGCATGAACGAAACTCTCGAGCAGCTCGGTCAAGCCCTCTTTCGCCATTATTTTGTTGATAATCCTGAGGTGAAGAATTGGTCAATAGTAAAAGTTGGTGATGTTCTCAGTGAATTGCAAAGCGGCTCTAGACCAAGAGGTGGAGCGGTCAAATCGGGTGTGCCGAGCGTCGGAGCAGAGAACATAGTTGGCTTAGGAAAATACGATTACTCAAAAGAAAAATATATCAGCGAAGAATTCTTTAACAGACTTGGCCGTGGTGTCGTAAACTCAGGAGATGTTCTTCTTTACAAGGACGGTGCTTATGTTGGCAAGAAATCGTTGTTTATGAATGGTTTTCCTCATAAAAAATGTGCCATAAACGAACATGTATTTATTTTAAGGACAAATTCTAGGTTGAAAAGTCAATTTTTCCTGTATTTTTGGCTAGATCAGCCAAGTATAACTAAAAAGATTATTGATGCTGGAGTGAAAGCTGCTCAACCAGGAATAAATCAATCAAATGTAAATAGCCTTCCAATCTTATTGCCACCAGAAGAAAGTGTGAAGAAATTTGATAACGAAATTAGTCCAATTATGGGAATGATTTTTTCTAATGCTATTGAAAGTAATCAGCTGGCAGCTCTTCGTGACTTACTTCTACAAAAATTAATTTCTGGAGAGATTGAAGTTTAACATGGCTTCTGTTATAGATGAGATACGACGCTGTGACGCAGTAGTCTCAAAAAATATTACAAAACTTATAGATGATAGAGGACTGATGTCTATCAATATCATCAATTCTCTTCGTAATTTGGTTAATCAGGTTGCGATATTGATTAACACTCAGGATGTAAATACAGACAGTAATTATCAAGCAATTGAGAGTGCGATGAAACAAGTAGAGGCTCGTGCTGACCTAGCATTTCTGCGAACTTTCTATAAACAACTTCAGGCTTCGGCATCTCACTATACTCTAGATGAGGATAATGCCGAAAGACTTATGTTAAAGTACTATGAGTCACTAATTCTAATAAAAAATTATCTCAAAGACGATTTTTCAATTGATATTCTAGATAATCTCAAAGACTTTCCATTGGATATTGATGAGTCTCAGCAGGAATATTATGAAAAAATAGCGAGTCAAATAGAAAGCCATGCAAATGAGGACGGTGCTAAAGACAACTATTATATACACAGAGTAAAGCCATTCTTCGTGAATCAAAAAGTATATTATGAGATAACTTTTTCGTTGGCAATTGATCGCAATAGCAAATTTCATAGGAAGATTGCTTTTTCGAGGGAGAGAGTTTTTGACAACTACGCAACAGACTTCTGGCTCATTAATTCCACTATAGAAGTTGATGGTATAGAAGTTCCTATAAAAATAATTCAATCTTGGAAGGTGAACATTCGACCTTGTGAGTTTAATAATCTAGGCAGAATTATTGGATTTGATGTAAGGGCTAGCAGAGGACAAAAGGACTATCTTCCAATTATGGAATATATTACCTACTACCAAAGGTCGCTAGTTGACATTATTGACCTGAGTGATGACTTGTTCAGAGGTTTCGTTAATCAAGTACGTTCTGTGGGATACAAGTCAACAATTATAGACCTAATAATAAGGGTCAAATGTTTTTGTAAAACACAGACGACTGGTAAAAACGTAATTCGTTATTTGCTTTTGAACATACACAACTCAACGATAAAAGACCAGTACCCAGACAATCGATTTGACAGTATGGATGATATTTGGTTGAGTAAGAAAACTTTTCCGTTTGATAAAATGCCGTTCTGTACCTCTTTAAAGAATCATAACCCTCGTCTCAAAGATGTGATATCGGCTATTCCTATTCGCGGGCGAGAACATGAACTGATAGCAAGAAGGGTAATGATCAACACGGAACAAGAAGGTCTACTGTATTCTCCGAAAGAAAAAATCTCCGGTGACGATGAACTAGATTTCTTAATTGATCAGTATAATGCTAAGTTATGGTCTGGGCATGCCGATAGAAGAATTAAAAAATACTCAGACCACTATTTTATACAAGGCTATGAACAAAATGTTGTAGAAATAGTTAAAATACTTAAAACACTCTGTTCTAATGGTGAGAAAAATTACAAAGACAATGCCCTAGAATGGTTGACTAATAACGGCAGCGAAATAGATGATCCTGTTAAGAAGAATATCTTAGTAAGTCTATTTGATTCATCGAAAGTAGCAGTAATCTATGGAGCTGCTGGTACTGGAAAAACTAGAATGATAGAGCATATATCAGCATACTTTGGTTCTGAGCATAAACTGTATCTAGCAAACACTAACGCAGCAGTTAGCAACTTAAAGATGCGATTAGGTGATGCTGGTAATTTTATGACAGTTACAAAAGCAATTAAAACTTCGGACTTGGACTGTTCTATCTTATTTATTGACGAGTGCAGCACTATCAGTAATAGAGATATGATTGCTCTTTTGAACAATATCGATTTTGGGCATTTGGTGTTAGTCGGAGATGTCTATCAGATTCAGTCAATTAGATTTGGTAGTTGGTTTGATATCATTAGAAAGTTTTTACCCAAGCAGGCTGTTTTCGAGCTTGAAACTCCCTTTCGAACAGAAGACGACAATCTTAAAAAGCTGTGGGACTCGGTCAGGAAAGACAACGATAACGTTGAAGAGATTATGGCAAGACAGGGCTACTCACGTAGATTGGATAGTTCAATATTTCAAAAGTTATCGGACGAGGAGATTGTTCTTTGTTTGAATTACGATGGTCTGTATGGTGTAAATAATGTTAATAAAATATTACAAGCAAAAAATAAGAACCAACCAGTTGTGTGGAATGGTGAAATTTACAAGGTTGGCGACCCTATAATTTTTAATGAATCAAACGCCTATAGTGAAATATTGTACAATAATTTAAGAGGTAAAATCGTTAGTATTAACGCAATTGATAAGGTAACTATTGAGTTTATTGTAGATATTATCGGTGTTACAATCTCAGAGCGAGATGCTGAATGGGCTGGCCTTAAACTTATTGACGACAATAGGGTTCGAATTAGGGTAGAAAAGAGGCGTAACAATGATAGCGATGATGATTCCGAAACCATAAGGTCGGTTGTGCCGTTTCAGGTCTCATATGCAGTGACAATTCATAAAGCACAAGGCCTAGAATATGAGTCGGTAAAAGTAGTAGTAACTAAAGATAGTGAGGAAAAGGTTACAAAGAACATCTTTTATACTGCTATCACCAGAGCAACCAAAAGGTTGACTATCTACTGGAGTCCAGAGACTCAGCACGGGATCATCTCTTCGTTTGCGGGAGGCATTAATAATGATCATAGAATATTTCTAAAACGAAATCATGATTTGCTGAATTGATGTAAGGCTACTAAGCCGGGGGAGCTCTGAAAATTAACGGACAAGCCATGAGGACGTCACAAATTAATTTGAAAAGAGCCGAGACTATACTCGGCTCTTTCCAACCCCTATCGATCTATTAATAGCGATAAGTAAATTCAACCACTGGGTCAGTTTGCCACTTCCAGAAGAAAGTAATATCTTCACCGAGTTGTTGGTTTGGTAACTCCGTCACCGGATTCGTGCCATCGCCAAAGGGATTAGTGATGTTGTAGGTGATATCTTGTGGCTTAATGACCTCATCTCCCTTGAATAGAGCCGTAAGCGCTAGCGGCACTCTGCCGCCAGCTATATTAAACGCTGGTAGCGGAGAGTAAGCCTTGAATGAATAGCGCCTCATCCCATCTTCGCTAGTAATTTCATCAACGACAGCCGACAGCTGAATCTTGATGGTTACCTGACCTTGCGGCAGCTTCAGCTTTCCAGCCCTAAACTGTTTGGCTATAGACTTTAACTCTTTGTCAGTGTCGTATTGGTCCTCGGATAGACCAATCTTTTGTAAGTATGGCTTGATCCTAGACAGGTCACCTTTTATACGGCTCACTTGTGCTATTCGCTCACCGTAAGCTTGTTCTCCAGCTGAGATAACAGCAACTGATGCGCTGAACTTGACCGTTGGGTAGGGTAGGATGAACTCCACCTCACGCTCTTGGTCGTTGTTGACTGTGAAGACAGTTGTTATCTCAGCCGAGTCATATGTTCCGCCCATTTGCGACGTTGGCTCGACGACGACGGTTGTGTGTTGTTTTAGTATTTGTAGGTTGAGGATGGAATCCCCAAGAGTAAGTTTATTCATAAAACTTCTCATCTTTCTCCAGGTCTAAGCCTGGCCTAATATTGTTATTTGTGGTAATATGAGAAGCACATATATATGACCGCTAGTCTGCATATGTACTCAAACACCAGTTACCAGCTGGTGTTTTTACATACCCCCTATTTTTTATTGGGCATATAATCCATTCTATGGTAGCACATCGCGATGTGTTTGCCAAGTGCAAAAACGCTATATATAGCGGAGCAAGTGAAATAGGCAACTCACTTGATAGATTAGGTATTTTTTGCTATAGTGTTGGTGTGAATGAAGTCCAAAGAAAGCTTCTTGATCTGGCTGAAACGGTCAACCTAAGTGAGTATACCTATTATGGGCTGGCTAAGACACTAAATATCGATCATCCCTATAAAGTTCAATTTGCTATAGATCAGCTTATCAAAAAAGGGGCGCTGGTTAAAAACTATGAAACAAACACAATCTTCAAGCCAAAGAGTGGCTGCTTGGTGGATGGGTTGATTAATATACCTTATTATGGATATATTAATTGCGGTGAAGCTTTGGTATTCGCTCGGGATAGGATAGAAGGGTATCTTAAAATAACACCTAGTACCATTCATGTATCTGATTTTAACAATCTCTTTGCGCTAAAAGCCTCTGGTAATTCTATGAATAAGGCTAATATTGGAGGCAGGTCGGTTGATGATGGAGACTATGTATTAGCTCAAAAAAAGGACAGTTATTATCCCAGCGACGGTGACTATGTTATTTCTATTATCGGCGGGGTGGCAAACCTTAAAAGGTTTTACAAAGATAACAAAAACCGACAAATCGTCCTGAAATCAGAGTCAGTTGAGGACTTGCCACCGATTATTATTAGTGAGAAGGATATTGATAAATTGAGTACATATAGTATAGCAGCCGAGGCAATTGATGTAGTTAAAATGCCTTAAGAGATAGGGGTAACTTGCGGTGTAATAGCTTTGCGAGTTGGAGCTGGCGCCAGATCGTCAGGGAGTTTTGTTGACTTGCTATTGTCGAATTAATAGGCGCAACGGAGGATGATGATAGTAATGCAATTTGCTAGAATATTTACAGTATGACTGAGTCTCAAATTGAGCAGTATGCGCTTGATATCTTGGCTGATCTTGGCTGGCAGACTATGCACGGGTCAGATATTGGTCCCGATGGCACTGACGAGCGGGAGCTAAGACAAGTGACCCTGCCTAAGCGACTGCGAGATGCTTTATTGCGACTTAATCCACATATTCCAGAGTCAGTTCTGAATGAGGCGATGCAACACTTGGTGCGAGTCAGTAAGACATCCTTGATCGAAGATAATCACGATTTTCATCAGTTGCTGATAGCGGGCGTACCGGTGCAGTACCGCACATCGAGCGGTGAGGTGAAGCACGATATCGTGCGAGTAGTGGATTTTAACTCGCCGGAGAATAATAACTTTGTGGCGGTCAATCAGCTGACGGTCTTACAGGATAACCACAATCGTCGACTGGATATAGTGCTATTTATTAACGGCTTGCCACTGGTGGTGATTGAGCTGAAGAATGCGGCTGACACCAGGGCTAATCTAGTAGCGGCCTATCGGCAAATTCAGACGTATATGTGTGAGATTGGCAATTTGTTCCGATTTAATGAACTATGTGTGACGAGCGATGGTCTATTGGCAGAGATGGGGACGATTACTAGTCCGCTTGAACGGATGATGCCATGGAAGACTGTTGACGGCGAAGAGGAAGTCGGTAATACCCCGGCGCTAGGGGTGTTGCTTCGTGGTGTTTGCTTGCCGGAGCGATTACTGGATATCGTGCGAAACTTCATAGTCTTTGAGCGCAGTGACGTCAGCAAGCTAATCAAGATAGCGGCTGCCTATCATCAGTACTGGGTGGTCAACAAAGCGTTTGATCGTACGCTGGTGGCTAGTAATAAAAGCGGTGATCGACGAGCCGGTGTAGTCTGGCATACGCAAGGGTCAGGTAAGAGTCTGAGCATGGTGTTCTATGCCGGTAGACTGATGAAATCAAATGAGCTTCATAATCCGACCGTGGTGGTCGTAACTGATCGCAACGATCTAGATGGTCAATTATTTAGTACGTTTAGCGCTTGTTCCGAGCTACTGGGCGAGGAGCCGAGACAGGCTGATTCACGGAGTGAGCTGAGAGAGCTCTTGAAGCGAGAGGTGGGTGGGATTATCTTTACAACCATTCAGAAGTTTTCACCGGAGGGTGATGAGGATAGTCTGCCGGTTCTGACTGATCGGCGTAACGTCATCGTGATAGCAGATGAGGCGCACCGTAGTCAATACGGTTTGAAAGCACACGTTCGAGCGAGTGATGCTCAGCTGGTGTACGGCTATGCCAAATATATGCGTGACGCCTTGCCGGGTGCGAGCTATATTGGCTTTACGGGTACGCCGATTGAAACGGACGATAAGTCGACACCGGCGATGTTTGGCGATTATATTGATATTTACGATGTCAAGCGGGCGGTCAGAGATGGTGTGACGGTGCCAATATATTATGAGAGCCGATTAGTAAACTTAGACATGGATGAAACAATGAGGCAGTGGCTGGACGAGGAGGTTGATGATTTATTGGAAGGTGAAGAACTGAGCCGCCAAGGTGCTTTGAAAGCTGAGTATGCGCAAAAAGAGGCTATCGTTGGCAATAGTAAGAGATTGGATGTGATTGCCCTTGATATAATTCAGCATTTTGAAAAGCGACAAGGTGTACTGAGCGGCAAGGGCATGATAGTAACAATGAGTCGTGGTATAGCGGCCGATTTGTATCAGAGAGTTGTGGCGCATCGACCGGACTGGCATAGCGATGACGATATGCTGGGTGTGGTCAAGGTGGTTATCACTGGCAGTGCGAGTGACTCCGAGCGTCTGCGATCACATATTCGTAGCAAGCGAAGACTAAAAGTGATCGAGAAGCGCATTAAAGACCCTGAAGACTCGCTGAAGTTAGTAATCGTTTGCGATATGTGGCTGACTGGATTTGATGTTCCAAGCATGCACACTATGTATCTGGATAAACCGCTGAAAGGTCATAACTTAATGCAGGCAATCGCACGGGTCAACCGGGTCTCACCAGGTAAAATTGGCGGTCTGGTTGTTGATTACTTGGGTGTAGCAAGGGCACTCCGAGATGCTCTGTCTAACTATACTCAGAGTGGTGGGCGAGGTGCTCCGCAGCTTGATATATCTGAAGCTGTGGCTCAGATGCGGGTGAAATATGAGGCAGTATGCGACTTATTCGGCAACTTTGATTACAAGCGATATTTTACGGCGTCTACTGACGGGAAATTACAAATTATCCTGGATGCTGAGGAGTATATCTTAAGCCTGAGAGATGGTGAAAGACGATTAAGGCAACAGATGGCAGAGCTTAACAAAGCTTTCGCACTCGTTGTGCCTAGACCTGAAGCATTAAAGATTCGTGAGGAGGTGGCGCTATTTCAGGCGGTGAAGGCTCGATTGGAAAAAGTGTCCGGTTCGTTAGCAATGTCTGGTGTCGAATATCATACGGCGCTCAAGCAGATTGTTGATAAAGCAATTTCACCGATTGGTGTAGTGGATATATTTGAGGCGGCAGGACTTAAGAAACCAAAGTTGTCGATCTTGAGCGATGAGTTCTTTGCAGAGGTTCGTAGTATGGAACGCAAGAATTTAGCAGTTGAGGCTCTGCAAATGTTGCTAGTCGATGAAATAAAGTCGCAGTTCTCACAAAATTACGTTAAGGAAACTAAGTTCTCTGAACTTCTTCATCAAGCACTGATGCGCTATAGAAGCGGTACGATTGAAGCGGCGCAGATGATTGAAGAGTTGATTAGTATCGGTCGTCAAGTTCGTCGGACTGTCGAAGAGGAGCGTACTCGTGGCTTAAGCAAAGATGAAGCTGTTTTTTACGATGCACTTGCCGAGAATAGTGACGCTCGTGAGGTGCTTGGGGACGCACAATTGCGTAATGTTGCCAAAGCATTACTACAGCAAGTGCGCCGTGATGCGACGATTGATTGGACGGAGCGCAAGAATGTTCAAGCGAAGTTGAGGATAAATATTAAAAAGATCTTGATGAAATATGATTATCCCTCTGATCAGCAGGCTTTAACGACTGATATGGTACTTGAGCAAGCTAAGCGTTATGGTGGCGAATGGGGTTGTGAACGTGCTACTTATGACACTGGTGGAGCAAATATCATAGATTGATCATATTGCACGTGCTTTATGAGTCGATAGGAAGATTATGAAATGAAAATCTCCGCTAAGATCAAGCCTAATTCTCGTCACCGTGAAGAGGTGGTGGTGAATGATGGCTCGCTGACGATTTACATCAAGGCGCCGGCCATTGAAGGGCGAGCCAATCTGGCAGCGGTTAAGCTGGTGGCGAAGTATTATGGCGTGGCGTCATCTCGAGTCAAGCTGGTGCGTGGTGCAACGTCAAGAAATAAAGTGTTTGAAATCGCGGGTAAGAGTCCCGATTCACTTCGTTAGACTTCTCGGCGGTGGCGGGGTAGCCGAAATTATGGGCTAACGGCTAATGGAGTGACATAAGACCGCAGGCTAATATGCTTGATAGGTCTCTGCAGCTAACTTATCGTGAAAATATGCACATATATGCTCATTTTCACGCAGAGTGTGTTATAATGAATCTATGATAAATCGGGTTACAAAAGATAAGGTTGAGTTACTCCATCGGCAATATACCTGGTTGGCGAAAGGTAAGGAACGAGCTCTATGTGA
>ERZ773043.1359-NODE-1359-length-13779-cov-10.294593_pt1 | contig 13779 bp, 11 predicted proteins | sample MGYA00580636_ERZ773043 | MGnify/ENA primary metagenome ERZ773043 (study PRJEB29015, sample SAMEA2737992) | human oral metagenome | biome: human oral; feature: human-associated habitat; material: dental | place: China | collected 2065 ... | reverse complement strand
GCTGGACCTGACCCGCATTGCGGGATCGTCCCCCGAACTGTGGGCGGACATCCTGCTGCAGAACCAGATGCCGACGCTGCGGGCGATTGATGCGGTGGACGCGCGGATGCAGGCCATTCGCCATGCGCTGCTGACGGGGGACCGACAGGCGCTGACCCGGCTGCTGCAGGAAGGGGCCGACTGGCGCCGTACCTGGCAGCGGCACGGGTAGAGACAACACGTTTCATGATGGAAAGATGGACATGCCGGAGGCGACTACGTAGTCCATCCATGAAGAAGGGTAGGCGTAGTCACCAAATCGTTATCGGATGTCACTGCATCAACAGACCTCCATCGACGCAATAACTACTGCCGGTCACGTAGCTGGCATCATCAGAGAGCAGAAACAGGGCGACCGCGGCGGCTTCGTGGGGATCTCCGACCCGTTTGAGCAGGACGGTCTCAGCCAGCTTTTCTTCGAACTGCGGACGCAGATCGTCGGGTAGCACCGAGCGGAGATTGCTAGTGATGGGACCGGGCACCAGAGTGTTAACCCGGATGTTCCGGGGCGCCAGCTCTGCTGCCCAGCTGCGTGCCGCTGCCAGGATGGCGGCCTTGGTCGCGGCATACAGCGAGATCTGCGGCTGGCCTTCGTAGACGGCACTGGAAGACGTGACCAGCACTGCACCGCCATTCCGGAGATGGGGTGACAATGCTCCCATTTGCAACATGGGGGCCACAACATTGACTTGGAACTGGGCTTCGATCATGGAGCGGTCCATGTCTTCGACAGGCGCGCCTACTGCGCAGGCAGCATTGAGCCACAGGGCGTCGATAGGACCATGACGTTCGACGACGGGCAGAAGGCGCTCCAAGGTCTTGCCATCGGAGACATCATCGTGCAGGACGATCGCGTGTTCACCAAGCCGTCTGGTCGTGGATTCCACTCGCGCTGGCGTTCTGCCTGTGATGATGACCAGGGCAGCCCTTTCCTGGATGAGCCGCTCGGCTCCCGCCAGCCCGATGCCGCTGGTGCCCCCGGTGATCAGTACGGTTTTGTCCTTGAAGCGTCGTTGCATATGGCGGAACCTCACGAAGGAAAACAGGAAACAGAGAGAAAGTAGGAAATGAAAAGCATCAGGAAGTTGAAGGAAACCTCGAAGGCCTCGGTTTCAGTCCCCTCTTATATGGACCTGTCGAAGTCATCTGCAGAAAGGTGGTGTGCAAAAGTCAGGGTTTTCGAGGTGTTTGAAAGGAAAACAGGAGGCAGGCCGACTGTTCAAGGGGCAGATCTACTCTGGTTTCCGGAGGCAGTCGAAGCGCACGATCAGGCTTGACGTGTCCCAGCGGTTGCCACCCAGGGCCTGCACGTCGCCATAGAACTGGTCCACCAGTGCCGTGACGGGCAGGGTGACGCCGCTGCGGCGCGCCTGGTCCAGGCAGAGGCCCAGGTCCTTGCGCATCCAGTCCACCGCAAAGCCGAAATCGAACTGGCGGTCAGTCATGGTCTTGCCGCGGTTGTCCATTTGCCAGGACTGGGCCGCGCCCTTGCCGATGACATCCAGCACCTGCTTCATGTCCAGGCCGGATACCTCGCCAAAGTGGATGGCCTCGGCCAGCCCCTGCACCAGGCCGGCGATGCAGATCTGGTTGACCATCTTGGCCAGCTGTCCGGCGCCCACGTTGCCCACGCGGGTGATGGCCTGCGCGTAGGCCATCGAGACGGGGCGCACCCGTTCGACATCGGCCTCGGTGCCGCCGCACATGACGGTGAGGCAGCCTTTCTCGGCGCCTGCCTGCCCGCCCGAGACCGGGGCGTCAACGAAGTGCAGGCCGTGCGCACGCGCCGCCGCATCCAGTTCGCGGCTGATTTCGGCCGAGGCCGTGGTGTGGTCCACGTAGAGTGCGCCGGGCTTCATGCCGACAAAGGCGCCATCCGCACCCAGCACCACGCTGCGCAGGTCGTCGTCGTTGCCCACGCACGAGAACACGATGTCGGCGTCCTGCGCCGCCTCGCGTGGGGTGAGGGCCAGGCGGTGGCGACCGGCGGGGGCCTTGCCTTCGATCTCGGTTAGCCAGCGTTCCGCCTTGGCCGTGGTGCGGTTGTACACGCAGACCGCATGTCCGGCCTGTGCCAGATGGCGTGCCATCGGATAGCCCATCACGCCCAGGCCCAGGAAGGCGACCTTGAGCGATGGCGTGGCGGGCGTGGGGACGGGCTGGGTGGAGGCGTTCATGGGTGGGGTCTCCGGTGTGATTGGGGCGATGAAGGCCGATCCATTCCTGTGAAGGCATGCGCGGTGCTCTGCGGCGTCCGGGACGGCTGCAGGATCTCGGGGCGTCTTCGGGAGCGTGGCCGTGCGGCCGGGCGTGTGGCTCTGCGGCGGATACCGTTCTTCGGCCTTCGGGCAATGATGCCATAGCGCCCGCCCTGGCTCTGCACGGCGGCTGCTCAAGGCTATGTTTGGGCGGTTGCCCCGGACACTGTTCGGGCTGTCGGCGGGAGACTCTCGTGTCGGGGCTGAGGCCTTCCGGGTCTGATATGTTGTACCGCCGAGTGATGAGCGCATCCAGGCGCATCCAGGCGCTTTCAGGTGTTGCCCACAGGGAAGTCCCGATTGGCAGAGTAGGGGGACCCTTCGTTAGAATGAAGGGTTCCTCCACCGGATACCCATGATGAAGTCCGCCGAAATACGCCAGCAGTACCTGAAGTTCTTCGAGTCCAAGGGCCATACCATCGTCGCGTCCAGCCCGGTGGTGCCGCATGACGATCCCACGCTTCTGTTCGCCAACGCGGGCATGAACCAGTTCAAGGATGTCTTCCTGGGCTTCGACAAGCGTCCTTACAGCCGTGCCACCACGGCCCAGAAGTGCATCCGCGCCGGCGGCAAGCACAACGACCTGGAAAACGTCGGCTACACCGCGCGCCATCACACCTTCTTCGAGATGATGGGCAACTTCTCGTTTGGCGACTACTTCAAGCAGGACGCCATCAAGTTTGCCTGGGAGCTGCTGACCACGGTCTTCAAGCTGCCGCCCGAGAAGCTGCTGGTGACGGTCTATGCCGAGGACGACGAGGCCTACGACATCTGGGCCAAGCAGGTGGGCGTGCCGGCCGAGCGCATCGTGCGCATCGGTGACAACAAGGGCGCGCGCTATGCGTCGGACAACTTCTGGATGATGGGCGACACCGGCCCCTGCGGCCCGTGCACCGAGATCTTCTATGACCACGGTCCCGAGGTTGCCGGCGGCCCTCCGGGAAGCCCCGAGGAAGACGGTGACCGCTTCATCGAGATCTGGAACATCGTCTTCATGCAGTACAACCGGGACGAATCCGGCGAACTGCATCCGCTGCCGCGCCCCAGCGTGGATACCGGCATGGGCCTGGAGCGGGTGGCGGCCGTGCTGCAGCACGTGCATTCCAACTACGAGATCGACCTGTTCGTGAACCTGCTGGCCGCGGCGGCTCAGGCGGTGAAGGATGCCGGTGGCACGCCCGAGACGGGCAGCCCGTCGCTGAAGGTCATCGCTGACCACATTCGTTCCTGCTGCTTCACCATCGTCGATGGCGTGGTGCCGGGCAATGAGGGCCGCGGCTACGTGCTGCGCCGGATCATCCGCCGCGCGGTGCGTCACGGCTACAAGATGGGTGCCCGCCAGCCGTTCCTCTACAGCCTGGTGCCGGCACTGGTGAAGGAAATGGGTGAGGCCTATCCCGAGCTGAAACGCGATCAGGCCCGCATCGAGGAAGTGCTCAAGGGCGAGGAATCCCGCTTCTTCGAGACCATTGCCAACGGCATGAGCCTGCTGGAAGAGGCGCTGGCCGGACTGAAGGGCAAGAAGGTGCTGGATGGCGAGACGGCCTTCCGCCTGCACGACACCTATGGCTTCCCGCTGGACCTGACGGCTGACGTCTGCCGCGAACGCGGCGTGACGGTGGACGAGGCCGGTTTCGAGGCAGCCATGGCGCACCAGCGCGAGCAGGCGCGTGCCGCCGGCCGCTTCAAGGGCGCCTCGCTGCTGGAATACGACGGTGAAACCACCCGCTTCGTGGGCTATGACGAGCTGTCGGCCCAGGCCCGCGTGCTGGCGCTGTACCACGACGGCAAGCCGGTGAAGGAACTCAAGGCCGGCGACGACGGCGTGGTGGTGCTGGACGTGAGCCCGTTCTACGCCGAATCCGGCGGTCAGGTGGGTGACCAGGGCCATCTGCACGGGCAGGGCCTGCGCTTTGCCGTGTCCGACACGCAGAAGATCCAGGCCGCTGTCTGGGGCCACCATGGTCGCGTGGAAGAGGGCACCCTGAAGGTGGGTGACACCGTGCAGGCACAGGTCAACACCGCCCTGCGCCAGAAGACCACCCGCAACCACTCGGCCACCCACCTGCTGCACAAGGCGCTGCGCCAGGTGCTGGGTGATCATGTGGCGCAGAAGGGGTCGCTGGTCGATCCGGATCACACCCGCTTCGACTTCAGCCACAACAAGCCGATGACGCCGGAAGAGATCCAGGCGGTCGAGGCCATCGTCAACGCCGAGATCCGCAGCAACACGGCCACCGTCATCCGCCAGATGTCGTATGACGAGGCCATCGCCGCTGGCGCCATGGCGCTGTTCGGCGAGAAGTACGGTGACGTAGTGCGCGTGGTGGACGTGGCCGATACCCGCGAGCTGTGCGGCGGTACCCACGTGGCCCGCAGCGGCGAGATCGGCGTGTTCAAGATTGCCTCCGAAGGGGGCGTGGCTGCCGGTATCCGCCGCGTGGACGGCCTGACCGGTGAAGGTGCCCTGGCCTGGATCCAGCAGCAGCTGACCACGCTGGCCGAGGTGGCCGCGGCCGTGCGGGCCCCGGTGGCTGAAGTGCCGGCCCGTGTGGCCCAGCTGCAGGCTCAGGTGAAGGATCTGGGCCGCGAGCTGGACCGTGTGAAGGCCAGTGCTGCCAGCAGCCAGGGTCAGAACCTGGCCGCCCAGGCCACGGCGCTGCCGTGCGGTGCCCACCTGCTGGTGACCCGTGTCGATGGCATGGACGCCAAGGCGCTGCGTGCCACGGTCGACCAGCTGAAGGATCAGCTGAAGTCGCTGGTGGTGGTGCTGGTCTCGGTGGAAGGCAACGACAAGATCCAGCTGGTGGCCGGCGTGACCCCCGATCTGGTGAATACGGTGAAGGCCGGCGAGATGCTGGGCCGCGTGGCTGCCCAGGTGGGCGGCAAGGGCGGCGGCAAGCCCGACTTCGCCATGGCTGGCGGCAACGACGTGGCAGCGCTGGAAGGCGTGCTGGGCATGACCCACGAACGCCTGGTGCAGCAGCTGGCCAACCGGAAGTGAGCGCCATCCCGGACCACGTGGATGCCCACGTGGACGCCCGAGGGCTTTCCTGCCCGCTGCCCATCCTGCGGGCCAAGAAGGCCCTGGCCACCCTCCAGAGTGGCCAGGTGCTGCGCGTGGAGGCCACCGACCCTGGCTCGAAACAGGACTTCAGCGCCTTTGCCCGCCAGACGGGCAATGCGCTGCTGGCCCAGGTGGATGACGGGGACGTGACGGTGTTCTATCTGCGGCGGCGGTGAGGGAGCTCTGACGGAGGCTTGCCTTTCGTCGTTTCGGTTATTTCGTTTTTCGTTTGTTTCGAATAGAATGGCCGGACGATGAAGGGGAAGATCATGAAGGCTGCGCTCCGTTCTCATAGCTTGCCCTCCGCCGAGGAGGTCGCCATCGCCCGCGAAAGCGGGCGATTGCTTTCGGCCTGTCTCCAGACCCGTGCAGATTCGCAGCAGATCGAACTTTTCGACGATGCAGGCGTTTCGCACCCGGTGCATCTGCCGGTCTCTGCCTTGCGGTTGCTGGTCGATGTGCTGACCGAGATTGGCAAGGGCAACGCCGTCAGCGTCATTCCGATCCATGCCGAGCTGACGACCCAGGAAGCGGCGGATGTACTCAATGTGTCCCGTCCTTTCCTGGTGCAGTTGCTGGAGCGAGGCGAGATCCCGTTCCACAGGACAGGTACTCATCGACGTGTCCGCTATGCCGACGTGATGGCCTACAAGAGCCAGATCGACGCAGAGCGTCAACAGGCGCTGGACGCCTTGGCCGAGCAGGCGCAGGCGCTGGGCATGGGGTACGAATGAGTTCCCATTTCACGGTCGTCTACGACGCCTGTGTGCTGTATCCCGCGCCGCTGCGTGACCTGTTGATGCGCCTTGCGCTGACCGATCTGTATCGTGCCCGTTGGACGGACATGATTCACGATGAATGGACACGCAACCTCAAGAGGCAGCGTCCGGAGCTGAAGGACGAGGATCTTGAGCGAACCCGGTCACTGATGAATGCCTCTGTACGTGACTGTCTGGTCACCGGGTTCCAGCCTTTGATACCCGCCATTGAATTGCCCGATCCCGATGATCGACATGTGGTGGCAGCGGCGATCCATTGTGGCGCCAGCCTGATAGTCACCTTCAATCTGAAGGATTTCCCTCCGGAGCGGTTGGAGCAATACAACCTGGTTGCCCAACATCCGGACGACTTCATCTTCGATCTGCTGGATCTGCATCCCGCTCATGTATGCGAAGCAGCAGCCAATCAGCGTCGTGCCCTGAAGAATCCGCCGAAGTCGGTGGATGAGTATCTGGATACGCTCATGCGGCAGGGACTGACGCAGACTGTGGGTGAACTGCGTCGATGGAAAGTGGCCCTATGAGCGGGATCTGAGGTGATTAGCCCGGATCCGCCCGATAGCGGTACCGGATGTCTTCGTCCTTGCGTGCGCCGGTGATGCGCAGCCGCAGTTCAAGCGTACCGTCGTGCAGTGACAGGCTGCCGTCGTAGCGGTCTGGCGGGCAGGAATAGGGCGTCTGGGCAACCAGGTGGATGCCGCCCGGATGGGCGCCATCTGGACGGAGGGAGCCTGTGTGGGGGCTTCCTTGCTGGGTGGCGCCTGGTTGGACGCTGCTTGGCTGGATGCTGCTTGGCTGCGTGGCGTGAAGTTCAGTGCTACCAGACCCAGTGGAGCGATGCTCCGTGGTGCAAGGCATGAGCCCGCCGGCATCAGACACCAGCAGCAGGATGTCCTGAAAGCGCTGCTGCCTGAAATGACGGAAGATGATGCCTTCTTCCCCGAAATGCCAGCACTTCCGGTCCTGGCAGGGCAGGCCGTTGTCCAGCGTGAATGCTTCCTGAAAGAAGACATCGGGGCCGTCCACCATCACGTGTACGTGACCGCTGCCCCGATGGTTCCACTCCATCCGTGAGCCAGGGCCGCTTTCCGCCCTGAATTCCAGCTGGGTGATGCGGGTCATCAGGGGGAAGAGGGCGTGGTGCACGGTACGGCGCGGCTGTGGTCTGCTGGTCCCCAAGAGAACATGTGTGGCGTCCCGCCAGCATCAGGACCCGAGCGTGAACATGTGCGGTGTCTGGCCGGCATCAGGGCCGAGAGTGAACGCGCGGCGGCTTGCACCAGGACCCGAGAGAGCATGGGTGCAGCGTTTTCCTGCACCAAGGCCCGAGAAGGGCCCTGATGCTTTTCGGCTGATTCCGGTTTGCCTCAGCTTATCCCGGCTTACCCCAGCTTCGCCCGCTGTCCCTGCACCTTCTCCAGCATGGCGCCGAACTGCGCCAGGCGCTGGCGCTCCTGTTCGACCACAGCGGCGGGGGCGCGTTCGACGAAGTTGGGGCTGGAGAGTTTGCCGTCGGCCTTGCCGATCTCGGCCTGCAGGCGGGCGATCTCCTTGTCCAGTCGGGCCTTTTCGGCGGCCACGTCGATTTCCACCTTCAGCATGAGGCGGTGGTTGCCGACGACCTGAACAGGAGCCAGGGTGTTCTCGGGCAGGCTGGCCACGCGCTCGGCGCTGGACAGGCGTGCCAGGCCGGGCAGGTAGGGGAGCATCTGGTCGATGCGGGCGTCGTCGCTGGCGATGAGCAGCGGCACGCGCTGCTGCGGGCCCAGGTTCATCTCCCCGCGCAGGGCACGGCAGGCGTCGATCAGGGCGCGCAGCTCGGTCATCCAGGCGTCGGCGTTCTCGTCGATCCTGGCGTCGTTGGCCTGCGGGTAGGGCTGCAGCATGATGGAGTGGCGGCGCTCGGCCAGCGCCTGTTGCAGGGCTTCGCCTTCCAGGGTCTGCACGCCGCCATCGCCGTAGCTGTGGGTAAGCGGAGCCACCTTCTGCCACAGTTCCTCGGTGATGAACGGGATGAGGGGGTGGGCCAGCCGCAGGACGGCTTCCAGCACGCGCAGCAGGGTGTGGCGGGCGCCACGGCGCTGGGCAGGGTCCTCGTGGTTGAGCTCGACCTTGGCCAGTTCCAGGTACCAGTCGCAGTAGCTGTTCCAGACGAAGCCGTAGATGGCGTTGGCAGCCAGGTCGAAGCGGTATTCGGCCAGGGCCTTGGCCACTTCGGCCTCGGTGCGCTGCAGTTCGGAAACGATCCAGCGGTCGACCGGGCTGAAGTCCATGAACTGGCCGGGGCCGCAGTCCTTCTTGCAGGGCCGGGCGAAGCCGTTGTCATGGCCCTCGACGTTCATCAGCACGAAGCGGGTGGCGTTCCAGAGCTTGTTGCAGAAGTTGCGGTAGCCCTCGCAGCGGCTGATGTCGAAGTTGAGGGTGCGCGAGAAGTTGGCCAGCGAGGCGAAGGTGAAGCGCAGGGCGTCGGTACCGAAGGCGGGGATGCCGTCGGGGAAGTGCTTCTTGACGTACTTCTCGATGCGGGCCTTGTGGTCGGCGCGCATGAGGCCGCGCACCGACTTGGCCAGCAGGGCGTCGAGCTCGATGCCGTCGATGAGATCGAGCGGGTCCAGGGTGTTGCCCTTGGACTTGGACATCTTCTGGCCTTCGGAATCGCGCACGATGGCGTTGATGTAAATGTCCTTGAAGGGCACCTTGCCGGTGAAGTACTGGGTCATCATCACCATCCGGGCTACCCAGAAGAAGATGATGTCGTTGCCGGTGACCAGAACGTCGGAGGGCAGGTAGCGGGCCAGGTCGGCGCGGGTCTGGGCGTCGTCGGCGGGCCAGCCCAGTGAGGTGAAGGGCACCAGGGCCGACGAGAACCACGTGTCGAGCACGTCGGGGTCCTGGGTGAGCGGGCCGGTGCAGCCGGCGGCGGCGGCCTTCTGGCGGGCTTCTTCCTCGTTGCGGGCCACGAAGATCTGCCCATCCTCGCTGTACCAGGCGGGAATCCGGTGGCCCCACCACAGCTGGCGCGAGATGCACCAGTCATGGATGTTGGAGAGCCAGTGGTCGTAGGTGGAGGCCCAGTGTTCGGGGAAGAAGCGGATGCGGCCGGAGGTGACGGCTTCCAGGGCCGGACGGGTGATGGCGGCCATGCCACCGGGGCGGCCGTCGGGCTGCGTCTCGCGGGTCTGGTCCACGAACCACTGGTCGGTCAGCATGGGCTCGACCACTTCGCCGGAGCGGCCGCAGACGGGCACCATGTTGCGGTGCTTGACGGTGTCGACCAGCAGGCCGGCGGCGTCCAGGTCGGCGACCATGCGATCGCGGGCCTCGTAGCGGTTCAGGCCCCGGTAGGCCTCGGGCACGGCGTCGCCCGCCATGTTGGCCTGCAGGTCGAGCACGACGATCAGCGGCAGGTTGTGGCGCATGGCCACTTCGTAGTCGTTGAAGTCGTGCGCGCCGGTGATCTTCACGCAGCCGCTGCCGAACTCGGGGTCGACGTAGGTGTCGGCAATGATGGGGATCTGACGGCCGGTGAGCGGCAGGGTCAGCATCTTGCCGTGCAGGTGGCGGTAGCGCTCGTCATCGGGATGCACGGCCACGGCCACGTCGCCCAGCAGGGTCTCGGGACGGGTGGTGGCCACGGTCAGACCTGCCAGTTCGGTGCCGTCAGCGGCCTTCTGCGGGCCGTCGGCGAAGGGGTAGCGGATGTGCCAGAGGTGGCCATCGCGCTCGGTCATGTCCACTTCCAGGTCGGAGACGGCCGTGCGCAGCACGGGGTCCCAGTTCACCAGCCGCTTGCCGCGGTAGATGAGGCCGGCTTCATACAGGCGCACGAAGACTTCGGCCACCGCCGTGGACAGTTTCGGGTCCATGGTGAAGTAGCCGGAATGCGTGCCCAGGCTGTCGGCGTAGTCCCAGTTGGCCGAGTCGCCCAGCCGGCGCATCTGCTTGCTGATGGCGCCGCCCGATTCGTTCTTCCAGGCCCAGACGCGCTCGATGAACTGCTCGCGTGGCAGGTCGTAGCGCGACTTGCCCTCGGCGGCCAGCTGGCGCTCGACGACGATCTGCGTGGCGATGCCGGCGTGGTCGCTGCCCACCACCCAGTTGGTGTCCTTGCCCAGCATCCGGTGGTAGCGGATGAGCGTGTCCATCAGCGTCTGCTGGAACGCATGGCCCATGTGCAGCGTGCCGGTGACGTTGGGCGGCGGCAGCTGGATGCAGTAGGCGGTGTCGCTGGCCGGCTGGGCGGACGCCGTGCCGGTGGCGTCGGTGCCCGGGGCTGGCCGGTTGGCGAAGTAGCCGCGCGATTCCCACAGGGGATACCAGCGCGCCTCGATGGGCGCCGGCTCGAAACTCTTGGGCAGTTGGTCCTGGGCGGAATCCGCAGGGGCAGCAGCGTTGGTCATGAACGTGTCTGGATGGAAGTGATCGGATGAGGGGAATTCTAGAGCGTGTCGGGCGTCATGCCCACGGTGTCGCTCAGGGTTCCCCGCGTCACGATCAGGCACGTTCAAAAGGGCCTGTGTGGGCCCGGTACGGCATCGACGGGGCGCGCACAGCCCCGCCGGATTCAGTCGTCGTGGTTCTGGCGGGCCATCTCGGCGTGCAGCCGGGTGATCTCCTCGTTCACTGCACGGGCCACGATGTCGCGGATCAGGCGGTTGAGGGTGTCGTGCACGTCGCGCGTCATGGTCTCGACGGCACGGGAGATGACCGGGGCCAGCGCGTGATTCATCTGGCCATCCAGCAGGATGTCGCCACGGCGCAGCAGCCGCTCCAGCACGTTCTCGCGTACCTGGCCAGCCAGGTTGCTCCAGTCCACGTCCTCGAAGTTGCGCGGCAGCTGATCGGGGTGATAGCGCTGCACGTTGACGACATCCGTCAGCATCGGGATGGCATCTTCGTCTTCGGGCGTGGGAGTGGACGGACGCACCGCGGGTGGCACGACAGTCGTGGTGCGTGGTGCGAACGGCGCGGCGTCCGGGCTGCCGGCGGTGGGCAGATCGGGGAAGGGGACAGGGGCGGTGGCGGGGGCAGCCTCATGGGCCGCCGCCGAGGAGATGCCCACATCCAGCAGGCGCATCGAATGCACCAGCTTGTTGATCAGCGCCCGGTCCTCGTCGGTGAGCGGCGGCAGGGTGGCGATGGCGGCGTCCTCGTCCAGCGGGCCGGCCTCGTCGTCTTCCAGGTAGTCGTCGTCGGAGTCGTCGGGGAACTCCGAGCGCGGCCAGGTGGTGGCCTGGCCTGTCGCCGAATGGGCGCCGCCTGCGTTGTGGGTGCCCGTGGAGTCGGGCTGCTTGTCATCGGTTGCCATCTCGTTCCTCCACATCGTGGGTGAGCGGGGTGTAGCCTTGTTCGCGGTAGGAACGGAAGCGAGCGCGGGCCGCCTGACGGCTCTGCGCATCGGTGCCTACCAGTTCCACCACCCGGGCGTAGTCGGCGAAGGCGGGCGGCATGCGCTCGCCCAGATTGACCAGCACCTGACGGTGGCTGGCGGGCACGTCGGCGTCGGATGCGGTGAGCAGCACCGGGGTGCGCTCTGCCAGCGGATGCCGGACCGAGACGTGCGGAATGAAGGACAGCGGCGCGAATTCCCACAGCAGGCGGTCGAAGCTGGCCAGGCGCCGGGTGTCTTCACAATAGACGACCACCTTGTGCCCGGCCTGCCAGGCCTTGCGCACCAGCCGGCAGCCGTAGTGGCCGGTATTGGGAACGTTGAAGTGGAAATCCACCTGGGTCATGGGGTTGCGGGAACTCGTGCCGTGGGAAGGCCGTTCAGCCTGCGCGATCCATCAGGAAGTGGGTGAGCAGTGCCACCGGACGGCCCGTGGAACCCTTGTGGGTGCCCGAGCGCCAGGCCACACCGGCCACGTCCAGGTGTGCCCACGAATAGGCCTTGGCAAAGCGCGACAGGTAGCAGGCGGCGGTGATGGCACCGGCCGGGCGGCCGCCGATGTTGCCCATGTCGGCAAAGGGCGAGCGCAGCTGCTCGTTGTAGGCGTCGTCCATCGGCATGGGCCAGCAGGTGTCGCCGGAATCATCGCCGGCGGCCTCGATCTGCGCCGACAGGGCCTCGTCATTCGAGAACAGGCCTGCCCGCTGATGGCCCAGGGCGATGACGCAGGCACCGGTGAGCGTGGCCACGTCGATGACCGCCGCCGGCTTGAAGCGCTCGGCGTAGGTGAGGGCGTCGCACAGCACCAGCCGGCCCTCGGCGTCGGTATTGAGGATCTCGACCGTCTGGCCCGACATCGTGGTGACGATGTCGCCCGGGCGTGCGGCCGAACCCGAAGGCATGTTCTCGGCGGCCGCGATGATCACCGTCAGGTTGATCTTGAGCTTCATCTGCGCCACGGCCTGCAGGGTGCCGAACACCGAGCCCGCGCCGGACATGTCGTACTTCATCTCGTCCATATCGGCGGCCGGCTTGAGCGAGATGCCGCCCGTGTCGAAGGTGATGCCCTTGCCCACCAGCACGACCGGGGCCTGGCGCGCGCCGGCGCCACGGTAGTGCATGACGATGAGCTTGGGCGGCTGCGCCGAACCCTGCGCCACGGCCAGCAGGGCACCCATGCCCAGCGAGGCCATCTGCTTCTGATCCAGCACCTCGACCTTGAGCTTGAGCTGGCGGCCCAGCTTCTGGGCCTGGCGGGCCAGGAAGGACGGGTGGCAGACGTTGGGCGGCTGGTTGCCCAGGTTGCGGGCGGTGTCGATGCCATCGGCCAGGTCGGACATCCGCGTCACGCGGGGCGCCAGGGCCTTCTGGTCGGCGGCGCTTTCCACGCCCAGCACCACGTCCTTCAGGGCCGGGGCGGCTTCGGGCTTGCTCTTGTAGTCGTCAAAGCGGTAGCGCACCTCACGAGCTGCCAGCACGATCTGGCCGACACGCCAGGGCAGCTCGCGCAGTTCGACGTGGGCCTCGTGCAGGCAGCAGAAGGCGTCGGTGGCAGGCGAGGCCAGCACGGCGCGGAAGGCGCTGCGCACGGCCTCGGCAAAGCGGGGGGCCTTGATGGTGTCTTCATGGCCCATCGAGACCAGCAGGATGCGCGGCAGACCCTTGACGCTGGTGGGCACCAGCTGCGTGGCACCGGACTTCTTGCCCAGGTCGCCGGCCTTCAGGATGGCCGAGAGTGCGTTGTCCAGGCGGGCGTCGATGGCTGCGCCGGTGGGCGTGAGCCTGCCGGCCTGCACGGGTAGCACCAGGCACTGGGTGCGGAGTTTTTCGGCAGCGGTGGTCTTGAGGGAGAACTGCAGCGTCATCAGGAATCTCGATTGGGTGAAGCGGGCTGGAATGGCAAACGCCCATTATAGGACGGGGCTCAGTGCCCCTTGCAGCGACGGCCGGCCAGACGGCCGACGGCATGTTCCCACAGGTTGAGGGTGATCTGCCGACCCGGACGCAGGGCATGGGTCCGGGTCGGCAGATGTCGGGATGTCTGCACACGCACCACAGGCGGTGAAAGTGTGCTCACGCCCCCCGGAAAGTGGGGGTAACCCGGGTAAACTAGCACGATGATCTTCCGTCAGTCGTTGCGCCGCGACCTGAACAGCGTCGCCGGCGTCATGTTCGCCACGCTGTTCACCATTCTGGTCACCACGTCGCTGATCCGGTTTCTCAACCGCGCCACCAGCGACCGCATTG
>ERZ773043.1358-NODE-1358-length-13780-cov-6.780255_pt1 | contig 13780 bp, 15 predicted proteins | sample MGYA00580636_ERZ773043 | MGnify/ENA primary metagenome ERZ773043 (study PRJEB29015, sample SAMEA2737992) | human oral metagenome | biome: human oral; feature: human-associated habitat; material: dental | place: China | collected 2065 ... | reverse complement strand
TTTACCCTCGCGCAGATTGCGTAGCCCCAAACAGGCGCCTGTTTACCCTCGCGCAGGCTGCGTAACCCCAAACAGGCGCCTGTTTGGGGTTACAAAAAACTGAAGCGAAAGCGCAGGCCAACTTTGAGGTACCCGGCCAAACTTCGCCGGCGGCCGCAGCCGCCCCCGGCAGGAACCCTTTCTTTGCACTCCCGGAGCGCGTGAGCACGCGACTCCAACCCGATTACCCCTAACGATTTCAGAACGGATGGAAACTGCACTTTATCTGATCCCCGTCACGCTGGGCGATACGCCGCATGAGCGGGTGCTGCCGGAATACAACCGCGAGGTGGTGCGCGGCATTCGGCATTTCATTGTCGAGAATCTGCGCACGGCGCGCCGCTTCCTCAAGCGGGCCGACCCGGCGATCGACATCGACGCGCTGCATTTCAGCGAACTCAATAAGCACACGCCGCCCGAGGCCGTGGCCACCATGCTGTCGCCGCTGGCCGAGGGGCAGCCCGTGGGCGTACTGTCCGAGGCCGGCTGTCCGGCGGTGGCCGATCCGGGGGCGGACGTGGTGGCCGTGGCGCAGCGCAAGGGGCTGCGGGTCGTGCCCCTCGTCGGGCCGTCGTCCATCTTGTTAGCCGTCATGGCCTCCGGGTTCAACGGCCAGCGATTCGCCTTCCACGGCTACCTGCCCATCGAGGCCGACCGTCGCACGCGCCGCATCAAGGAGCTTGAAGCCCGCATCTATGCCGAGGATGAGACGCAGCTCTTCATCGAAACGCCCTACCGCAACCAGCGACTGCTGGAGGAGATCGTCCGCACCTGCCGACCCTCGACGCGGCTCTGCGTGGCGGCAAACGTGACGTGCGCCGATGAGTTTATCCGCACGCGGCCGGTGAAGGAGTGGGCGCACAAGGCCCCGGACCTGAGTCACCGGCCGACGATTTTCGCGCTCTACAAATAGCCCCCGAACGACCTGCACGGATGAAAGATCTGCTTCTGATCGGGCTCGGCAGCTGTCTGGGCGGCATGGCGCGCCACTTGGTGGGCCTGTGCGTGCGTCATTTGGGTGTGGCCTCTTTGTGGGGCACGCTTGCGGTCAACCTGCTCGGGTGTCTGCTGATCGGGCTACTGGCGGGACTCTTCGCGCGCCATCCGAACGTCTCGCTGGCGGCGCAACGCTTCCTGACGATCGGTGTGTGCGGTGGCTTCACCACGTTTTCCACCTTTTCGCGCGATGGCCTGACGCTTTGGCAGGAAGGCCGGTTACCGGCCTTTGCGCTCTATGTCGGCGGCAGCGTGGTGGCGGGCCTCGTGGCCGTCGCCGCGGGTTATCGGTTGGCGGGCGGCCACGCGTAGCGCATAAGGCCTTTTTCTGGATCTCATTTTACCTCTTACACTCTTAGCTTCTCAATTATGGATAAAGAATTTCAGGCCCACGAGACGGCCGTGATCGACGCCGGATGCCGCATTGGGCGCGGTACTGTGGTGTGGCATTTTTCGCACCTCATGTCGGGATGCATCGTTGGCGAGCGTTGCTCGATTGGGCAAAACGTTGTCATCTCGCCGGGCGTCGTGCTGGGCAATGGCGTGAAGGTGCAAAACAACGTCTCGGTCTACACGGGCGTGACCTGCGAGGACGACGTCTTCCTCGGCCCCAGTTGCGTGTTTACGAACGTGATCAATCCGCGCAGCGCCGTGCCGCGCAAGGATGAGTTCCGCCCGACGCGTGTCGAACGGGGCGCCTCGATCGGGGCCAATGCGACGATTGTTTGCGGACATACGATCGGCGCCTACGCCATGATTGGAGCGGGCGCGGTGGTGACGCGGGACGTCCCGCCGTATGCCCTCGTGGTGGGTAACCCGGCGCGGCACATCGGTTGGGTGAGCGAGTATGGTCATCGCCTCCGCTTCGATACCGACGGACGTGCCACGTGCCCCGAAAGCGGTGCGCGGTATCTATTGCAGGAAGGAAAGGTGGTGCGGGTGGATGAGTAACCTCCGCTTCTTGTCTTGACACGGAGAAAGGGACGAGAGAAGTTAGCCGGGTACATGTATGGAGAGATCCATCACGTACCCGGCTAATTTGGCTGGTGTCCCTGACACCTTAGTGGTTCTGATTGAGCAGCGGCAGGCTGACGGTGAAGCCGACGGATCGATAGCGACCATTCTCCCATCCGACGAAGACGCCGAGGCGCCCCACGTCGTCGAGGCCAAGGGAATAGCCGGCTTCGATGTGGTTGAAGCGGGGCCGAAGGAGCGCGTGCACATGCAACGCTTCATTGAAGAGGGCGGACTGTAGGACGGGGAGCTGCTTCAGCAGGAGGTAGTCGGACGAATAGGTCAAGTGCGCCTGCAACCAGCGATCGTCGGCCGACTGCGCGTAGGGATTGAGCAGCTGGAAGGTGGCCGACATCGGGCGGTCGGAGACGTGCAGCGGCGAAGCGGCGAAGTGACGACGGTCGGGCAGGTAGACGCGTCGCGCTGCGGGGAAGAAGCCGCCCTCCACACCGTAGAAGAAGCGCCCGAAGAGACCGACGCGCACCGTCTGCACGACAGACGCCGAGAACATGGTGAAGTCGGCCGCCTCTCCACCGCCGATGGGCAGTCCGCCGCGATAGCGCAGCATGAACGTCGGCCGCTGCGTTTCGGCATAGAACTTCTCACCGAACCGTACAGAATACGGTCGGCGGGGCGTGTACGTCACGCGGACGTCGGCGATCCAGGCCGTATGGGTGGGCATGGGCGGATCGTTCGGATCGCCGGGCACGTTCGGGGCAGGTCGGCCGCCGAAGACGCTGTACGAGGTGGCATTCGCGAGCGCGGATCGTCGCTCGACGTGCAGCCCGGCCGAGAGACGCAGCCCGTTGGCCACATCGATGCGGTGCGTGAGTCCGACCGTCTGGCGGCGATAGAGCCGGGAGGCGTTCTCGGCAAAGAGTAGCGAGGAGAGGGCATTGATCAGGCGTGCCGTGGCATACTCACCGGCATAATCCACCGTTGCATCGGAGGCCGTGAGGGTCAGCTCGCCGTGGCGCAGGGGCGCATAGCGGAAGGTGGCGTCGAGTTGGCCGATGAAGGCACGGCGTGCCGTGGCGTAGTAAGCCGCAGGCGTGATCTGCAGTGAGCGTCTACTGTCAGGGCGACGATAGGAGAACATCAGCCGTTGCCCGATCCAAAAGCCATCCACGAAATTGTATTCCGGCACGGCCCCGCGCAATCCCTCGTAACCGAAGGAGACGCTCGGACTGAAGCGCACCGTCTCGCCCACCAAACCCGTCCCAAGCCACCACACCCAGGAGCGCCGACGGACCGAATCGCGCGCCTGCTCCGACCGCACCACGGCGCGGAAACTGTCGCGGCGCTGATAGCTCACCGTTTCGTCGGGCTGGAGCGGCTGCGTACGGACAGCCTGCCAGTAAGCCGTGTCGCGGAGCAACGCCAGCGAGTCGCGCGTGATGTGCACCATCGAGTCGTGCGGCTGTCGCTCCAGCCCCTTCTCTCTCTGTTCGTCCTCCGACACCTGTTGCATGAGCTGCGCCATGCGATACGCGTCGCGCGTCGTCAGCTCCTCCTTCGCGGCCAGCTCCTCCAGCTTGCGGCGCGCCTTGGCCTGTCGCTTGGTCAGTGAGGGTCGCGCGGCCGGAGCCGTGGGGAGCGGTGGGATGTAGACCGTCGTCGAGGCCTCGTTGGCCACCACATTGCGGTAACGGACGGACGAGTAATAGCGCCCGTCGGCCTTAATGCCCATCACGCTGAGGTGTATCCGCGTGTCGTAAGCGGTGGGCATCCAGACGTCTTTCCGCACCTCGTGAAAGGCGATGCGATTGCTGACGGTGACGCCTGGGCGGCGGATGTTGAGGTCGACCTGCTGCAGGCTCCAGGTGTGATCCAAGATGTAGATCCAGCCATCCACCAAGCGGCTGTCGTTCCGCCGGGGCGTGACGTAGATCTTATTGATCACGTGCCCATTCTCGTGCGTTACGCCGTCCAACCGGAAGCGGTAATAGCTGAACGCGCCCGGTGCCAGCGGCGAAACGCAACCCATGATCTCCGGGTCGTAGACGTTGGTGGTGAGGGCCGCGGCGGCGGCATCGTCGTCGTCCAGCTCGGCAGGCACGGTGGTGGAGAGCGCCAGGACGCGTTGGTCGAAGCGGCGCGGCGCGGTGAAGCGCACCTCGTTATGAGACTCCAGGAGGAAGGTTTTATTCGAGAAGGTCTTGAGTTTGACGTTGCGCCCGTCGATGTTCACGGAGCCGATGCCGGGCAGCTTGCCGGTCTTGACGGTCCCCTTGATGTAGACGTCGGCCGTGTAGCTACGCACCATGTAGCGGTGTTGCGGCGCGTGGGCGATGGCGCGGCGCATGATGGCATAGGCGGGGTCTTCGGCGCCGGCGCGGACGACGACTTCACGGAGCGCATAAGCCATCTCTCGCAGCTCGACGCGCAGGCGATCCTTCGCGGCGTCGCCCGTAACGGTGAAGGGCACCACGACCTTCTCATAACCCAGGGCGGAGAACTCGCCCGTATAGTCGCCCTGCCCGAGGTGCGAGATGAAGCGGCCTGCCTCGTCAGCCACGATGCCCGTGGCCGTCTCGCGGACATAGATCGTGGCGTATGCGACGGGGCGCCCCCGATCGTCCACCACCTCGCCTTGCAGCGTCTGCGCCCTGAGGCTGGCCGTAAGGCTAAGGAGCAACCCGAAGACGAGCCCCAACGCCCGGACATAACGACGCCTCCCCCGCTGGTGGCAGAGGAGGCGAAGACGGTTCATGAATGTGCGCTCACGTGCCATTTACTCGATGCGAATCGTTTGCATAAGCGCCCGTCCGTCCTTGAGGACGTAGGTGATATTCACGCGATACTCGCGGCTGGCAGTCTGCAACTTGCCGACCACAAATCCGCCGCCGTTCTTATCGGCCTGATGGACGACGGTGAAGCCCGTCGGTGGGTTACCCTGAAAGAATCGGCCGAGGATGGCCGTTGCCTCCGCCGCGCTCGCCCGCTGCGAGACGCCAGGCACGGACACGTCGGCCTCCGTGTACATCGATCCCGACAGGGCGCCCGTGTTGCCGCTCTTCATCGCCTCCGTGATGGGCGTGATGTCGGCCGCATACACTCCCCAGGCCGTAAACAGCGCCAGGATCATTGTCTTCAATTTTCTCATCATTCGTTCCTCCTATCATTAATGGGTTAGTTGTATTTTGAGAGATAGAAATCGGTGCGAGAGGGGGAGAAAAACCGCTGCACCGCGCTCTATCCGTAGCAAAAATAGATCCAATAGGCTTTACACGACAGCCGTTTCGCATTTATTCCGAAGGAAGATCCCAAGCGAAGCATCCGGCCGCACCGTTTTGCCCCCACCTACGGCACCCTTCGAAATCAACCAAATCGGATACACTTCAGATTGCACACCATCTATCCGTAAACTTATCTGATCGATACCGTATGACATCGCCTTTTATATCCTCCCATTTTGTATTTGCCCGAATGGTATTCCATACCTATCGATACGTATTTGATCCTCTCCAGATGGCGCGCCATCTAACCTAATTCAATTTTGTATCACATGGGATTGCGTGCAATCTAAAGCGAATCCATTTTGTATTGCATAGGATCTCATGCAATCTGACGTAAATCCATTTTATTTCACATCGAATGGCGTGCAATCTGGCATTAATCAATCTTGTTTTGCATTGGATTGCACACAATCTGGAGTGAATCAATTTTGTATTGGATCAGATTGCGTGCGATCTGTAGTGAGTCAATTTTGTATTGGATCGGATGGCATGCGATCTGAGGTAAATACATTTTGCAAATAATCCGAGAGTATGGCATACGGCATAAAACAATCGTGCACCACGTCATAGGTTATCCCATCTGACGTAGTGCACGATTACTTATTCTTGAATATCTCTCTCGAGAGGCTGCGGACGAACGGAAACGACGCCGCGATGCCGTCACCCGACCGGCTCCCAGTGGGAGTTCATTTTTCCGCCGCTAACCCCCGCTCGATACGCCGATGATGGCACACGAGCAACTGCCCATCGGAGCCGTGGAGGTGCATGCCGTTGCCCTCGCAGTAACGAAAGAGTTGGCACTCGGCGCACTCGCCCTGACGCGCCCACTGGCGATCGCGGTAGGGCCGGAAACGGTTCTCCCAAACGTCCATGAAGCGGTCGCGATAGATGTTGCCCTGGTAATAGTCGGCCCGGATGCTGGGGCAACCCGAGATGGAGCCGTCGGCCAGGACGGAGGCGGTGGAGACGCCGGCCGAGCACTCGTAGAAGTGGTCGCGGACGTCCATCTCGTAGCCGCCTAAGAAGCCCTCGCAGCCGTAAGAGACGTCGATCTGGCCCTCGCGGCGCGTCTCACGGAGGAAGCGCATGAGGCGGACGAACTGCTCGTCGGTGAGCTGCAATTCGGGCACATGCGCCGCGCGGCCAACGGGGAAGACGGTGAAGATGCGCCAGTGGCGAACGCCGAGGTCGATGAGGTAGCGCTTGAAGCGAGGCAAGTCGTCGAAGTTGCGGCGGTTGGCGCAGGTGACGACGTCCCAATTGACGTCCGTCGTCTGCGCTAGGCCGCGAATGGAAGCCGTGGCTGCGCGGAAGCTGTTGCGGTGGCCACGCATCCAGTTGTGATCGTCCTCAAAGCCGTCCAGGCTGATGGTGGCCGACCGCATGCCGGCAGCCAGCAATCCCGGCAACCGCTCGGCGAAAAGCAGTCCGTTGGAGACGATGCCCCAGGGAAATTCGCGGCGGTAAAGCTCGCGGCCACAGGCCTCAATGTCCGGGCGCACGAGCGCCTCGCCACCGGTGAAGATGATGAGCACCTTGTGCGGATTGACGTGCGGCCGGATCTCGTCCACCACGCGGAGGAAGTCGGCCATCGGCATGTCGGGCATGAGGGACGAGACGCGACAATCGCTGCCGCAGTGCCGGCAGGCCACGTTGCAGCGCAGCGTGCACTCCCAGAAGAGCGTGCGGAGCTCGTGCAGCTTGACGCGGTTGCGGTGCAGGCGGCGGAAGGTCTCGAGCGCGAGCCGTTTCTTGAGGTTGATCTTGACGTCGTTCATCTCTTCTTACGCTTGAGCGTGACGTTGACCTCCTTTTCCGCCGCGCCCAAGAACCAGCTTCGGTCGCCGTCCTTCAGGTCGCCCTTGGCAAAGCCGACCGTGACGCTGTCCGAGTCATAGGCGGGACGCGCGGTGGGATCCTCATACTTCAGTTTGACATACAGAGAATCCGGTGCCCATCCTGCGTTGTAGCGGTACGTGTACTTCCCGTCCGGATCGGTGTAGGTCGTGTCGTGAGGCGAGGGGTCGCTCTGCTTACCCCACTTCCCGTCCACATTCGGCGCTACGATGCGCACCCCGGAGAGCGGTCGGCCCTCCTCGTCGGTCACGCGCCCCGTCACCTTAAAGTCGGCGCTCGGGGATCCGTATTCCATCTGAAATATTTTGTCGCAACCGGAGAATCCCAGCAGCGACAGCAGCCCCGCCAGCGCCCAGTTGGTGCCGCGGATCAATTTGCGATTCAGCTTCTTCATGATTGGTGTCTCCTTTCTATGATTTCTTCTTTGCCTTCAGCTTCACGTCGATCACCTTCTCGGCCGCGCCCAAGAACCAGCTCCCGTCGGCACCCTTCAGGTCGCCCTTGGCAAAGCCGACGGTGACGCTGTCCGACTCATAGTCTGGGTCTTCAAACTTCAGCGTGAACTTCAGTGAATCCGGTGCATAACCGGCGTAGTACCGGTATCTGTAACTCCCGTCCGGAGAGCTGTAGACCGTGTCGTAAGGACTTGGAAAGTCGCTCTTCAAGTTGGTCTGTACGACGCGGATCCCGGAGAGCGGCTCACCCGCTTCGTCGGTCACACGCCCCGTCACCTTAAAATCAGCATGCGGAGTACCATACTCCTCCACCTGATTGCCACAGCTGGAGAATCCCAGCAGTGACAACAGTCCCGCCAGTGCCCAGTTGGTTCCGTGGATCAATTTGCGATTCAGCTTCTTCATAATCTCTTTTCCTTTCTATCGGGTTACTTATACTTCTTACTACTTGTACTTCCGCTTCAGCGTAACGTTGACCTCCTTTTCAGCCGCGCCTAAATACCAGCCTCGGTCGCCGCCCTTCAAGTCGCCCTTGGCAAAGCCGACGGTGACGCTATCCGACTTGTAAGCGGGGCGCGCTGTAGGATCCTCATACCTCAGTTTAATGTACAACGAATCCGATGCCCCTACTGAATTGTAACGATACGTGTACTTCCCGTCCGGACCGGTGTACGTCGTGTCGTGAGGAGAGGGATAGTCCTGCCTGCCCCATTTCCCGTCCACATTCGGCGCTACGATACGTACCCCAGAGAGTGGTCGGCCCTGCTCGTCTGTCACATAGCCCGTCACCTTAAAGTCGGCATTCGGCGATCCGTATTCCAACTGAAATATCTCGCCACAGCCGGAGAATCCTAACAACGACAAGATGCCCGCCAGCGCCCAGTTGGTGCCGCGGATCAATTTGCGACTCAGCTTCTTCATAACCTGTTTTCCTTTCTATTCTATGAGGGTTCGTTTTTTCGAGTGCTCTATTCTTTTCTGCTTATCTGTGGGCAAAGATGAAGAATGCACGTCTGGCGCTGCTTCGCTACTAAACATTTCTAATTTTGGCGCCGTTCACTCACAGAAAGAAATACTGATGGATAAGCAGAATCTGAGAATCCTATTCATGGGAACGCCCGACTTTGCCGTGGCTTCCCTCAAGGCCTTGGTAGAAGGCGGGTACTGCGTCGTGGGCGTGGTGACGATGCCCGATAAACCCATGGGCCGACATGGCAGTGTGCTGCAAGCATCGCCCGTCAAGCAATACGCTGCTGCGCAGGGCCTACGCGTGCTGCAACCCGAACGTCTCTCTGACTCCGCCTTCGTCGACAAACTGCGCAAGCTCGACGCCGATCTGCAAATCGTCGTTGCCTTCCGCATGCTGCCGCGCGTTGTTTGGGAAATGCCACGCTTGGGCACGTTCAATCTGCACGCCTCCCTGCTGCCGCAGTACCGCGGCGCGGCGCCGATCAACTGGGCCGTCATCCATGGCGACAAGGAAACAGGCGTCACCACCTTCTTCCTCCGCCATGAGATCGACACGGGGCGCATCATCCTGCAACGCCGCGTGCCCATCGCCGAGACCGACGACGCGGGCACGGTGCACGACCGACTGATGGCTATCGGTGCCGCATTGGTTGTCGAGACCGTAGACCGAATCATCGACCATGATGGACATGTGGAGACGACGGAGCAGGAGTCGCTCACGACCGACACCGCCCCGCTGCGCGACGCCCCGAAGATCTTCCGCGATACGTGCCACATCGAATGGTGTCAGCCCACCGAACGCGTCTACAACTTCATTCGCGGCTTGGCTCCCTATCCCGCGGCCTGGACCGAGATCCTCTCGGCCGACGGACGGCGGATGGCGCTCAAAGTGTTCCGCAGCGAGCGCATCGCCGAGCCACACGCACTCTCGCCCGGCGCAATCCGCACCGATGGCCGACACCACCTCGACGTGGCCACCGAGGACGGCTTCCTCCGACTCCTCGACGTGCAGCCCGCCGGCAAACGCCGCATGACGGCCGACCAGTTTCTCAACGGCACCGACGTCTCCGCCTGCTGCATGGCGTAAACCTTCCAAACACCATTCGAACACCACTTCAACCGCCACTTTCCAACCACTTAATATTACAGTCACATGAACGCATTAGACTACGTAAAGCAATTCAACGGGTTCCTCTGGAACGATTTTCTGATGTACGTCCTCCTGGCCGTCGGCATCTTCTACACCATCTACCTCGGATTCCCACAGATCCGACACTTCGGACTCATGTTTAAGTACGCCTTCGGGCCAGCCTTCAAGCGACGCAAGAAGCGCGACAAGCACGCTAAGCAGGACGAGGCCCACAAGGTCAACTCCTTCCAAGCCCTGGCCACAGCCGTGGCCGCACAGGTGGGCACGGGCAACATTGGCGGCGTAGCTACGGCCATCGCCACCGGTGGTGTGGGCGCCATCTTCTGGATGTGGGTGTCCTCGCTGCTGGGCATGGGAACGATCTTCTCCGAGGCCACACTGGCGCAGAAGTACCGCGAGGTGAAGGATGACGGCGTCTCCGGTGGGCCCGCATACTACATCTCCAAAGGCCTCAAATGCCACCCACTGGCCGTCTTCTTCGCCCTGGCCATCATCCTCGCCCTCGGTTGCGTGGGTAATATGGTGCAGGCCAACTCCATCTCGATCGCCATCGTCAACTCCCTCGGCACCGGGTCGGACACCATGACCTACCTGCCCTACCTCATCGGCGTCGCGTTGGCGCTGCTCGTGGGCGTGGTCATCATGGGCGGACAGAAGCGCATCACGGCCATCGCCGAGCTCGTTGTCCCCTTCATGGCGCTGATCTACATCCTCGGCTCGCTCGTCGTGCTCTTCCTTTATATCGGCGACGTGCCCCACATGTTCCAAAGCGTCGTCAGCGAGGCCTTCTCCACGAAAGCCGCGGCGGGCGGTGCAGCCGGCACGGTGATGAAATACGCCATCCGCTACGGCGTAGCGCGCGGCCTCTTCTCCAACGAGGCCGGTATGGGCTCCACGCCGCATGCCCACGCCATGGCGCACGTCAAGGACCCCGCCATTCAGGGCTTCGTGGCCATGGCCGGCGTCTTTGTCGACACGATCCTGATCTGTAGCTCCACGGCCTTCGTTATCATGCTCACCGGCGCTTATCAGGGCACCGACCTCAAGTCCGTAGCCATCACGCAAGAGGCCTTCAACCGCGCCTTCGGCTCCGGCGGCGTCACCTTCCTGGCCATCGCCCTCTTCTTTTTCGCCTTCACCACCATCATGGGCTGGTACATGTTCGGCGAGATGAACGTGCGCTACCTCTTTGGCAAATACGGCGTCCTGCCCTTCCGTCTGATCGTCTGCGGCTGCATCTTCTGCGGCTGCATCTTCGCCGCCGACCTCGTCTGGGAGCTGGCCGACACCTTCAACGGCCTCATGGCCATCCCCAACCTCATCGCCATCGTCTGGCTTGCCCCGCAGGTGCGCAAGATGTACACCCACTTCCTGCAGCGCCGCCGTTCGGGCGAGCTCTGACCCCCGCTCTGATCTTCGGATCATCCGTTTGACTTCATATCTATATTGTTCGACTCGTGCGTTGAGCTGCTTCGGCTCGCGCACGAGTTTTTTTGTCCCCTATGCTAGCGAAATCCAATGGCGCTTGATCAAATTTTGATGACGCAGAAAACCATTCGGAAGTATTCCGCTGAAAAAGAAGAAGTTAGTCGGTCGTAGGCATTGGACGGGTAACGAAGTGGAAACGAGCGAAGCGCTTGGGGTTGCTGGAATCTGCACAAACAAAGGGCGCTTGTCATTTGAGGGTGCAATGTTACTATGACTATTTGAATTACAGGCGTTTTTGATGCGATTCTCTCTATTTGGCTTTCGGCTTAGGGCAGTTCGGAATGAACGACCAAATGAGCGTTAAAGCTCACATCCCCTGACCCCGCTTCTTCTTTTTCCCGGCTTCATTCCTCAATCGTCGTTGCCATGCGATCTCGGCGTAGTCTGCGCCGTGTGTCTGCAGGGTTGTGACTTCGCCAACCTCCGAAAGAAGGCTTTCCGCGGCATCTAAAGCAGTGTCCACAACAGAACCTGTGACTTGTACGATAGGGGTACTGTCTTTCGTAGGGATCATGGAGGATTGGATGATGGGCTTCAGTATGTTGCCGGGCTCGAACTGTTTCGGCAGGGTGCGGTAGCCGAACTCACGACCGATTTCGGAGGCCTTGAAACTGTGACCGCCGTAGGTAAACTTCAGCTTGTAGACTTTCCCCTACTGGTTCTTCATGCACTCGATTGTGACGCCACTTCGGTAAAGTTCGTAGAGGAACATGGAGTGACCCGACAGGCCTTTTCCGCGGTGCTTGTCGAGTAGGGCGTAGCAGATGCTCTGAACTTGTTGCTTTGTCACCTCTCTTGCGGGATCGGCTTGAGCTTTCCGGTACGGTCGCACGGCGTGGATCTCTTTGGCGATGGTTAGCCCGTACTTGCGGCTGAGTTCTTCGGCTACTCTCGCCGCCCGATTGCTGACGAAGGTGGTGTCGTAGACCTGCCCGCAGAGGCTGATCCGATTGGCGATGATGTGGATGTGCAGGTTGTCGGTGTCCTTGTGTGTGACGGCTACCCATTGGTGGTCGTCCAGGCCCATCTGTTTGGCGAAGAGCAGGGCGATGCGGTTCAGCGCCTTGAACATCATTCGCGGCTCGTCCTGCGGGGCGATGCCGATTTCGATGCGCAGGAACTTGTTTTTGCAACGGCTGTTGTAGTCGCTGATGAGCTTCATCTCCTCGTGGATCTCCTTCGGCGTTTCGCCGCAGAGGTTGTGGAGGGCGAGGACGCGGCCGAGCTTGCCCTCGCGAAAAACGTACTCCAGCGCGTTGCTTCCGTGTGCGATGGCCTTACATATTGCAATCATGCCGCTCGATATTTAAGCGCTTAAACACCTCTTCGTCGACCCGATAGCAGGGGCTGAAGAACCGCTTAAACGCAATCTTGGCATAGGTGGCAAGCGCCTTCGTGGCGTCCACCCAGGAGGCATCCTTGACCTTGATCAGGTTGGAGATGCGCGCGTAGAACAGCGCCGTCTGACGGAGGATGGCGAGGGACTCCCTCTCGTTTTCGCTCATCGGGGGCACGGCGACGACGGATCCGCCGAGCAACATCTCGCGGCAATAGTCGGAGTATTTCCGCCCCGCGTTCGCGGCCCTCGAACGGATCCGTTCCTTCTCCTCGGCCGTACATCGGACCCTAATAAAGGCCGTCTTGTTCGGCTTCTTGTCTTCCTTTTTGTTGTGCTTTTTCATGTGGATAGGTCTTTTCTGTGGTGCTTATACTATGGTTGGGGCCGATGAGAACGGATGTGATTACGGCCCTCTCTCTCGGCCCCCCAAGGCCGGGGGAGCAAGCGCAGTTTGTGGGAACAAACTGACGTCTTGCATTACCGTCGTCACGCTCCGGTACAAACCCTACAGTGATTCTTGTGATCATTGCATGCCGTGCATTCAGACAGTTATTGATTGCTTGACGTGCATATTGTTCGTGAACTTTTTGATAGATCTGTATGCTCGGATTACAGCTTCCGCCATTCCTCGATTTCCTCGGCGTAGTCCTCCAAATGGGCGCGCACGATGCGCTCCACAAAGCTCGAAAGGTTGGCACCTCGATCGCCCAAGCGACGGACAACGAAGTCCGCGCGCTCCTGCGTGTCCCGGCTGAGATAGACCGCCCGCCTCATTTTGGCACTGATGCGCTTGGTTGTGGGCGCACTCTCGGCATGCGCGGATTGCCCGGAAGGCTCTGCTGTCTGTGGATGCGTTTCTTCAGGATAGGCATCAAGAGACGCCCGGCCCGCTTTGTTGGAGCTTTTCTCTTTCATGGTTGCGATCTCCTTTTCAGTTTGATGGGGTGTGATGGTTTGGTTGTGATGGGTGCTTGTCCTTGTTGTTCTCGTAGGCGACGGACGCGTTTGACATGAAACTCGTTGAGATCCTTGCATTCGCGGTAATGCACGGACATGTCTTCCACCTGGAACCCGGCATCAATGAATGTGTTCAGGGTTCGCCTTCCGGCGTCGTCGTTATCGAGGAACGCACGGAGGGCCGTGATGTGCCGCTCGCGCAAGTAACGGATGCACCGCCCAACATTAGCCACGGAGTTCATTACAAGGCAATGGCTACCGACCTTTTCTTTCATTG
>ERZ773043.1357-NODE-1357-length-13780-cov-12.468561_pt1 | contig 13780 bp, 10 predicted proteins | sample MGYA00580636_ERZ773043 | MGnify/ENA primary metagenome ERZ773043 (study PRJEB29015, sample SAMEA2737992) | human oral metagenome | biome: human oral; feature: human-associated habitat; material: dental | place: China | collected 2065 ... | reverse complement strand
ATGTCCGTCCCGTCGAGGAGAATGCGACCGGAGTTCAGGTCGTAGAAACGCATCAGCAGGTTCACCAGCGTGGTCTTGCCCGCGCCGGTGGGGCCGACGATCGCGACCGTCTGGCCGGGTTTCGCCTCCAGGTTCAGGTGTTCGATCAGCGGCCGGTCGGGGCTGTAGGAGAAGGTGACGTCCTCAAAGACGACGTGCCCGCCCTCAGCGGTCAGCCCGCGTCCCGGCTCCGGCGACATCTCGTCGGCGTCGAGGAGCTCGAAGACCCGCTCGGCGGAGGCCACACCCGACTGCAGCAGGTTCATCATGGACGCCAGCTGCGTCAGTGGCTGGGTGAACTGGCGCGAGTACTGGATGAACGCCTGCACGTCGCCGATGTTCATCTGGCCCGTCGCGACCTGCAAGCCGCCGAAGACCGCGACGACGACGTAGTTGAGGTTGCCGACCAGGAACATCACGGGCATCAGGATCCCGGAGAGGAACTGTGCCCCGAACGACGAGGTGAACAGCTCGTCATTGCGGGCGCGGAAGTTCGCCTCCACCTCGGACTTGCGGCCGAAAACCTTCACCAGCGCGTGGCCCGTGTAGGCCTCCTCGATCTCCGAGTTCAACTCACCCGTCGACTTCCACATGTCCGAGAAGCAGCGCTGTGAGCGGCGCATGATGAACGGGACGATGAACATCGACAGCGGGATGGAGATCAGGGTGACCAGCGCCAGCGGCCACGAGATCCACATCATGATGGCCAGCACGCCGAGCACCGTCAGCAGGGCGTTGAGCAGCTGCGGCAGGGTCTGCATCAGCGTCTGCGAGATGTTGTCGATGTCATTGGTGACGCGGGACAGCAGCTCACCGCGCGGCTGCTTGTCGAAGTACGACAGGGGAAGGCGCTGGAGCTTGGCCTCGACGTCGCTGCGCATTCGCCGCACTGACTTCTGCGAGGCCCCGATCAGCATCCAGTTCGCGGCGTAGGTGGCGACGCTGGAGAAGACGTAGAGCCCCAGCACCAGCAGCAGGATCGAGCCGATGGCGCTGAAGTCGATGCCCTGGCCGGGGGTGAAGTCGACGCGTTGCAGCATGTCGACGAGGGTGCTGTTGTCCCCGCTGGCCCGGGCGGCCTCGATGACCTGCTCCTTGCTGGCCCCGGCGGGCATGTTCTTGCCAATGATGCCGGCCAGCAGCAGGTCCGTGGCCGCGCCGAGGATCTTCGGGCCGAGGGTAGACATCACGACCGCGGCGACGGCCAGCAGCAGCGCGAGGGTGACCATGACCCGCTGCGGTCTCATGGTCGCGAATAACCGGCGCAGCGAAGGCAGGAAGGTGGCGGCGGTCTCGCCGGTGCCGCTGGGGCCGCCGGGTCCGAAGCTGATCTTGCCTGGGCCGTTCTCAGGACGTTTGTTGGCGGTGGTCTTCGTATTCTTCTCGCTCATGCCGCCTCCTCGGCGCTCAGCTGGCTGTCGACGATCTCCTGGTAGGTGCGGCTGCTGGCCAGCAGCTCGTCGTGGGTGCCGCGCCCGACAATACGACCGTGCTCCAGGACGAGGATCTCGTCGGCATAGCGGATGGTGGCGACGCGCTGGGCGACGATCAGCGTGGCGCGGTTCGCCGTCGCCGGGGCGAGCGCGGCACGCAGCCGGGCGTCGGTTGCGACGTCGAGGGCCGAGAAGGAGTCATCGAAGACGTAGATGGCAGGCTCCTTGACCAGGGCCCGGGCGATTGACAGGCGCTGCCGCTGACCGCCCGATACGTTCGTACCGCCTTGTGCGATGCGCGCCTCCAGGCCGCCTTCGAGCTCTGAGACGAAGTCCGCTGCCTGGGCGATGCGCAGCGCCTCCCACATCTGCTCGTCGGTGGCGTCGGGACGGCCGTATCGCAGGTTGGAGGCCACGGTGCCGGAGAACAGGTAGGGCTTCTGCGGCACCAGCCCGATGCGCGACCACAGGGCGTCGGGGTCGAGCTGCCGCACGTCGACGCCGTCCATCAGCACCTCGCCGCCGGTCGCGTCGAACAGCCGGGGGATCAGGTTCACCAGGGTGGACTTCCCCGAGCCCGTCGAGCCGATGATCGCGGTCGTGCGGCCGGGTTTCAGGGTGAAGGAGAGGTCCGACAGGGCCGGGGTGTCGGCCCCCGGGTAGGTGAAGGTGACGTCACGGAACTCGACGACCCCCGTCGCCTCCTTCGGGGTGACGGGATTGGCCGGCGGGGCAACCGTGGGCTCGGTGTCCAGCACCTCCAGGATCCGGTCCGCCGACACGGCGGCGCGCGGGGCGAGGGTCAGCAGCATCGTGGACATCAGCACCGAGATCAGGATCTGGATCAGGTAGTTGAGGAATGCGGTCAGCTGGCCGAGCTGAATGGCGCCAGAGTCGATGCGGAACGCCCCGAACCAGATCACCGCCACCGAAGAGACGTTCACCATGAACATGGCGAAGGGGAACAGCAGCACCAGCAGCCGGGAGGCACGCAGCGTGACGCTGTAGACGTCGTCGTTCGCCCTCTCGAAGCGGCGTGACTCGTGGTCCTCGCGGATGAAGGCGCGGATCACCCGGATGCCGGTGATCTGCTCCCGCAGTACGCGGTTGAGGTTGTCCAGGTTGGTCTGCATCCGCTGGAACAGGGGGGCGGCGAACACCACCAGCAGGCCGATGGCCGAGCCCAGCACCGCGACCCCGGCCGCGATGATCCACGAGAGCCCGACATCCTCGCGCAGGGCCATGATGAAACCGCCGACCATCATGATGGGGGCGCCGATGATGATCGTCAGGGTGGTCTGGACGATCGTCTGCACCTGCAGCACATCGTTGGTGTTGCGGGTCAGCAGGGAGGACGCCCCGAACTGGCGCACCTCCTGGGTGGAGAACGACAGAGCGCGGTCGAAGATGGCGGCCCGCAGGTCGCGTCCCATCGACATGGCGGTGCGGGCCCCGAACCAGGTGGCCCCGATCTGCCCCGTCGCCTGGATCAGCGAGAACAGCAGCATCATGCCGCCGCTGCGCCAGATCAGGTCGGTGTCGCCTTTGACGACGCCGTCGTCGATGATCTGGGCGTTCAGGTTCGGTAGGTACAGCGACATGACGGTCGCCACTACCTGGAGGGCCAGCGCGGCCAGTAGCTCTTTCCAATACGGCCTGAGATAGGCGGTGATGAGTCTGTTGAGTCTTGTGATCAATGGGATTCCTTCCGGCGGGCCCCGTCGAGAGCGAGGCGTGCCAGGGTTTCGGGGTTCAGGCGGGTCGCAGAGCGCTTGTTGTGCACGTAACCCATGCTGAGGGTGGCCACGAGGTGCACGAAGTCGTCCAGGGGGATGTTCAGCTCGGCCTCGTAGGGAGCCAGGCGGGTACGCATCCATGAGGTGATGTCACCGACCCGCGCCTTCCACTGCTCCATGAGCTGGAATCGGATGCTGTCCTGGGTGTCGTCGGGGATGGGCTGAGGGATGAGTCGCCCGCAGGTGGTCACGTATTCGACGGCTGTGGACAGGCACCTCTCAGTGGCTTCGTCGAGGTCGGAGGCCGGGGGAGTCGCATCCAGTGCGGCTTCGAGCCGCTCCGGGGAGAGCTGGTCGGCGATGGTCGCGGCGATCAGGTCACGCCTGGTTGGGAACACCCTGAACAGCGTCCCCTCCGCAACACCGGCGGCTTTGGCCACCTGGCGGGTCGTCACGTCGGGGCCGTGCTCCAGGATCAACTGCCGCGTCGCCTCAATCAACGACGCCCGCCGCTGGTCAGGCGGCAGGGGCTTGGCTCGGGTCATCACGAGGTCCGAGTGTATGAGTGAGTGCTCACTCATTTCAAGTGGTGGTGACGGGCGCCGGCGTGTGGTGCAATGCCTCATGCGGGAAGAAAGTACGAAGGACAAGACGGCGGGGGCGCACGACAGGGGATTCACCGACGACGACATCGAGCGCTGGGCTGCTGAAGCAGAGTCGGCAGATGGTTACACAGGAGCGCACCTGGGACCCATAGTCGCAGGTCCACCGGTCAGTGGAGGCGGTCAGGCACGTTCTCTCACGCTGCAACTCGATGCTGCCCGCAGGGCCAAGCTTAACGATATCGCCAGCGAACGGAACACGACACCGTCACAACTGCTACGTGACTTGATCGACTCGCTGTAAAAGGTCATCAGAGAAAACTGACCGTTTTCTGCCCTCAGATGCGGCAGTGTAACCAGTGCCACTACCATTCTCTCGTGGTGCCCAATGGAGGGAAGAAGAAACGGTATGACGCGCTCTGGTGAACCCGTATACAAGCCTGATCATTTAGTTTTTAAGAAACCGAGATTTCCGCAGCCTCAGCCGACTCTTACCGCTTCAGTTCTCTCCGAACTGGCGCGTTCCTTCTGGGCCAAGAGCAGTAAGCGAGATCCGTCTGATTGGCTGTCCGTTCCGCAGCACCTCATGGATGCTGCCGACGTCGCCGGACAACTGTTTGATCACTACCTCTCCGACCATCACCGACGCCTTATGGCCTCGGTATGGGACGGTGACCTGACGAAAGCCCGAAGGTCCTTGATCTTTTTGGCCGGTATCCACGACGTCGGCAAGGTCTCGCTTCACTTCTGCTGTCAGAGTTCTTCTTTAGCGAACTTCGTCCGAGAACTGGGGCTGGACGTCCCAGAGAAGCGATTGGTGCCGCAGCGCGCTGAGCTACCCCATGGTTTCGCCAGTCAGTTTGCCTTCGAGGACGCAGTGGCAGCTGGGGGCGGCGACCGTTCGAGAGCGCAACAGTGGTCTGGGATCGTCGGAGTACACCACGGCCGCTATCCCGATGCCGGGGTGCTTCAGGTAGCCAGGAAGGCCTATCGGGCTGGACCCGGGTCGGTCTACGACGATCCACGCTGGCACGAGGCCCGGCAGGAGATTATCCGCTGGATGGCACGACGTTCCGGGTTCCCCATTGAGAACGCTGCCGGAACAGGGTTACCCGAGCTCCCGATCGCGGTAGCTGCCGCCTATGCCTCGACAGTGGTGATGGCGGACTGGCTTGCCTCCAACGAGGACTACTTTCCCCTGCAACCACAGGCGGACAGAGACAATCCGCTCATGTCAGACGAGCAGCAGACCCGCGCCCACACAGGCTGGGAGCGCGCGAACATATCGGAAGCGATGGACTTGTCCCGCCCGCCGGACCTGGCCGGTGCGGATTTTTACCGGCACCGCTTCGGTTGGGACGCAAGTATGCAGCCGATGACGGCGCAGGTTCGCGCTCTGGAGATGGCATTGTCGATGAGTCCCGACCTGATGATCGTCGAAGCGCCGCCTGGGTCCGGCAAGACGGAGCTGGGGTTCTCGGTGGTGGAGGTCTTGTTGCGGAGTCGGGGCCTGCAAGGTGTCATGATTGCCTTGCCCACCCAGGCGACCACCGACGCCATGTTCCTTCGCTCGAAGGCCTGGATCGAGTCTGTGCTGCGAGACAATCCTCAGCGCGTTGCGGTGAACCTGGCTCACGGCAAGAGCGACCTGAACGAGGAGTTTCTCAAGCTCTTCGAAAAAGATGCTCAGCCTCTGCAGATCTACGACGATGAGGACCAAGAGGGCGACGATAAGGTCCAGGGAGACAGCGGGCTGCACGCCAGCCGGTGGATGACGCTGCGGTGGCGGCCGACTCTGCCACCGGTCGTGATCGGGACGATCGACCAGGTGTTGTTGGCAGCGCTGAAATCGCGGCACGTTCTGATGCGGCACCTGGGGTTGATGGGCAAGGCCGTCCTCATCGACGAGGTGCATGCTGCGGACACCTACATGCAGACCTACCTTGAGGCGGCGCTGACCTGGCTGGGTATGTACCGGGTACCAGTGGTGTTGCTGTCAGCGACGTTGCCCTCCGAACGCCGCCGAGGGCTCGTCAAGGCGTATCGGCAGGGGCGAACCGGTCATGAGGTGGTTGATGATCCGGCTTTGGAGGGGGATATCGGCTACCCGGTGATCACCACCGTCAGCGACGAAGGTGAGACCGTGCGTAGCGAGGTCGTTCCTGGCGGGGGTGCCCATGTACAGAAAAGGATTGTCCCGCTGGAGATCAACGGTAACCAGGCGCTCGGCGATCTCATGGAGGCGAAACTATCGCAGGGCGGGTGCGCGGTGGTGATCCGCAACACCGTCAAGGATGCCCAGGACACCTATGACGCGCTCGTGGAGCGATTCGGGAGCGACGAGACCAGCTTGCTGCATTCGCGGTTCCTAGCTGTGGATCGGGTGGAGCGGGACAAACGCATGCTGCGGCTATTCGGTAAAGACCGGACTCACCGCCCCAGGCGGCATATCGTGGTCGCGACCCAAGTCATCGAGCAGAGCCTCGATGTCGACTTTGACCTCATGGTGACCGACCCGGCGCCGATGGACTTGGTGCTGCAACGCATTGGCCGTCTGCATCGGCACGTGGGCTATGCGCGCCCGTCTGGCCTGGAAGAGGCGCTCTGTCATGTCCTCGTTGAGGATTGTGCCGCTGCACCATGGGCCTACGGGAGTGGAAACGGTGTGGTGTATGGGGACCACCGCGTCCTCCGTTTTCTCGGGATTCTCGCCGGGCAGCCCGATGGAATTCTCGTGGAGAGTCCGTCGGATTATGCGGCGCTGACCCAGCGAGCCTATTCAACAGAGCCGGTTGGTGCAGTCATTTGGCAGGAAGCCATGAATGCGGCAGCGGAAAAATACCGGCGGGACCAGGGGCGGGCCGTTCACAAAGCTAAGGCGTACTGTCTGAACCATCGCCGAATGCCTCGGTGGAAAGGCGATGCTCTCGTGGACAAGTTCCAGGGCAATGCGGCGACGGGTGAGGCCCAAGCTAAGGAGCGTGTCCGGGCTCAGGCAGCCGTGCGTGACACGGAGGATCAGATCCCTTTGCTTATCGTGCCCATTGATCCGGGGATGGGGAACGTTCCGATCGTTCCACCGTGGCTGCAGGACGATGATGGCCTGCCCGCCGTGCTGGATGTGGGAACCTTTCCCAGCGCCGAGCTGGTCCGGGCGGTGCGTTCGTGGAGTGTTTCGCTGCCACCCTGGCAGTTTCGGAAGGCCTCAGTGTCCCTGGACGACACGATCGACGAAATTGTCAGTGAGGTTTGGGAGCATGAACTCACCCAAGGCTGGAAGTGGTTCGAACACCCCCTGCTCAAGGGAGAGCTGATTCTTCCGATGCGCCGAGTGGCAGATCACACGGATCGCTTGGAAATTGAACTGTGCGGACGCCTAGTCGTCTACACCGCAAAGAAAGGACTGGAGGTGCAGGACCTGTGACAGAACCTGACTACAACCTGCTCGACGAGGGATGGATCCCTGTCCTGCTGACGGACGGGGGCGTAGAGCGGCTCGGAATCTGCGACGTGTTCTTGAGGGCTAACGACATCGCAGACCTCGCCTGTGAGCTCCCCACCCAGAACATGGCCATTCAGCGTGTCCTGGAGGCCATCTGCTACCGGGTGGTGCCGCTCGAAGACAAAGATGACTGGAAGGAACTGTGGCGCCAGGGGCTGCCCACCGACGAGATCCTTGCCTATCTTGAACGCTGGCGGGATCGGTTCTACCTGTTTGGTGGCCGATACCCGTTCATGCAGGGACCAGACCTTCAAACCTCGAAAGGCACGGTGTCTGGTTTGGAGAAGCTCATCGCTGATATCCCCAACGGTGAGCCGTTTTTCACCGTCCGTCATGGACGTGCCGTCGACTGCATTTCGCCGGACGAGGCAGCCCTCTGGCTGCTCCACGCCCAGGCCTACGACCCGTCCGGGATTCGCTCAGGCCTGGTGGACGATCCGCAATCGCAGGGTGGCAGAAGCTATCCGACGGGACCCGCATGGTGTGGGCAGACAGCAACGGTGTGGCTTCGAGGGGCCAGTCTGGAAGAGACCCTGATGTTGAACCTGGTTCCCGCTGACAGTGGGCATCTGCAGGGGCCGACGCTGGACAGTCCAGAGGCGGCCTGCACATGGGAGGGTTCAGAGATCGAGACCGGCGTGCGACGCGACTATTCGCGTGAGGGTGATCCTGAACCGAACGGAATTGGAATTCCGCGCCTGCTGACCTGGCATTCCCGCCGCATCCGGCTGGTGGGGGATCGCCGTGGCGTGACGGGCGTGGTCTTGGCCCAGGGCGACAAGCTGGGGCCACAGCAGATGCAGCGCTTCGAGCCGATGAGCCTGTGGCGATACTCCATGCCTCAATCCAAGAAATACCGCGAGAACGTGTACATGCCGGCCAAGCATGAGCCCGGCCGGGCCTTCTGGCGAAACCTACCGGCGGTGCTTCCCGTCGTCGAGCCGACCGAAGGCTTCGATAAGCAGAAGCACCCAAAATTCTTGCAATCGGCCACCCTGCTGTTCCATGCCGGATTGGACTCATCTGACCTTGATGACTACCCCGTGAAGTTCATCATTGAGGCCGTTGGTATGACCTACGGACCCAAGGAGGCCGTGGTGGCGGATCTCTATCACGACCGGCTCACCGTGGCAGTGGCGCTGCTGGAGGACCGTCGTGAGGATCTTGTCTACCTGGCCAATGCGCAGATCCGAGCCATTGAGGAGGTTGCCTCCGCGGCGGGATATCTCGGAGCCAATCTGGCCCGCGCCGCAGGGGAGCGAGGTGATGGCGCTGGTGAGGGTGCCCGCGATCGTGCGCGGGAGCGGTTCTTTGCTGAGATCGATGATCCATTCCGGGCCTGGCTTGCCGGCCTCCATGAGGACAGCCGGGTGGACGCGGAGAGAGAAGCCTGGGGCAAGCAGGCTCGAGGCATTGCGCAGCGCGTCGCTGATGAGTTGATCGAAGCGGCCCCTACTTCGGCCATCAAGGGACGGGAGACCGGAATGGGCTATATGAGCACCGGAATCGCCGAAAATTTTTTCCGCAAACAGGTCAATAAGGTCTTACCCCTCCCAGAGGCATCACAGAATGGAGAAAAGAAATGACTACGAAAACAGCCGAGGCGGTCTCGGCTGACAAGCCGAAGGGCGTGGATCTGTCATCGGTGGGCGGTATCAAGTTTCGTGTGCGATCCGTCATCTCGGGACAGCTCCAAGGGCAAGGTGCCTGGGCTGTGGCCTCACGGGCACAGCTGCGCTCCGCGCTCAGGCGTGAAGTCGGTTCCGTGCCCGCCATCTGGTCTTTGACGCTGGCTGATGACTTCGAGAAATTCCGTGGAGACGAACCCACCCGAGGAGAGCGGGCCATTCATACCGCGTTGACGCTGTGGGCCTTCCATCAAGGTTCCCACACCGCTCAGATGCACCGGGAATGGGAGCATGAGCGCAGCATCGGGGCGGCTGTCCGCCAGCTTGCGCAACAGGACCGCGGTTCACGTGAGCGGGACGAGGAGCACCCCGTCTACAAGCGACTGTGCGCCATGATCGCGGCGCCGACGTTCGGCTCCCTGGCCACGCATGCCCGTGGTCTCATTGGCCTGCTGAAGTCCCATGAGATTCCCATGGACTACGGGCGCTTCGCCGCCGATCTGTTCAACTGGCAGGATCCCCATCGCCGTTCCGCAGTGCTGCGGGCCTGGGGCCGTGATTTCGCGCGTCGGCCTTCCAAGGAAGGATCTCAGAATCAGTCCGCCACCGCAGCCACCTACACCAGCCCTGAAAACCACTGAAAGGAACTACACCCATGGCACTCTACGTCGACATCCACGTCCTGCAGACCCTTCCGCCGTCCAACCCCAACCGCGACGACACCGGGGCGCCGAAGTCCGCCTCCTACGGCGGAGTCCGCCGGATGCGCATCTCTTCACAGGCCGTCAAGCGGGCCACGCGCAAGGACTTCGAGGCCCGCCTTCCCGAGGGCAACCGGGGCATTCGCACCAAGCTGATCGTCGAACTGCTGGCTGAAGAGATCACCACACGTGATCCCGAACTCGCAGAGAAGGCTGCTGGCCTTGCTGAGATCGCCCTCACCGAGATTGGCTTCAAACTGAAAGAGCCTCGCAAAAAGAAGACTGAGGAAATGACCGAAGCCCAGCTCAAGGAAGCAGGATTCCTGGTGTTCATCTCTGCCAAGCAGCTTGAACACGTCGCTGAGGCCGTGGTTTCCATCGCTGGTGCAGACGACTTCAAAAAGGCCTTCAAAGACCTGAAACCGAAGAACCTGGTGGATATCGACCACTCCGTTGACATCGCGCTTTTCGGTCGCATGGTGGCTGAGCCCAACAGCCTCAATGTGGATGCTGCTTGCCAGGTGGCCCATGCGCTGGGGGTTGGTGCCGTCGAGTCCGAGTTCGACTACTACACGGCCGTGGACGACTACAAGAATCTGGATGACGAAGCCGACGAGGGTGCGGGCATGATCGGTACCATCGAGTTCGCATCGGCCACGCTGTACCGCTATGCCACGATCAACCTTGATCTTTTGGAGGAGAACCTCGGCTCTGTTGAGGTTGCTGATGAGGCTGTGAAGCTCTTCGTCGACAGCTTCGTCCGTTCCATGCCTACGGGCAAGGTCACCACGTTCGCGAATCGCACGCTCCCCGACGCAGTGCTGGTACAGGTGCGAGACGATCAGCCGATCAACCTCGTGGGAGCCTTTGAAGCCGCCGTTGTGGCTGATCAGCAGGGGTTCGTTGGGCCTGCCGTTGAACAGTTCGTCTCGTATGAGCAGAACATGCGCGAGGGAACCGGGCTCAAGCCACAGAAGGCCCTTGTCGCCTGGACCGGTGACCGTGCGGCCAAAGTCCAAGAGCTGGGGGAGCGTGTGCCGCTGGTCGAACTCGGGGAAGCCGCGGTCGAGGCCATCCGGGAATCGCGATGAGCAAGGTCCTAGTGCTCAGGCTGGCAGGCCCCATGCAATCATGGGGCTCCTCCAGCCGGTTCACGCGACGCTCCACCGAGGCTTTCCCGACAAAGAGCGGCATTGTCGGTCTTCTTGCGGCAGCTCAGGGACGGCGTCGCACCGATCCGATTGAGGATCTCGTCGACCTGAAGATGGCGGTTCGCGTAGATCAGCCCGGTGAGCTGCTACGGGATTTCCACACCGCACACCGTGGCGTGGTCTCCATGCCGTTGTCCGACCGCTTCTACCTCTCGGACGCAGTGTTTGCGGCATTCGTGGCAGGCCCAGAAGAGATCATCGATGGGCTGGCCGACGCTATTCGTTGCCCAAGGTTCCCGCTCTATCTTGGCCGACGGGCCTGTCCGCCCACCATGCCTCTGTTTTTACAGCTCCATGACGGGCCGGTGCAGGATATCATCGAGGGCCTCCCCTGGCAGGCTGCCCTTTTCTATCAGCGTCAGCACAAAAGGGAAAGCCATCTCAGTCTGCGGGTGATTGCCGACAAAGGGATGGTCAACACCTCGGAGTGGACCGTGCACAGTCTGCAGGATGTGCCAGTCAGTTTTGATTCGGAACGCAGGTTGTATCGGCAGCGGCAGGTCGAGGAAATGCGCGTATTGGTTTCAAACTCCGCGCATGAGGCGAGCAAAAACTCTGAAGCAGAAGCACCGTTGAACCACGACCCGATGGAGGTTCTGTGATGTTCCTGACACGTGTCTATCTCAACCCCTATCGGCGTGGTTGCCGCCGGCTCGTGCTATCGCCGCAACGTCTGCATGCTGCGGTTCTAGCGAGCTTCCCCCCTGGCGTATTGGACAGTGCTGGTGAGGGGCGGGTGCTCTGGCGTCTTGACCGTCCGGTAACTGACCTGAGGAGCAGCAGCCAAGCATCTGCGACGTTGAGTCAGGGTCCGGCACTCAGTCTATACATTTCTTCCCCGGTGGCTCCGGACCCTGCTGGACTGGTGGAACAAGCTGGGTATGAGACCCAGGGCGGGGTGGTGGTGAAGAACTACGATGGTTTCCTTCATAAGCTGAAAGCAGGGCAGGACTGGGGGTTCCGCATCACCGTGAATCCCGTCTACCGCCGGGCCGGACAGGTCAACTCTCGGAACCGGAAGAAGATTCTTGGGCATATCACTGTCGATCAGCAGACCCGGTGGTTCCTCGACCGAGTAGAAACACATGGTTTTGAGATCCTGAAATCAGCTCAGGCGGGTGGCGACCTCCCGGTCCTGGAGGATGAATCGGGTAACCGATTTGATGGTGAGAACCTCGTGGTCTCGCTTGTCGATAGAAGGCTCGAAAGATTCTCTCGTGGGTCCGGAAAAGAGAAAGTGCAAGTGACGCTTCAGCTGGCAACATTCCAGGGAATTCTTCGAGTCAAAAATCCGGCAGCTCTCTGCTCGGCTCTCATCAATGGAATCGGGCGAGCCAAAGGCTATGGGGCAGGCCTCATGACGTTAGCGCGGCCATGAAAGACAAGATTCCGGGTGCGCGGCCTCCAGCTCCGAAAGATCTTGTTCGGATCCGGGACCGCCTCACCTTTCTCTACGTCGAACGTTGTGTCGTTCACCGGGACTCCAACGCCATCACTGTGACAGAGTCCCGAGGAGTGGCGCATGTGCCCGCAGCTGCTCTGTCTGTCTTGATGATCGGTCCTGGTGTGCGCATCACCCATAGCGCCATCTCGGTGTTGGCAGAGAGCGGTGCAACTGCTATCTGGGTAGGCGAGAATGGGGTGCGGTATTACGCCCATGGGGTCCCGCCGTCGCGATCGTCTCGTCTATTGGAGGCCCAGGCGAAGGCAGTCAGCGACCCAACGCTGAGGGTAGCTGTGGCTCGACGAATGTATCTGATGAGATTCGAGGGTGAGTCTGTCGAAAAACTCAGCATGCAGCAGCTTCGCGGACGTGAGGGTGCTCGTGTGCGACGGCTGTACCGTCAGAGTTCGAAGCGGACTGGAGTCCCGTGGGATGGACGTGAATATGATCCCGAAAATTTCGATCACGGTAGCCTTGTTAATCAAGCACTATCGGCTGCTAATTCGGCGCTCTATGGGGTGATTCATGCGGTCATAGTTGCTTTGGGCTGCTCCCCTGGATTGGGGTTTGTCCATACCGGGACATATCGTTCTTTCGTCTATGATATCGCGGATCTGTACAAAGCAGACCTGTCTATTCCGGTTGCCTTTGATGTTGCGCTTGAAGCGCCTGAAGTAGGTGTGGGTACGGAGGCGCGTCGTCGGATGAGGGATGCCATCAGGGAGCATGGGGTGCTTGAGAAAGCCGTCCGCGACATCAAAGCTCTGCTGGCTGAGGGCGGGGTCTCCCCGGATGAGGATGAAGATCTGATCGTGGATGATCTTCATCTATGGGACGATCTCGTTGGTACCGTGGAAGCGGGAGTCGCCTATGCTGACTGGTGATGTCTGATGGTGGTGCTGGTTCTCTCTGCTGTTCCTGACGGGTTGCGCGGACATGTTACAAGATGGCTGTTGCAGATATCACCCGGTGTATTCGTGGGTAACCTCAGCGCACGTGTCCGGGAGAGGCTGTGGCAGATCGTGGTCGAGACTATGGGGACCGGTCGGGCCATCATGGTCTTCAGAGCAAGAAATGAGCAGGGCCTGTCTTTCCTGACGTGGGGAGATCCGTGGGTACCCACTGACTTCGAGGGCTTGACGCTCATGGTCCGCCCTGGGGTGGTGCCTGACGACCCCGAGGACACTGCTCCGGCAGGTAAGACAAGGCGTCGGCGAGGTATGAGCGACTTCGAGCGACGGCGACGAGCTAGACGGGGGTTCCCAAAATCTGATAGACCTAGAGGGTAAACTACCCAGTCAACAAGTATTTTCCCCGCGCGAGTGGGGATGAACCTGAGGCTGCTAAATGAGGTTGGGGGGTCACGACATTTTCCCCGCGCGAGTGGGGATGAACCCCCTGGTTAACCTACTGCTTGCCCCAACCCCATATTTTCCCCGCGCGAGTGGGGATGAACCCTCGCCGCCAAAGGCGAAACCGTCGCA
>ERZ773043.1354-NODE-1354-length-13797-cov-8.161257_pt1 | contig 13797 bp, 11 predicted proteins | sample MGYA00580636_ERZ773043 | MGnify/ENA primary metagenome ERZ773043 (study PRJEB29015, sample SAMEA2737992) | human oral metagenome | biome: human oral; feature: human-associated habitat; material: dental | place: China | collected 2065 ... | reverse complement strand
ACGGTCTCCAAAACCGTAGGTTGTGAGTTCAAGTCTTACTGCCCCTGCCATTGAGTTTAGCCGTATCGGTTTCGATACGGTTTTTTTGTATGTTTTTTATTCTTTTTCAAGTAGTTTTCTATGCTTGATGAGAATTTTTCTTATAAAATAGATCACATGAGAAGGAAATGGGAAAAGAAAATAGAAATTAGATAATATTTACGTATAATATTTATTTTTCTTGCGGAGGACAGAGGTATGGCTGCACAATTTGATTTCTTGAAGGATCATGACGGAACTCTGTATAAGCACCTATCCGATGTAGAAAAGAGTGCGCGTCTTCGTCTCAACAACTGTGCCAATGATCTGAGATGTGCCTTGGAGCGCCTTGCCGACGTTCTTATTCAGGAAAATATTCCGAAGCCGTCCGTGCTGGAGCGCCTCTATCGGGAGCAGAATTCCAAAGGCGGATGGGACTTGAACGCCAAGTTGAAGGCTCTTCAGGATGAGGCGCTTCTAAAAAAGGCGGGCTGTGAGAAAAAGGAGGTTCTTCCGTCCAAACTTGGAAAGATCTCCTTGCTCTTCAAGGATGGACAATATAAAAGTTTTCCTGCGTACACTGCGATTCGAAAATTTGGCAACGTGGGTTCTCATCCGGAGAATGAAATAAAAAATAATGATGAGCCTGAGCTGACGTTTCGCAATTTGGTTGCCTGTCTTGGTGCTCTGCACCGTCTGCTTAAGTTTCTCTATTGTGAGAATTCTGTTCCCGGATTCGACGAGAATTTGATGAATATTGAGTCCTATACGGTTGACGAAAAGCCGGTGACTCCGCCGGATGGACATCGTTCGAAGTGTCAGCTGGAGTTCCGTGGGTCAAAGCGGGAGGGCGTGACCGGTACGGTACGCTATGCGATTTTGCGGCAGTATGCACGTGGTGATGTTTCGGAGAAGCTGCTCAAGCGCAATATCGACTTCCAGCAGACCGCTCTTGCAAGCAATCCGTACGGAGCAAAGGGCATTATTCAGGATGTGCGGAAAATTGATGACGGGATGAGTGACTTTACGATCATTGTCTATGAGTTCCCGCGACGTCCCGAGAATCTGCGCGATGTTCTGTCCTTACTGAGCAAGGAGGAACGTCTGCGCCTTTGCCGTGATCTGGCAGACTGTTTCAAGGATCTTCATGGGAGTGCTCCGGCGCTCTATCATCGTATGCTGACGCATGAGAGTATTTACCTGTGCAATTTTGGCAGTAACGAAGCAAAGCGTTGGCTGCCGTATATCAAGTTTGATTTTGGCAAGATTAGCGTGAGCAGCGATGAGATGACGGTGATGCATGAGGCATCGCGCGCGAAGGGGCAGATCAAGGAGCGTGAGGTCGAGAAATATGTGCTGCAGAGCGCGTGGAATCAGGAGCATTGGGAGCGCGCTGACCGTTACAGCCTCGGCGTTCTGTTTGGAGATATTCTCTGCGGCAAGATTCGTCCGAAGCCAGCGGATGATGAGGATATTGAGGATGCAGGGTTCCCGGATGAGGTGGGGGCACTGGTCGAGGATCTGAAAATCGGCAAGGCTTCTGCTGCGGATGCCTTTCAAACGTTGAATGAGGTGTGCTGAATGACGATTGAAACGCAGCAGAAACGCAAATATTCTTTTTCGGAGCCGGCAGGGGAGACGAATAACAGCAGAACCTTTTGTGCACAGGAGCTCACATATCAGCGCGACGTTTTCATCAAGGCGATCGCTGTCAGCGGAGATTCTGCTGCCATAAAGTCTGCTCTTGTCCATGCCGAGGCTGAGGCAAAGGCAATGATCGCGGTCGGGATGAAGACATCGCGTGTTCCTGTTGTCTATGAGTATTTTTACGATGAGCCCAGTCGGACATTTTACATCGTCATGCAGCTCGTTCGCGGGAAGACGCTTGCCGATCGCATGGTGGAGGGGAAACTCTATGCGCGGGAGGTTTTAACTGCTCTTGCCGATGTGTGCGATGTTCTCGCTCTCATGCAGAAGAATAACTATGTGCATAAGGACCTCAAACCTGCAAATATTATGTTGAGCGATGATGGGATTACATATTTGATTGACTTTGGTTCGGCTGTCCGTACAACACTGCTCGGAAAGGAGGGGACGGAGGCCTACCGTGCGCCGGAGATGGAGGATGTATCCAAGCATAAGAATATGGATCGCTCGCGCTCGGATATTTTTTCCATTGGAGTTATGCTCTATGAGTATTTTGCAGGAAAACGACCACGCGAAGATGAGGAATATCGGCGCGGCAATCAGACGTGGGCGGAATTTACAGAGCCGAAGGAGATCGCGCCGGAGGTTCCGGATGAGGTCAACGTGCTGATTGTAAAGTGCATGAAGTTCAGTCCAAAGGAGCGCTGTGATTTGTCGCGTTTGAAGTCGGAGCTGCGGCGCCTCCAGAACCGCATCCGCTATGTGCCAAAGCAGGGAGGGAAAAAATAAGATGGAGCATCAGGGAAATGATAGGGAGCAGGAGTTTCGCACATTGCTTGAGAAGAACGGAGGGCATCCAAAGTCTTGGGCAAACCTGCCGGAGCATGTAGACCCCGCACCGGAGACATTGCCGGATCTGGACGCATGGAGGGAAAAGACGAATGCGTGAGGAACATATTTCGTTTTGGGAGTCCATTGAGATTCCGGGACATCTCTATTTGTTTTTTACGAACAAGGCTGCAAAGGAGGATATACATAAAAAAATCTGCAAGAGAAAGACCTTTATGGCTCTTGTCGGGAACAATAAAGAGGGGGAGATCATCTATCTGAATACCGATAAGGAGGAACTCGCTTGTGTTCTGAATAATGAGGGTGTGTTTTCGGTTATTGGGGTCGGTGCGATCAATTTCTTCAAAAATAATCGCATGATGCAACGCGGCACTCCGATCCGTGTTGATGAGGTGGTTGTTGATATCGCATCCAAGGACCTCAATACCTTTGCGCTCTTTACAAAAGATGGAGAGGTTGACAGGAACAAGAATAAATACAGCAAGGTGGCTGCCGCAAAATACATTGAGGATATTTTGCATGCACTCCGTGCCAATGCTAGGATATATAAAGAAAATGATGAGGAGGAAGAGCCGTATCAGCCGCATAAAATATTGGAGCGAAAGCTGACGCTTGCCGAGCACTATGCAAATTCCGAGAACGATCTCGCTGATCAGGCAGCGCAGAAGAATCGTCTGGCGTACCATCGGATCGAGCCGAGCGACTATGATCGCAGGGATCGAACAGCATATATCTTCGTTACCGAAAAATTTAAGGAAGAGGATTATCGTGTTGGCGCGCAGGTAGAGCTCAAAGGTGTGGACGAGATGCCCTGCACGGCGGAAGTTATCTCCGTAGACCAAGGGCGTGAGGATGGGGAATCCCATCTGGGGCTTCTCTTTAACGGACAGGTCGGACTTGAGAAATTGAATGAAGCGGGGTGGATCTCGCTCAGTTTTTCGACGGTTGTCCGTGATGTTCAGCTGGCAAGCATTGAAAAGATCCGTACGGGGAAGGCTGCCGCCCAATATATGGATGCGATTCTCGGTGAAGCACAGCCCACCGGATTCTTTGACACCGATCTGACGGCACTGGAAGAGCAGCTGCGAAGAAAAAAGTACCCTCCGACACCCAGTCAGATGAAGGCGATCTGCAACGGTATTCGCGCAAAGGATGCCTATCTCGTTATGGGGCCTCCCGGAACGGGAAAGACGACTGTTATCCTCGAGTGGGTGAAATATTTTGTTCAGCAGGGGAAGCGCGTTCTCGTCTCCTCACAGAACAATAAAGCGGTTGACAATGTTCTTGCGCGCCTTATTGAAGAAGAAAATATCAATATTATCCGCATCGGCTCCGAAGCAAAGGTTCAGACGGACATACATGAGTGCTTGTTCGAGCACAAGGTTGCCCATACAAGGCAGGAAATTGCGGAAAAGACGGCGGAGAATATTGTTGCTGCGGAGTCCATGCAAAAAGAGTGGGGCACGCTTGCCCGGCGACTTGCGGATTTTGCAGAATGTCTCGTTGCCCTTGAGGCCCGTGAATAGCACCTCAAGGATACGCTCATCCCGCAGCTGATTCAGTGTGGTGGACGGCTTGCGCCATGTTATGAAGCGTATCAGACCGCATATCGGATTGCAGAGAACAAGCAAAAATCTGTGCAAAAACGTTATGATCGGATGATGAACCATCCGACCAAGGGCCTCGCCGGGCTCTGGGCCCGCATTCGCAACTATTTCGATCGGAGACGAATGCGGGGAGATGTGCAGGCGTACGATATCGCACGCGTGCAGGAGATTGAGGCCACGGCAGCCTACAATGAGGCGCGAAGGGCTTATGAACATCTATACAAAGGTGTCTACGAAGATGATTATGCACCGCTTCTGGAAAGTCGTATGCTCAGGGAGGAGGAGTATACGGCCCTGCAGATCTGGGAGCAGGAAGCTAAGACTCTGAATAAGGCAGGGTGGAATTTTTTTACAGATCTTTTTCCATCCGAAATGCACGCCTCTGCCATCACGCGCCATGAGCAGTCGATTGCCGCAGATGAAGAGCGTTTCGCTGAATTCATCCGGCATCTCAAGGACTGGCAACAGAAGAATGAGAACAAACAGGACTATTCACTCAAGAATATGATCCTCGAATCCGTGGATCTCGTGGGTGCTACGTGTATCGGCGTGAACTCGCAGAAGCGTTTTGCTGATTTGGCATTTGACGTAACGATCATTGATGAGGCGGGTCAGATCCAGATTCACAACGCGCTCGTGCCCATGAGTGTCTCGAACAAGCTTATCATGCTCGGTGACCACCGTCAGATTCCGCCGTCGTTAGATCAAGAATTGGAAAAGCTATGTGATGCGAATGGCATTAAGACAAAGCTGCTTGAAAAGAGCTTGTTTGAAGATCTCTATGAAGATCTGCCGGAGAGCAACAAGGTGATGCTCGATACACAGTTTCGCATGCCGCCGGAGATTGCGGCGATCATTTCACACGAATTCTATGAGGGCAAATACCATTCGATTCCCGATTGGAAGGCGGGGATATCCAGTCACCTCCCTTCGCTGTCGCAGGCGCGCCTTGTTGTGATAGACACTTCGGCAGAGCAGTCCCGCATCGAGTCAAAAATTGAAGGCGGCGGAACTTATAATGTGTTCGAGGCGGATATTATTGTGCGTCTCGTTCGTGCTCTTATGCAGCAGCCTGACTTTAAGCTGAATGAACTCGGTGTGATCTCCGCCTATAAGGCGCAGGTCAAGAAGATACAGGGAGCGCTGAAATCCATCCTCACCGAGGATGAGCGCCGTGATGTGGCTGCTACGCTCGACAGTTTCCAAGGACAGGAGCGGGATGTCATCATCTACAGCTTTACGCGCAGCTCCCATAAGCCGCCCCATGTCGTACGTATTGGGTTCCTGAACGAGCTGCGGCGGCTGAACGTGGCGATGACGCGCTGCAAGGAGATGCTGATCCTTGTCGGTGATATGAATTTCCTATCGAGCTGCACATACGAGAAGCCGGATGAGGACGGAAATCTAACAGAGGAAACCTATGCTCGTTCGGAGAAGCGGTTTTCCGCATTTATCCGCGCTATGTTGGATGGTGTGAGAAACGGCGTGGACGGATGGCCTGCGGGAGAGATTGTTTCGTATGATGAATTCAATCGGCGCATGGAGGGAATTGAGAATGGTGGACGTTAAGCGAGGAGGAATGAAGCCTGCCAATCAGGCGAGAAAGAAAGATACTCCATGGAGAAATGACTATTTCCTTTCGAATGCACTGCGTGATATCATGGCACAGAACCCCGAAATCAAGCCGGAGGATATTTGCTTTGCCGCATCCGTCTACTATCCGATTGCAGACATTGATTTGAGGTTCGAAGAGCGAACCTTTGAGGATTTTGACAGCATTGAACATGATATGCTGCAATTTGTGGCGGAGCTTGGCACGGATGTCGATCTCCTTGCGCGAACGACGGGGCTCAGCCCGAGCTATGTCCATAAATTTCTCCGCGTACTGGAGGGCTATGGGCATATTGATGAAACGGGACGGGTCACGGAGACGGGGCGAGAATCCCTTGCAGAGGGGAAGAAAATCGTCTGCAAGCATGTCGCACAAAAAGTACAAATGGACGCACTTTCGCTCCACCTGCTCAAGGTAGAGGAGCTCATCCGTGAAGAAGACCTCTATGACCGTGCCCATACCGAGTACAAGGTGGGCATCATACCCTGCATGGACGGTGTTTCTCGTCAAAACGTCGCAGATCAACTGGAATCGGCGGATCTGATGCAGTTGGTTGCACAGGATAAGGGGATTCTGAATGCGAATGTGGAGAGCATTCAGAGCATTGCATGCGTTGGGCTCCGGTTCGTCAAATGTGTAATGCTCGCCCTCAAGAAAGGTGCATCTGCCTCCGTATTTGATCCTAAGCCCCCAATCGTTTTCGGCAAGCGCCTTGTCTCTGAGAAGGGAAAGTATCGTATGACTTCCGTGTGGAAGCCTTTTGATATCACCAATCAGCAGACCATACGGGTTCAAGATCTTTTTCATAAAATATTAAAAGAACAACAATCAGCAAGTCAAACGGAGTATGTGGATCAGCAGTGGGTGAAATGCAGCGGCAAGCTAAAAACGCGTGAGCAATATGAGCGGAGGCTGCATTCCGTCTTTGATCTTTCCAAGGCACGCGTGACACTTGTCCCACGCGAGGCCGCGTACATCGGTATGACCGTCGAGATAACGGAAAAAACTATCGTACAGTATCATCGGGAGCTGATTGACTGGCTCGTCAGCATCGGACGACGCGGCGGAGCCGTGCTCTCTTCTGACTTTTGGTATGGCGGCATTCTACGGATTACGACCACGGACGCGCGGGTCACGAAGCTGGCGGAGCGACTTGTGGAATGTATTTCGAACAAGGGGTTTCGTCTTATGCAGGACTACTTGGCTCAGGAGTTTGCGCTGCGGCGAAAGAGGCCGGGAGAGGAGGCTGAGGGCGGTGCGGAAGAAGAGCCGAAGGGGAGTATCTACGAGCGGATGGCGGCTGCGCTCGACGAGGCGCGTCTGGAGCAGTATGACCGTGCAATGAATGGATGATCTTATTCTTTCTCTCATGTGCTTTTATCTTGTAAAATGAGACATAATAGTGTAGAATGGCAAAAAGCAAATGAGCTTTTTGCTGTGAATTTAAGGAGGAGATATATCTATGAAGAGATTCATCCAGATGGCGCTTGTCCTGTGCCTTACGCTGATTGGTGTGCAGGCGGGGGCATCTGCCTATTCCGACAAGGTGACGTTGCCGGAGGGAGCGGTGATCACGAATGTCAACCGTTTGGCCGTTGGCGCTCCTCTTTACGTGCAGGTCGAGGATACGGCGCCTTCACTTGAGATCCTGACACAGGTGGTCTCGGATGCGAGCCGAATCACGCGTGCAAATATTGTGACCTATGATGCGGTGGCAAGCGGTATCCAAAAGGATGACGGTATTGATCTCAAGGCACTTCCGCGCCGTGAGGCTGCGAAGGTGTTCAAGGAGCATGTTGCCTCCTATGCGGATGCCTACATCATCTTGACGGTTGCGAACAACAGCCGCACGACGTTCTTCTTTGACGTTTATCGCTCCGGTTCCAACGAGCTCCTTTATACGTATGAGGTACGTGCGAACAAGTCGGATGGGAATACGGTCGCGACCTTCTCGGCGCTCTCCGAGCAGTTCTACAAGAACTGGCAGCGCTCGGTGGAGGCCCAGAACAAGGGGAAGTAATACTGTGACGAGAAGTCCTCACGTGTGTGAGGGCTTTTTCTTTTTGGTGAATTATAGCATCAGCTCATAAAAATCTTGACAAAGAAGACGTGCTATAATAAGATAGACAAGCTATCTTTTGTACGGAAATTTTGGGGAGGCACATTTTATATATGGCGACGAATGAAAAGCTGCGCAACATTGCAATTATCGCACACGTCGATCACGGTAAGACGACGTTGGTCGATGCAATGCTGCGTCAAAGTCACGTCTTTCGCTCGAACGAGCAGGTCAATGAGCGCGTGATGGACTCGGGGGATATCGAGCGCGAGCGCGGGATTACGATTCTCTCGAAGAACACGGCGATTCTCTACGACGATATCAAGATCAATATTGTAGATACACCGGGACACGCGGATTTCGGCGGTGAGGTGGAGCGCGTTCTCAACATGGTGGACGGTGTTCTCCTTCTCGTTGATGCGTTTGAGGGACCGATGCCGCAGACGAAGTATGTACTGCGCAAGGCGCTTGAACAGAAGCTGAAGCCGATTGTGGTCATCAATAAGATTGATCGCCCGGACCAGCGCGTAGATGATGTCTACGATGAGGTTCTTGAGCTCTTTATGGAACTGGATGCAGATGATGATCAGCTCGATTTCCCTGTGATCTATGCGACGGCCCGAGACGGTATCGCAAAGTTCAAGATGGAGGATGAGAGCGACAATCTGGAACCCTTGATGCAGACGATTGTGAAGGAGATTCCGGCCCCGCAGGGCGATGCAGAAGGCCCTCTGCAGATGATGGTGACGACGCTTGAGGCGGATGACTACGTGGGACGTGTGGCCATCGGTCGAATCATTCGCGGCTCGGTGCGCCCGAATCAGAATGTCGTCATCATCAGCGGCGATCATGAGACGAAGGCGAAGGTCGGCAAGGTCTATGTCTATCAGGGGTTGAGGCGCGTCGATGTAAATGAGGCGGGCATGGGCGAGATTGTCGCGCTGACGGGGCTCGGCGATGTGAGTATCGGCTATACGGTGGCGGATGCGGAGAATCCGGAGGCGCTGCCGTCGATCAATATCGACGAGCCGACGCTCTCAATGACGTTCGGTGTCAATACGAGCCCCTTTGCAGGGCGTGAGGGGCAGTTTGTGACCTCACGTCATCTGCGCGACCGTCTTTTCAAGGAGATCGAGACGAATGTAGCGATGCGTGTTGAGGAGACGGACTCGGCGGACGTGTTCAAGGTCTCCGGGCGCGGCGAGCTGCATCTCTCGATTCTGATTGAGCAGATGCGGCGTGAGGGATATGAGCTGCAGGTCGGAAAACCGGAAGTGGTCTACAAGATGATCAATGGGCAAAAATGTGAACCCATGGAGAATCTGACCGTCGAGGTGCCGCAGGAGTACATGGGCTCGGTCATGGAGGCGCTCGGGACACGCAAGGCAGAGCTGTCGAATATGACGGAGCTGTCGGGCTACATCCGCATGGAGTTCTTCATTCCCGCACGCGGCCTGATCGGATTCCGCTCGGAGCTCCTGACGAATACGAAGGGCAACGGCATCATGAACCATATCTTCCATGGCTATGTGCCGTACAAGGGGGATATGAGCGGGCGTTCGCGCGGCTCACTCGTGGCGTTTGAGCAGGGAGAGACGACGGGCTACGGGATTTTCTCCCTGCAGGATCGCGGGACGATGTTCATCTCGCCGGGTCAACAGGTCTACGAGGGCATGATCGTCGGCGAGAATGCACGCGACATCGACATGGACATCAATCCGTGCAAGAAAAAGAATGTCACGAATATGCGCACGTCGGCATCCGATGAGGCAATCCGCCTCACACCGCCGCGCATTCTGAGCCTCGAGCAGGCACTTGAGTACATCAACGATGATGAACTCGTCGAGGTGACCCCGGAGAACATCCGCCTGCGCAAGACGATTCTGGACCGTACGGCGCGTGGACGTGCGGCAAAGAATGCACGCAAGTAAAGTGGCAGAGAAAATTTTTGTTAAATAAAGATTATGTTTGTATTTGGCATACTTGCATTTCTGAAAAAAATGTGATAGTATGTCGAAGACAGTAGAGTGAGTGTTTGTCTCTATTTTTACGCAGTTGGAATTTAGCGAGGAAGGAAGAGGTAAATGGGTGCAAATTCATTTCTTTCACGTGTGAAGAATATGACTTCGCGCGTCGTGGACTCATTTATCCCCATTGCGGATGACGAGGAGTTCGAGGAGGAAGAACAGGAGCAGCGTGCGCAGCATGCGGCGGCACAAACGCAGCATACAGTGGCTGCGGAACGGCGTGTTGCCAACGGTGGTACGGTCTCCTTTCCGTCTGCGGCATATGGTTCATCCGCGTCTGCGCGTACGCCCTCGACGGGGGACGGCGGGACGCCGCTGACGGTTCATACAACGAAGGTGTCAGAACTGAAAGTGCGTATTCATCGTCCGCGCCGTTATGATGACGTGAGCACGGCGGTCACACAGCTCAAACAGGGGATTGCTGTGACGGTCAATTTTGACTGCTTGAACGATGGCGAGCGCCGTCGTGTCTGCGACTTCCTGAATGGTGCCTGCTATGTCCTGCACGGGACGGCACGTGTGGTATCGAGCACGATTATTCTCTATGCGCCGAAGGGTGTGGACGTGACGGAGTCGCCCGCATTGCCGCATTGATTCCATACGAATAGAACTTGATCGATGGGGAGCTGTGTGCTCTCCATTTTTTGTGCAAAAATTTTCGTTGGGCCGTTGTCTTGCGGCCGTTCTTATGCTATAATATCCCGCAGTGTTTAGGAAGCACTGATAAATTCAGTACTGCCATCTTGGCACATCTTTTTCGCCCTGCCATCGTCGGCAAATCCTCCACATAGCCTTTGCTATGCGTCCGGTTTGTCTCCTTGACAGGGCGAAAAATCTGTACCAATCTGACAGACTTCATTTTATCAGCGATTCCTTAAGCGGAGAGCGTGGAAAAATTTTTGAAATAGTGTTTGGCGTGGACTTTTTTCGTCCATGCCATTCGCTATACTTACGAAACCACTGATAAATTCGACACCGTCATCCAATCGGGCGGAGTTCATTTTATCAGTGCTTCCCTAGATGTGGTCAAGAGATATGGAGGAAATCATCATGGCAGAAGCAAAGACGAACGGGACGACGGACACCCGGAGGGGGTATTTCGACGTGGATGGTAGCGGAGCGATGACGGAGCTGATCTTCCTGTTGGAGCTGAGCGGACCGATGGCGGATCTTGAGTCCGATCTGATCGACGGATTCAACGATATGATCGCGCGGCTCAGGGAGGAGAGGTCGGATCTCCTTGTTTGGCTCTGGAAAGAAGCCAGTAAGTGCCTGGACATGAATACCCGCGTGCCGATCACCGAGGATTCCGCGCTCATCGAACAGGGCTGCTTTACGCACCTCCGTACACTTGTTGAAGAGTATCGACGCGCACATCCCGAGGAGTTCATACATCAGGACAACGTGCGCGGCAGCGGGTGTCTGTTCGGTGTAGGCGGGAGCATTCACATGGCTCAGCAGGTGTACCAAAAGGCTCTCCCTGAGGATCGCCCCATGCGTACGATGGTCATTATCGTCACGGACAACACGAAGATCGAGTCCGAGAGCGGGGACTACTGGACACCTGACAGACTGCGGGAGTTGGTACAGCAGCAGGAAGAGGAGGCGGGCTGGAAATTCGTTTTCCTCGGTGCGAACATCGACGCCGTACAGGTCGCGGGCGGACTTGGCATCCGTGCCGAGAATGCTGTCGAGTTCGCCTGTGACGCGGCGGGCGTGCGCGAGAACTTCGCATCGCTTTCGCGCATGACGTGTGCATTCGCACATACGGGCATCGTCGGAGCGGGTTGGAAGACGAAGATCGGCGAACACCTTGCAAAGACGCAGAGCGGGCGCAGCTGAGCGGAGAGCGTGAAGCCCAAAGATGGCAGGGCGAATTTATCAACGAGTGCATAAATGTCGCCTGCCATGCGACCATGCGCAGCCGTCCTTCTGCTATACTCGCATCCATAGAAAAGGTCAACCGATATAGAGGAGGAGCATATCATGGCAGAGGCAAAGACAAACGGACAGACGGAGCTGGTATTCCTCATGGACGTCAGCGAGCCCATGGCGGACTTTGCGTCCGATATCATCGCCGGGTTCAACGGCATGATTGCACGGCTCAGAGAGGAGAGGACGGATATCCTTGTCACTACCTGGCAGTTCGCTGATTTTTGCTTGTACGTTGATGAACGTGTGCCGATCACCGCGGACTCAGTACGCATGGAACAGGACTTCTTTGAGCGCCTCCGTATCATGCGGGAGCAGGTTGCACGCCAAGCTGCTCCCGCGCCCATCACACTAGAGGACGGCAAGCCCGGTAGAAGGGTGCTGATCAATGCGATAGGCGGTGTTGTCTGCCGCGCTAGGTACGTGTACAAGCATTATCCCGAGAACCCCGCGCGTACGATGTTCGTCATCATCACGGGCGGAGCGGATAACGCGAGCCTGTACTACTGGACGCCTGACCGGCTGCGGGATCTGGTAGAGCGGCAGGAAAAGGAGGCGGGCTGGACGTTTATCCTCCTCGGTGCGAACATCGATGCAGCGCAGGTCGCAAGAGACCTCGGCCTCCCTGCCGAGAACGCCGCCCAGTTCGCCTGTGACGCGGTGGGCGTGCGTGAGAACTTCGCGTCGCTCGGTGCGATGATCCTGGAGTTTTCCGCGACGGGTGTTGCTCTGCCGACATGGTCGCAGAAGATCAGCGAGCATCTCGCGCAGAGCAAGGACAGTCGCAGCTGAGCGGGAACGAAAAGCCTCCCCTGCCAAGGCGGGGGAGGTGGCGAAGGACGTGAGCCGGTGAGACGCTTGCAGCGATAGAGCAAACATGACCAGGACGGTTGTATCTGTGGCAAATAAATGAAAACAAATCTCTTGCGTGGATGATTCATATCTGTTAAAATTTTATGAAAAGAAACTGAGAGGGGAATGTCCATGTTACCGCCGCATCAAACTCCATCCGCCGACCTCCTTGAACGGATTCGCCGCTATATTGCCGCGCATTTGCAGGGTTCCTCCGACATCATCGAGGAAGCAAAGCGTAAGCTGCCGCGTCCCGTACCGCGTCCCTTCGAGGGCGAGCGCGAACGCCACGGCATTGCGCTCGATCCCGGTGTACATGAAGAGCCACTCGTATGCGGCGTCCAAGTTCCCCGTCCGCGTGTTGGTCTGGACGGGATCCTCTCGCGTCTCAAGAGCAAACTCGACAAGCCGAAAGAAACCTTCTCCGAGCGGCTCCTGCGCCTCATCGACGAGAGCGGCATGACCGATGTAGAGGTGTACAAGCGTGCGGGGATTGACCGCAAACTTTTCTCCAAGATCCGTACCGACAAGAACTATCATCCGAAGATTCGCGTCGTCTACGCATTCATCTTCGTCCTGCGGCTGAATCTCGACGACGCGCGGGATCTCCTCGCGAGCGCGGGCTACAGCATCTCGCCTGCGCACGAATACGACCTTGCCATGCAGTACTGCATCGAGGAGGGCTTTGACATCGACACCGTGAACGAGATCCTGTATGCACTTGGGATGGATGTGCTGTGATGAAAGGTTGGTGTGAATGATGGAAAAAACGCGTGAAGTTATCGTAGACACATATCGACAGATTTTGGACAAATTGATGTCTGCCTCTATCGAAGTGGATCGTGCTGCTGATCCCGGTATGGGCAGCGTAGAGAAGAAGGATATTCGCACGCAGATCATGCGGATGCAGGCAGACTTTCGTACAGCGGAATATGCCGTTCCCGATGCAGATGAATGGAATGTCTGCCGTGTTGTATTCTTTGGCGAGACAAATGCAGGGAAGTCGACGCTGATCGAGGCACTGCGCCTATACTATGCTGCACGCAGACAGACGGCGTGGGGAACATGGGGAGCGACCATTGGGGATGGGAACACAGATTTTACGCAGAAGCCCGTATATTACGATGTGCGCGTCGGCTCCTGCACACTGCGGCTGACTGACCTTCCGGGGATCGAGGGAGTGCTTGAGGGGAA
>ERZ773043.1348-NODE-1348-length-13833-cov-16.577805_pt1 | contig 13833 bp, 20 predicted proteins | sample MGYA00580636_ERZ773043 | MGnify/ENA primary metagenome ERZ773043 (study PRJEB29015, sample SAMEA2737992) | human oral metagenome | biome: human oral; feature: human-associated habitat; material: dental | place: China | collected 2065 ... | reverse complement strand
TTAGTATATAACCCTGAAAATTGGAAACATACAGAGTATTATTTTTTTGAAGATGTCCCTAAAGAAGTAGAAAATTCAAAAGTGTACGAAGTTTTGCATATTTCTCAATAAATTAAGATAAGAGTAATAGATTTTACAGTAATCAAAATTGATTTAGGAGAGATGAAAATGGAAATAGATTTATTGGTAAAGGACAAAGTACGGATGCTGTGGAAGCAAGTATAAAGGCTTATATTAATGGAATAATAGGCTTTATAATAAATAATTCTGAATGATCGAGAGGGAAATTTATGCCTAAATTGATTATAAATGATAAATCAAATATTAGACAAAATATTTCAATGAATTTTTTTCTAGATGATGAAATTATAACGTTTAAAGGAACAAAAAAAGAAATTGAATATGTAGATTATGGAGAACATACAATTAAAGCAAGTACACTTTTTGTTAAAAGTTCGGAACAAAAAATAAACATTGAAAAAGAAGTTACGGAAATTGAAATAAGATTTAATTGGAAAAATTGGTTATTTGCTCTGATATTTTGGCTTTTGATTACAATTTTATTATTTAAAACTTTAAATGGAGAAATAGCAACAAGTAAATTCCTTTTTAGCGCTTTGACACTTGGTGTATTGGGTAATTTGTGTCTTATTATAGGAAAGCCTTTGGTTCTGAAAGTAAAAGAACAGATAAAATACTAATATTAGTTTAGGTAGAGATGGAGGGAATTTTCTGATTTTTTAAATACAAAAAATGTGAACACCGTTCGCATAATTTAGAAAACTTTTATTGTTTTATGGTTTTGGAAAATGGCGGACACTGTTCGCCAAATTAATTTCAAAGATCATAGGTTAAAAATTTTTTTAAAGATGGAAATCGCTAATTTTTGTATTAAATTTAAATGTATCCAAAAAGTTTTAATAAAGTATTTTGAAAAATTATTTGTAGAAAAGAGGAAATTCAAAAATGAAAACAATAGTTTTTGCACATCCATGGAATGGAAGTTTTAACAAGGCAATTTTAGATAAAGTAGTGGAAAAACTTGATGAAACAAAACAAAAATATACTATTATAGATTTGAATAAGGATAGATTTAATCCTGTAATGACTGAAAAAGAACTAGGATTGTACTCGCAGGGGAAAAGCATTGATCCTTTAGTTCTGAAATATCAGGAAATTTTGAAAAATACAGATGAGCTAATATTGATTTTTCCAATTTGGTGGATGTCGTTACCTGCGATATTAAAAGGATTTTTGGATAAAGTTATGTTGAGAGGATTTGCTTATGAAAGTGGGAAATATGGAATAAAAGGACTTTTACCAATAAAATCAGCTAAAATGATTACAACGGCTGAAGCACCAAAGTTTTTATTAAATATAATGGGATTTGGAATGACAATGAGAAAGGCGAATCTTGGTGGAGTCGGAATAAAAAATACAAAATGGATTCATTATAGTTTGAGGGCAAAAGGAAAAGATGAAGATAGGAAGAAATTTCTTGAGAAGATTAAGGAATTTGTTAGTAATTAGGAAGAAAAATAGAAAATATTCGTATTTAAAGTAAATGAAAAATAAGGAGTTTTATTTTAAATAGTTAAATAAAAAATTAGGTGGTAAATAAAAATGAATTACATAAGGGGAAAGGATCGCCATTTCCCCTTATAATCCCCACGCTCGTCTAAGCATTTTTTTGAAGTAAAGCCGAAACTCACTTCGTTCAGACAGTCGTCTTTACTCCAAAAAAATCACGACATTTTTATATGGCAATAAAATTTAAACCGTCGGAACGTTTTTATGTGCTGACAAAACTGTCTGAGCAAATTAGTGCGAGTTTTTTATCAGTATATAAAAATAAAGTATATTTTTATATTTTTCATAGTAGTAGGTTTTGGAACGTATATGGGAATGCTAAATTTATACTTTTATTTAGGATTATTGTTCAACTTATTTAGAAGGAGAAAGAATGAAAAAAATAATTCTTAGAAGTTCATACTTTGTTCATTTGCTTTGTTTTAATGTTTTGGCATCAATTTTATTTCCAGAATTACTGGAATCGGTTTTAAGCAGTTTTAAAATTGATGAAACCGCATATTTTGGAATAAGTTATCTTGTATTGGCTTTGCTTAATATATTTTTATCATATTTTTATGCAAAAGCGAGAATAGGGGAAAAGTCCTTGATAATTTTGACAATAGTTGGAGTAGTAATAAAAATATTGATATTTTTAGTATGGGTACAGAGCATATTTTCAGACTCATCGCTTGGAGATGATAAGGCAGGAATATTCATCATATTTATTGTTTATGGCTATTTTGTTTATGTAGGTTCATTGGATGTAATATTTCTTATAGGGCTGGGAGTAAATTTATTAATAAGGAGAAAAAATGAAAGGAAAAAGTTGGATTCTTAAGATTTTATATGTTTTTTTAGGATTAATTATAGTGTTTTTGGTGTATTCGCATTATGAATATCGGAATATAAAGATTAAAACAATTGAGATAAAGTCTAAGGATTTACCAAAAGAATTTGATGGAAAGAGAGTGCTGTTTGTAGCCGATTTTCAGTATGATACGATGGCACGGTATAATAGAAAACAGCAGAAAAAGGCGATTGAGCTGATTAATGCACAGAAGAAGGATATGATACTGCTGGGGGGAGATTATGCGACTTGGGAGAAAAATATTCCTAAGTTTTATGAGGATGCGAAGGATATAAAGATTCCAGAACTTGGAGTATATGCAATTTATGGAAATCATGAGTATCCAGGAGCAGAAGAAACGGCTGAAAATATGAAAAAACTTGGATTTAATCTGCTCGTAAATGAAAATAGGGAAATAACAATAAATAATGAAAATATATATATCGCAGGAGTAACAGACTTGTGGCACGGAAAGCCTGATGCGAAAAAGGCTCTTGAAGGACTAAAAAAAGAGGACTTTGTATTATTTTTGACTCATAATCCTGAATACTTTGAGGAAATGACAGAAAATGAGAAGGAAAAAGCGGATATAACGCTTGCTGGACATACTCACGGCGGACAGATAACTTTCTTTGGAAAAATCATTATGTCGGCAATAAAGGATAAGAAGAAGTATGGATATGGAATGAAGGAATATAATGGTCATAAAATTTATATTACTTCAGGATTAGGAGGAGCTTTTCTTGAGATGTTTATTAGATTTTTTGCACAGCCTGAAATTGTGATTTTTGAGATGAAGAAAATTTAGATTTAGAAAGAGAGAAGAAATGGGAATATTTGATTTTTTTAAAAAGAATAAGGAAGAAGAAATTCCTTTAAGGATAGCTAAAGATTTTCATTTTCATTCAGTTGTTGGAAAAAATGGGGATGGAATTGCACGAAAAATTGTTGAGTATTTTGGAGATAAAGTGGAAGAAGCGGTTGATACGCATAAAAATTTCGTGGATGAAGATATTTTATCATATTTTGAAGGAGAAGATTCTGAAAAGGAATTTCCAATACAAGAGTGGACACGAATTTTTAGAATAAAATTAAAAGATGGTACCGAAATCAAAGGGGAAATTGATGATAGTGAAATGGCTGCGAAATACGGCGCTGGGCTTGCAGAACATTTTTCAGATGTGAATATAAAAGATGAAAATTTGAAGCAGATGTTATTGACTCAAATTGCATTTTTCAATTGCAAAACAAAATTAATGGCAACTTTTGATTTTTACAAAAGTGGAAAAAAGAAAAACGAAAAGGTAAAATTATTGGATTTTATTTTGGGAGCAGGAAAAAGTTTTGATGGTTATCCGTTATTTAGTATAGAAACTCTATATTCGCCTGATAAAAAAGTATTTGTTTCAAAAGAGATAGGAACAGAATTTAAAGAGTTTACGCCGTTTATTCCTAAAGAATTAATTGACAATTTTGAAATGACAGATGAAGATAATGCTAGAATGGTTAGAAGTATTGAAAAAATAGAGGCTGATGGATTGCCATATCTTGAGAATATGCATACAAGTATTTCGGAGGCGAGAGCTGTTATTCCTGATAAAGAATTGATTATAAAAAGGGCGGCTGCAATGCAGATGACAGGAATTGCATCAGAACTTTATAATGAAATGCAGGAAAATACTAAAGAAAAAATCAAAGAGTTTTTGGAAATATTTGAAAAACAATACGGAATTAAAGAAGTTTTGACTAATGAAGAAAAAAATTATCTCGAAAAATATACAGATGATGTAAGAATAAATTCAGAATATAATTGGCGTTATGAATGTCCACCAGTACTGCTATGGGCTTTATCATTACAAGAATTAACAGATTTGAGTACAATTTGCAATGTTAAGGGAACAATAGAATATTTTATGGAAAATGATTTAGAAACATTGATGAATAAAGCAAAGTTACGTTCAAAAGATGAAATAATGGATATGCTGATTATTTGTACAGACTTAACTGGAGTGCAGTGGAACTGAGAATACGTCCTGAAAATCATAATAACAAGAAATTCCCTTATGATGAAAGTATTATTCATTTTAGAAGATTGGCACTAGAATGGCTTGTACAGCCTGAAAAAAGTATTGAGGATGTTGAAGCGGAAATGCACACTTAGAAAATTTATTATAAACTTTTTGAAACACCAGAATGTGAATGTTATTATTCAAAAATAAGAGAAGTATGAAATTTTGAAAGGAGTTAAATTGATGAGAAAAAATATAAGTGGAAATTCTCCATGGGAGGACATTGTAGGATATTCGAGAGCAGTAAGGATAGGAAATATTTTTGAAATAGCAGGAACAACAGCTGTCAAGGATGGAAAGCCTTATGCAGCAGGAAATGCCTATGAACAGACAAAATATATTCTTGAAAATATAAAAAAGGTTCTTGAAAAGGAAGGATTGGGGTTAAAAAATGTTATTAGAACAAGAATGTTTGTTACAGATATTTCAAAATGGGAAGAATATGGAAAAGCACATGGAGAATTTTTTAGCGACATTAAACCAGCTGCAACAATGGTAGAGGTGTCTTCATTAATTGATAAGGAATTGATGATAGAAATAGAAGTAAGTGCAGTTGTTGATTAAGAAATAAATAGAAAAGTTATAAATCTCAAAATTAGAGAGAAAATAAAACAATTGAAAAGGAAAATTTTATGATAAATAAAAAAACAGTATTTTCAGTTTTAGGAATTTTAGCAATATTTTTTATAATCTGCCTAATCTATGCACATTATGAATATACACAGCTCAAGGTGAGAACAATAGAAATTGCTTCAAAGGATATTCCAAAAGAATTTGATGGAAAGAAGATTGTCTTTGCGGCGGATTTTCAGCTGGATACTTATGCGAGATTTAATCAGAAGCAGCTTGACAGGATTATTGATTTGATAAATAAGCAGGAAAAGGATATTATAATTCTGGGTGGTGACTATACTAACTGGACTGGTAAAATTCCACGATTTTACAAAGGAATGGAAAAGTTGGAAAAGCCTAAATATGGAATTTATGCAGTTTTGGGAAATCATGATTATAATTCTGTGGAAAAAAATATGGCTGGACTGAAAAGCCTTGGGTACAAAGTGCTGGTAAATGAAAATGACAAAATAACAGTAAATAACCAGAGTATCTACATTTCAGCAGTTGATGATTTACTGAAAGGGAAACCTGATGCACAGAAGGCACTTAATGGTATAAAAAAAGATGATTTTAATATCTTCATCACACATAATCCTGATTATTTTGAAGAAATGACAAACGAACAGAAGGAAAGATCAGATATGACTTTGGCAGGGCATACTCACGGTGGACAGATAACATTGTTTGGATTAATTTTATGGGCAGAAATTAAGCATCCGTGGAAATATGGGTATGGCTTGAAGGAATATGACGGACATAAAATTTATACTACTTCAGGTGTTGGCGGCGGAGCTTTTGAAATGTTTATAAGATTTTTTGCACAGCCTGAAATTGTGGTGCTAAAATTAAAAAAAATAAATTAAGAAAGTTTATACACAAGGAGGAAATTTTTGATGGATATTATGCTGGAGGATTTAAATAAAGAGTATAATCTTAGGTATGTAAAGGAGAAATTGGGCGGAGTTGGTAGCGTTGAAGCACTTGAAGGCTTTATGAATGGATTTTATGTAAGTATTCAGGAATTTAGTAGAAAGTACAGAATAAAGATAAATATTGATAAGGAAATCAATCAGGAAAGACTGACAAAACTATTTAATAGGTTAAAAACAGATGTCTATGATTTTAAGGAGGCAAAATTTGAAAAAAGTTATATTGAGTTAACAGTAAAAAATGCTGAAAGAGATATAAAACAAGCAGTTGAAACAGCAATAAATTTTTTGATAAAGGAAGAAAGTAAGAGCAAGTGCGCTTTTTGCGGAAAGAATGAAAGTAAAATATCATATACGACATTATTAAAATCTGATTATAGTGAAGGATTCCATTTATGTGAAAATTGTGTTAAGGAAATCGAAAATGAATGGGAAAAAGAGAAAGAGGAAAAACAGAAAGTACAAATGAATTTTGTTAAAGGATTTTTAGGATCTCTGATAGGAGCCTTGATCATGGGAATATCGTGGATAATAGTCGGAATGTTTGGAAAATTGGCGATTTTTACAATAATTCTAATTTCAGCTGGCGCTGTGGGAGGATTTACAGTACTAGGTAAAAAAATTAATTTACTTGGAATAGCCGCAATATGCGTTTCAACTGTAATAGGTATCTGGTTTTCACATTTGATGCTTTTTTCAATAAAATCTAAAATGGGAATATTTGAAGTTCTTTCAGACAGAATTTTAGTTAACAGGTTATTAATAACGGGAGATATGATAACAGCTGTTGTACTTGGTATTGGGATGTCAATATTTGGTGCAAGGATGTCTTCAAAGGAACTTGAAGGAGTATACGAAATAAAAAGATTTTAGATGGGATTTGAAAAGATGGAAGAAACGCTGAGAGTACGGGAAGATAAAATGGCATTAAAATATTTTCGCATTGTAAAAGAAGGAAATGTGGATGTTTATTTTAGAAAGGGGAAAAGGTACACAGGAATGGTTGAAATGACAACCAAAGATGATGTTGTTACTGGAACAGGAAAAATAGTTGACGGATATAAGGAAGGCGAGTGGAAGTTTTTTTATCCAAATGGAAAATATTTGGGTTTAAATGTATTTTTTGAAGGCGAAAAAAATGGTAAAATTGAGAAGTATTATGAAAATGGACAACTGGAATTTGAAGGGCAGTATAAAAACGACAGGAAAATTGGGGAATGGAAATGGTTTGATGAAAGCGGAAATATTATTGATACTCGAACTTATGATGGAACTCAGATTGAAAAATCAGACAGTGTAGTTGTGAAAAAGAGTGGAAGTGGATTTTTGAACATATTGGAAATAATTTTGAGAATTATAAAGGTATTTAGATAAAAAGTAAATATAAAAAATAATGAAAGTAGAGAGAAAATATGAAAAATTTTGGATTGACAAGGGAAAGCCATTATAAAAGCAAGATCAATTGGGCTAGGAAATTAATTGATGTGGATTTGAGTCTAGAGGATTATGACAGCGATGAAGGTATAAATTCAAGTTATTTATTATTAGATATTTTAGTAAAAAATAGTGAAAGATTGGCAGAAGAATTTAAAGAAAAAATAATTGAAGAAGTTAAAATTGATGATTTTGAAAAATTGGATATAAAAGTTTTAATTTTGTATAGTACGAAGTTTAAATTTTTTTATGAAAATGGAAATAATTTAATTTCTTTGTCAGGAAGAGTTAAGGAACTTTTTTCACTGGAAGAAGATAAGGAAGATGAATATTTAGAGCAGATTGAAGAAAGTGTCAAAATTGAAATTTTGGAAAAAAATAAAGATTTTATTGAAGATAAAATATTGGGATTACTTATAAAAGATGAAGATGACTTGGGATATGCAGGAAATATTGAATTGCCGGATGGGAAAAAGGTAAATTTGTGTCTGAACTATGATGAAGAAGAAAATACAATGGAAGATTTGGAAAAAACTATTCAAAATGGCAGAAAAGTATTGGAAAATATAAAAGATTTGTATAAAAAAATATATGATGGATACGTTGAATATACGCTAGAAATGGCACAGGACTGGTGGAAAGATAACGGTTTTGATGACGATGTGCTGAGTTATTTGGATAGATTTTTGGATAAAGAAAGTGCCGAAAAAATGAAAAATGGGGAATTAACGGAAAAAGCGTATAGAAAAATGATATATTTAACAGATATTTCCGTTGATTTTGAAGAAACTTTATCTGTGATAGCTTATGACGGAGAATGGATTTTTGGAGGACATTATATTTATTTGGAAGGGAATATTGAAGGAGAATTTAATTACGGAGATATTTAGCGAGGATAAGTTTTTATATCTACATAGATTTATTAGTTTGATTTAAAAAATTAGAGAATAATTTTTGCAAAATAGACTAAACTTAAATGGTATAAAAATCCAGAAAGAGGTGTAAAATGGAAGAGAAAGAATTAAAAATTTCAGCAAAAGATATTTTTAAGGAAATAGAGAAAAAATATCAGGAAACGGCAAAAGAAATGATGGTTGCAGATGCTTCGGTCAATGCTTCAAAAGAAATAAAAATAACGGATAGCAAAATTGAAGGGATTCCGTATATTCCAAAAGGGAGAAAAATTCCAACAAATTCAAAAGGACAACAATTTATGTTCCTTGCACAGATAAATTGTGAGGATTTGAAGGGGCTTGAAGATTTCCCGCAGGAAGGGATTTTGCAGTTTTGGATTTTGGGAGAAGATTTGCTGGGATTGGATTTTGATGATTATACAAATCGAGATGGATTTGATGTGATTTATTATGAAAAAATTGAAGATTACTATTCGGAAGATGAGTTTAAGGAAATGTACAATCCTTATAAATTTGATTTAAAGTATATGGAAACTTTAATAGCAAGTGAACCTTGTAAAATGAAATTTTCTTTGGAAAAACAGAAAGAAAGTTTTAATTATGAACTTTTAGATAACTTGTTTAAAGAAGTGCTGGAAGAAGAAAGTTTAGGATTTAATGAAAAAGATAAATTATACGAAGAAGTAGAAAAATTATACGATGACGAATTCTATGAAGAAATTGTTGGGACAAAATGCAATGGATTTCCATATTTTACTCAATGGGAACCAAGAGATGATAAGCAGATGAAAGAGTACGATACATCATTGTTTCAAATTGATAGTGGAAAAGAAGTTATGATTGGAGATAGTGGGGTAATGCACTTTTTTATTAATCGTGAAAAATTGAAAAACAAAGATTTTTCAGATGTTTTTTATCATTGGGACTGCTATTAATTTTATAAGAATAGAAAGTTGGAGAAAATGGATATAAAAAATATAAATTATGAATATTTTTTAGATTTATCAGTAAGAATGACACATCATTCAAATGCCATTGAAGGAAATACATTGACACTAAATGAGACGGCTACAATTATTTTGGATAGCACAATACCAGGTAACAAGAGTGTTCGTGAAGTTTTTGAAGTTTTGAATCATAAAAGGGCGATTGATTATATGATAAGTGAACTTGAAAATGATAAAAAACTTGATATTTACGTGATAAAGAGTATAAATAAGGAAATTTTGGATAGGTTAAATGATAATGCAGGAAATTTTAAGAGAAATAGTAATGCCATAATTGGTGCAAATTTTGAAACTTCTACACCAAGTCAAGCACCAATCTTTACAAAAAATTGGATTGAAAATCTTAATTATAGGCTTGAATTATGTAAAAATGATGATGAAAAATTATTGGAGATATTGAACTCTCATATAGAATTCGAACGAATTCATCCCTTTAGTGATGGAAATGGACGAACGGGAAGACTGATTATGATGTATCTGTGTTTTCAGGAAAAAATAGCTCCATTTGTAATCGAAAAGGAAGATAGAGCCTTGTATATGAGTTATTTAAGGGAACAAAATGTAGATATTATTTTTGAAAAAGTAAAGGAATTACAGAAATTTGAGTGTAAAAGAATGGAAAAATTTTAAATAAAATTTATAAATAAAAAAATTTGGAGAGAAAAATTGGAGGATAAAAAAATGTCAGAAATGAAAAAGGAAATGAAAAAACCAAAAACTTTGTTTGATAAAGTTTGGGAGAAACACGTAATTACAGGAGAGCCTGGAGAAGCACAACTGCTTTATATAGATTTACACTTAATTCATGAGGTTACTTCGCCACAGGCGTTTTCGGGATTGAGACTTGCTGGAAGAAAGGTTAGACGACCTGATTTGACTTTTGGAACGATGGATCATAACACACCTACGATAATGTCGCAAAGAATGAATATTAGAGATAAGATTTCTAAGGCGCAGCTTGATGCACTTGCTGCAAACTGTAAGGAATTTGGAATTGAACTTGTTGATATGTTTAATGAAAATAATGGAATTGTGCATATGGTGGGGCCTGAGCAAGGACTTACACAGCCTGGAAAAACTGTAGTTTGTGGGGATAGCCATACTGCGACTCATGGGGCATTTGGAGCAATTGCATTTGGAATTGGGACAAGTGAGGTTGAGCATGTTCTGGCAACACAGACAATTTGGCAAAAGAAACCTAAGACAATGGGAATTGAAATTACTGGAAAATTACAAAAGGGTGTATACGCAAAAGATATTATTTTACATATAATTAAGACTTACGGAATTGGACTTGGAAATGGATATGCCTTTGAATTTTTTGGAGATACAATAAGAGGGCTTTCAATGGAAGAAAGAATGACAATATGCAATATGGCGATTGAAGGTGGGGGAAAATCAGGAATTATTGCACCTGATGAAACTACATTTAATTATGTGAAGGGAAGAAGATTTGCACCAAAAGGTGAGGAATTTGAGAAAAAGGTGGCTGAATGGAAGGAATTGTATACAGATTCTGTAGAAGCTTTTGACAAGCATATAAAAATTGATGTTACAAATCTTGAGCCACAAGTTACTTGGGGAACAAATCCTGAAATGGGAATCAATGTTACTGAAAAATTTCCAGAAATCAAAGATCATAATGATGAAAAAGCATACGAATACATGGGCTTAAAACCAGGACAAACTCCATTTGACATTCCTTTAAAGCATGTGTTTATTGGTTCATGTACAAATGGAAGATTGAGCGACCTGGAAATTGTCGCAAAAATTGTAAAAGGAAAGAAAGTCGCTCCAAATATTACGGCAGTTGTAGTTCCTGGCTCACAAGTTGTTAAAAAAGCAGCTGAAGAAAATGGAATTGCACAAATTTTGAAAGATGCAGGCTTTGAATGGAGAGAAGCTGGGTGCTCCACTTGTCTTGGAATGAACCCTGATTTGATACCAGCTGGAGAGCATTGTGCCTCAACTTCTAACAGAAACTTTGAAGGACGGCAAGGAAAAGGTGCAAGAACTCATTTAGTGAGTCCTGCAATGGCTGCAGCAGCAGCTATTTTTGGGAAGTTTGTGGATGTAAGGGAATTGGATGAGGTAAAATAATTTTTTCTAAAAGTAAAAAATAAAAAATAAGGAGAAGAAAATGAAACCATTTACAAAATATGAAGGAACAATCGTTCCAATAATGAATGACAATATTGACACGGATCAATTAATTCCAAAACAATATTTAAAAAGTATTGAAAAAACAGGATTTGGACAATATGTGTTTGATGAATGGAGATACAATGAGGACAGAACAGATAATGTGGATTTTAATTTAAATAAGCCTGAATATAAGACAGGAACAATTTTGATTACAGGAGATAATTTTGGGTGCGGTTCGAGCAGGGAACATGCGGCTTGGGCATTGCAGGATTATGGTTTTCACGTTATTGTGGCTGGAGGATATTCAGGAATTTTCTACATGAACTGGCTAAATAACGGGCATTTGCCAATAACTTTGCCGGAAGCGGACAGACTGGAGCTGGCTAAACTTCCTGGAGATGCTAAAGTGGTAGTTGATTTGGAAAATAATAAATTGACTGCAAATGGAAAAGAATATATTTTTGAGTTGGAAGAAAGCTGGAAACAGAGATTGCTTAAGGGGTTGGATTCGATTGGGCTGACATTGGAGCATGAGGATGAGATTAGAAAGTATGAGGAAAGTCATAAGTAGTTAAAAAAGGAGTAAAAATGAAAAATTGGGAAATCATAGATGGAGAGCATATTCGTAAAGTGATGTGGATAAATCATGAAATAGAAATGAAATTGTACTGTAATGGTGAAGATGATATTGATGAAGATGAAATTGATGAAACAGAAGTCGAAGAAATGGTTGAAAAAATTTTAGAAAATAAAGAATATTGGGATACAAAGTGTAAAAATTTGTTTGCTGAAGAATTTGTTGACTGGTTTAATGAAGAAAAATGGGTAAAGCCTGAGTATGCTGAAATTTATTATGAAACAAAGAGTATTGCTGAAGTGGAGAAAAAATTACTTAAAATTATTGGAAAAGAAGATACAGAAAAGATTATGAAAAATAATTTTCTTACAAAAGAAGCGTTTAAAAAGTTACTTGATAATGAAGATATGGAAATAACAATTGATTTAACTGACGATGATGAAAATAGTTTTTCTATTACTATGTACGAAAGATTGTTTTTTGTTGATAAAATGTTTTATGCTGAGTGTAATTTTAATGGTGAAATAGACGAGTTTTATATGGATTAATTTTCTTAGATTTTTTTAGAAAGGAAAATCAGATATGGAAATTCAGGATTTTGGTGAAAATACATCTAGTAGTTATTTTAAAGAATGGTATGGGAAAATCATTTGGAAAGGTAAAGAAATACGGGTAAGACTAACAATTTCTAAAGAATGTGATAATATTGAAATTGAAAAAGAAAAAATGTTTAAAATTTTCGAAGAATTGTATCTTAATCAGGATGAATGGAACGAGAAAGTGAAAGATACGATGGTTAAGTATTTTTATGATGTGTTGAATGATGATTTTTTTGATGATGGAGTATTTCCAGAGTATCCAACTTGCTATGATATGTTATTTGAAATTTTAAAAGACGATTTTACAAAAGAAGAAGCAGAAAGAATATGGAAAACAAAAGTATTTCCATTGGATAAGTATAGAAATTATATTTTTGTTGATAATATTCAGATAACAAGTGAAGGAAATTTTTATTTTGAAGTAGCTGATGATTATACAGTTGTGGGGGATAACTGGATTTGGTTAAAAGGGAATATTGATAAGGGATTTTTTGCTGCAAGTTTTGATGATCTTTTTGAATTTGTCACTGACTTAGAATTAAATGACGAGTTTTCTTCAATTCTTCAGGAAAAATTTAAAATAGGTTATGCAGATGCTAGTAGTTTTTTTGTATCAAGAAGAGAAGGCTTGACAAAACTTTATTATAAGAAGAATCACAAATTAGCGGCAATTGGAAATTATAAAGCTGGGAAAAAAGAGGGAATTTGGGAATTCTATGATGAGGATGGGAAATTGACTAAGAAGGTTAATTATGTTAATGATGATGTTGAGGAAGAAGTTGTTTATTGAAATAATAGAATAAAAATTAGAAAGAAAAATTTAAAAGATGGCAGAAAAGTCAAAAAGACAATTAAAAGTGGAAGAATATTTTAAACAAAATGGGATAGAGTATGATAAAAATTTTGTTTATGATATTAATTAAAAAAGAAAGAAATTTTGAATTTGTAACTGAAATTTTTTGTATCTTGCGAAGGGAGAATATTGATTTATGTTTTCAATATTAGGTGCAGTATTATTTGGAGTTATAGCAATTATGACAGTTCTTGTTGCTTGCGGTTTGCCTCTGGGCGAATTTACAATGGGTGGACAACATAAAATCTTACCTAAGAAATTTAGAGTTATGG
>ERZ773043.1346-NODE-1346-length-13851-cov-12.299507_pt1 | contig 13851 bp, 10 predicted proteins | sample MGYA00580636_ERZ773043 | MGnify/ENA primary metagenome ERZ773043 (study PRJEB29015, sample SAMEA2737992) | human oral metagenome | biome: human oral; feature: human-associated habitat; material: dental | place: China | collected 2065 ... | reverse complement strand
AATCCCCTGAAGGCCCGCAGCGGCCGGCCGCACGAGCCCGAACAGATTCCCCTGGCCACCCGCCTGCAGGCGCGCCTCACCCTCGACCTCGCCCCCCTGCCCGGCCGCAGCATCCACGTCGAATCCATCGGCCGGCGCAACAGCACCGCCGCCGAACAGGCCGCCCTTATCAGCAAAAAGGTTCTGCCCCGCAAACCCGCCCTGGTTATCTGGAACCTGGGCCGGGCCGACGCCCGCCGTGGCATGCCGCCCGCCAGCATGGCCCGCGCACTGGACAAGGGGCTGGAGCAGCTGCGCCGCCAGCACATCGACACCATCGTGATGGACCCGCCCTACCACCCGCAGTTCGAGGCGTTCTTCCGCACGGACGACTACCGCCAGTACGTGCGCTGGACCATGAACCTGCACGACCAGCCCTGGCTGCACCGCTACGACATGATCGACTACTGGGCCTCCACCGGCCGCATCGACCTCGACTCCCCCGAGCCCGACCGTCAGGAAGCCGCCCTGACCTTCACCGAGACCTGCATCGCCTACCAGCTCTCCACCCTGATCGACCGGGCGCTGTCGCGCAAGTGAGCGAGGGCGCCGGAAAAGCAGGCAGAAGCGGGGCAATGCGAGGCCGACCAGGCGCTTCCCGCCTCTCGCCTTCTGCCTTCCGCCTCCTGCCTCCCTCTTCCCAAAAGTAACGACGGGCTTGCAAAGGAAGCAAAAGCCAGTCGAAGGGAGCACCCTCTCAGCTGGGCAGCAACACATCCCCCACGCGGATCGTCGCATTGCCCGCCCCCAGGGCAATGCGCGCATGCACCCCAAACAGCACACTGTCACTCACCGGATCGAGCCGGTACTCTCGCAGCGTGCGCGTCGGTTCCGCCCCGAACTGGCCGGTGGCAGGATTCAGGTTCGGTGTGGCACAGCGGGCGCAGGGCGCCATCATCTGCAGCGCATAACCGGCGTGCACCAGTGCGTTCAGGCTGTCTTCGGCATGCGGCGCCATGTCGTCACCATCCACCACGATATTGGGCCGAAAACGCAGCATCTCCACCGGTTCTGCCCCGCGTGCAGCCAGCCGGCGATTCAGCTCCCGCAGTGAGGCCATCGACGCGATCAGCAGCGGATGTGCATCTGCCAGCCGGGTGCCCCCCGCCGTGCCACACGCCGCCAGGCTACCGTCTGCCGAACCACGCGTTGCCGCGCCGCCACCACCAGCCAGCCGCCCCTCCCGGGAGCCGCCCTGCACCGAATCCCCCGCCAGCGGCTTCCCATCCACCGGCCAGTCCCCCCGTCGCGAACCTGCATCGAAGCGCACCAGTCGCACCGGCTGCTTCAGATAGTCCGACAGCCACTGGTTCACCCGCCGGCTCTCCACGCGCGTCTGCACGGGCCTGTCGAACACCTGCGACGCCAACCGGGGGGCAGCTTCCACATCGAAGCCGTCCACCGGCAGGCCGATGCCCTCACGCATGCCCGGCGCCTGCAGATACAGCTGGCCATCCTCCAGCCGGGGCGCGATATGTGCCATGGCCGGATGACTGCGCTGCGTCACGAACCTGCCCCCTTCGTCCACCAGCATCCACTGCCGGTCGTGCGCCAGCCCTGTTTCCTGCAGTGCAGCCGCCGGCACACGGATGCCCCGGCAGGACTTGACGGGATAGATGATGATGTCCCTGACGACGATGCCCATGGGTGGCCCTGCCTCCTCTATGTATGTCCTGTGCAACTGAACCTGTGCGACTGAACCTGCGCGACCGCACCACCTGCGCGGACGGCCGGTCATGCCCCGAAACCAGGCACCCGGGCGCGCGGCTGCCACTGCCCCCGGCCCTGATACAGCAGACCAGATCCCCTCGACCTGCCCGCGGATCCCTGTCGGACACGCGGTCCCATTATGGCATTCGGCAGGAGGCTTCCAAAGCCGCCCGCGGCGTCTCCCCCTCACCGCCGCCGCGTCTGGATCAGCACCACCCCGCCCAGAATCAGCCCCAGCGCCCCCCATTCCAGTGCCGTCACCTGCTCTCCCGCCGCTACGCCGATCAGCACCGCCACCACGGGCGCAATATAGGTAGCCCCCGAAGCCTGCAGCGGCCCCAGCTTCTCGATGATGAAGTAATACGCCAGAAAGGCTCCGCCCGTGCCCAGCACGCCCAGCCCCACGGATGCCCCCAGCAGCGCCCGCGCGTCGGTCAGAATCGCCCCCATCCCGTCAAAGGGCGTGAGCACCGCCAGCGTCAGCACGGCAAGCCCCGTCTGCCACGTGGCCAATGCCAGGGGAGACAGCCCCAGCGGTGACAGAAAACGCCGCGCATACACAAACGAGCTGCCCAGACTGAAGGTTCCCGCCAGCATCCAGAATACACCGGCCAGCGGCACATGGCCCGCCCCCTCCCACGGGCGCGCACTCATCGCAATACCCACAAACCCCAGCGTCACCCCCATCACCATCCGCAGCGTGGGGCGCTCATCGCGCAGAAACAGAAAGGCACACAGGAACGTGAAAATGGGAATGGACCCGCTCAGCAACCCCGCCACACTGGTGGGCAGCAATGCCGTCCCTGCCACGAACCCATAGTAGTAAAACGACGTGGCCAGCACCGACATCACCGCAAAATGCGGCAGATGACGAAGCTGCGCACGGTGGATCACCCCCGCCCGCCAGGCCATGAAGGCCAGCGGCAGAAAGCCGAACAGCACCCGCAGAAACTCGGTCTGCGCCGGAGAGACCAGGGCCGTGGCCCACTTCATGAAAATGAAATTCGAACCCCAGATCACCCCCAGGGCAAGCAGGGCAGCATAGGCAGGCAGAAGAGGCATGACAGGAAACCGGACCGGGCAATGACAGACGCGCTCATTGTGTCAGCAGGCGCCCCTGCCGTCGCGCGAGATCTTCGGCGTGTAGACTGCAGAAAAACTACTGCCTCACAGCCCTGTCCATGACACGCCCCCCGCTCCACCGCCTGCCACCCCTCAACGCCCTGCGCGCCTTCGAAATGGCCGGCCGCAAAGGGTCCTTCCGCGCAGCCGCCGACGAACTGCACATCACCCAGGGCGCCGTGGCCCAGCAGGTACGGGGGCTGGAGGAACGGCTGGGCATTGCCCTCTTTCGGCGCCTGCCACGTGGACTGGCCCTCACCCCGGCCGGCGCCGCCTACCTGAACGATGTCTCGCGTGCCTTTGGCATACTGGCCAGCGCAACAGCAAAACTGCAGGCCCGGCCGAACACCGTCACCATCAGCGTCACCCCCACCGTAGCCACCCGCCTGCTGATGCACCGCCTGGCCGATCTGCAGGCGGCACTGCCCGGCCTGGAACTGCGCACCCTGGCCACCGAGGCCCTGTCGGATTTCGAACACGATCAGGTCGACATGGCCGTCCGCCTCACCCGGCCCCCGTTCCCGCCCCAGCTCGAAGCAGCGCCCCTGTTCCCGCAGGAACTGGTGGCCGTGGCCAGCCCGCATCTGCTGCGGCACCTCACCTGCCCCCTGTCCCCCGACGAACTTCAGACCCTGCCCCTGCTGCACGACGCGCACAACCACTGGCCTGCCTTCCTGCAGGCACTGCCCCCCTGCCAGGACACGCCCCCCGCCACCACCCTGCTGCCCGGCCCCACCTTCAACCAGACCTCCCTGGCCCTCGACGCCGCGCTCGCTGCCCAAGGCATTGCCATCGCCTGCCGGGCCTTCGTAGCGGACGATCTGGCCGCCGGCCGCCTCGTGCAGGTATCAACCATCACCCTCCGCCTGCCGGCCGGGTACTTCCTGGTCCGTCCCCGCTCAACCCCCAGCCCCGCAGCCCAGGCCGTCTGGAACTGGTGCCTGGCTCACCTTGTGGTCCCTGCAGAACGCTCTGCTGAGTAGTGCTCATCTCCCCGGCCACGGCCCCCACCACAATACCGGCCGAAAACCAGCGTCCCGAGCATCACGCCGGCTACATCCCCCAGACTGCATCACCCATCCCCTAAAGCAGCCCCTCGCCCGCACCACCGGTCATTGGTGCGGGCCCCTATCTCCTGGCAACCCACCAATGCAAACGGGCCCCGAAGGGCCCGTTTGGGAGGAACCGGGATCACCGCAACGGCGCCCCGGCCCGGCTGGCCGGATCAGAGCATCCGGCCAGGTCGATCACGTGGGTGATCAGGCTTTTTCCACAGCTTTCGGCTCCTTGTGCATCAGGCCGACAGCCATCTGCAGCAGGTAGGCCGCGGCACCGCCGATGAAGATGAAGTCACCGATGGTACGCACCCAGCGCAGCGTGTGGATGATCGGAGTCTGCTCCAGGAACTCCACACTGCGGGCCCACCACAGACCCACACCGATGGAGGCGTTGGCCTGGATGATGCCGATCGGCAGCAGGCTGGTGGTCAGCATCAGCAGCAGGCCGAGGTTCAGGCACACGAAGGCGATGCCCATCAGACGCTCGTTCAGCTTCAGCGTCGGACGGATGTAGCGCAGCACCATCAGCGAGAAGCCCAGCGCCAGGAAGCCATACACACCAAACAGCGCAGCGTGACCATGGTTCGGCGTGGTGTTCAGGCCCTGCAGGTAGTACAGCGAGATCGGCGGATTGATCAGGAAGCCGAACACACCAGCACCCAGCATGTTCCAGAACGACACGGCGATGAAGAACATCAGCGGCCAGCGCATCGGTTTCATCCAGATGGCCTTGTGCTGCACCGTCCAGTTCTCGAAGGCGTCATAGCCCAGCAGCACCAGCGGCACCACTTCCAGGGCGGAGAACATCGCGCCGATGGCCGTGATCGGGGTGGTGGTACCCGAGAAGTACAGGTGGTGGAACGTACCCGGAATACCGCCGATCATGAACATCATGGCGGCGAGCAGTGAGGCCGTCGTGGCGGTGTGCTTGCTGACCACGCCCAGGTTGTAGAAGATGAAGCCGACCGAGCAGGTGGCAAACACTTCGAAGAAGCCTTCCACCCACAGGTGCACCACCCACCAGCGCCAGTATTCCATGATGGAGATGTGCGTGTGCTCACCGTAGACCAGCGCCGGGGCATAGAAGATGCCGATGGCAGCCGCGCCCATCGTGAACAGGATCAGCAGGCTCTTGTCACCGGGGGCACGCAGGGCAGCCCAGATGCCGCGCAGCATCAGGTAGAGCCACAGCACCAGGCCGATGAACAGCGCGATCTGCCAGACACGGCCGATTTCCACGAACTCGTAGCCCTGGTGACCGAACCACCAGTTCAGGCTCGGCGCCATCCAGCCCTTCACCGCAATGAACTGGCCGGCAAACGAGCAGACCACCACGGCAATCAGTGCCCAGAACAGCACGTCCACGCCCAGCTTCTGGAACTTCGGATCCTTCCCACCGTTGATGATCGGCACCAGGAACAGACCGGCAGCCAGGAAGCCCGTGGCAATCCAGAAGATGGAAGCCTGGATATGCCAGGTACGGGTGAGGCTGTACGGCAGCCAGTCAGCCAGCGGAATGCCATAGAACTCCTGGCCCTCCACCGTGTAGTGCGCCGTGGCGCCACCCAGCAGGGCCTGCACCAGGAAGAGCGCAGCCACCACCAGCAGGTACTTGCCCAGCGACTTCTGCGACGGCGTCAGCTTGACCAGCGACAGCGGGTCGGCGGCAGGCGCCTCCACCTCGATGTGCTGCTGGTGGGTGAAGAACGCCCACACCCAGATGATGAAACCCACGCCGAAGATCAGCATCACCACCGAGGCAATCGACCAGATGACGTTTTCAGGCGTCGGTTCGTTGCCGATCAGCGGCTCGTGCGGCCAGTTGTTGGTGTAGGTGACATCCGTGCCAGGACGGTTGGTGCTGGCAGCCCAGGCGGACCAGAAGTAGAAGGCGTTCATCTGGCGACGCGCTTCCGGGTCGGCCAGCGTGTTTTCCTTCATGGCGTACTTCTCGCGCAGCGTGTGCATCGACGGATCGTCGCCGAACAGCTTGTCGTAGTACGCGGCCACGGCCTGGATGGAACGGATGCGGTCGTCCGACAGCGTGACCTGGCCGTTTTCCGGGTTGTAGGTGTTGGTGCGGAACGCGACCTTCGAGTCGTAGTTCAGCGTGGCCTTGTCGCGCTCGGCCAGCTCGGCATAGGGCTTGCCGAACTGACGCTGTGCCTGCTGGTCCAGCCAGCCCAGCACCTCACGGTGGATCCAGTCGGCCGTCCAGTCCGGCGCCTGATACGCACCGTGGCCCCAGACAGAACCCACCGACATGCCGCCGATGCCCTGCCAGGCAGACTGGCCGGCGTAGATATCGGCTTCTGAATAGATGACCTTGCCATGCTGGTCCACGAACGCGGTCGGGATGGGCGGACGTTCGTTGTAAACCTCCTTCCCGAAATACCCGAGCAGCGTAAACGAACCGATCATGATGATCGCCAGGATCACCCAGAGTCGTTTGTACTGTTTCATAAAAAAAATGTCCTTAACGGTAGGCAGCCCTGCGCTGTCTGTCCGAATTGTTGCAGGGGGGCAAGACAGCAGGCTTGACCAAAATCAAGCGCTTGCAAGTGACAGAAGTCATTGATGCATATGGGAATTATTCTTTTTATTGGCACCACAGACTTACCCATTCAGGCACGCATTGAATAAAAACGGTTCGCAGGGATTTATCTGAAATTCACCCTTTCGGCCGGTACCTGCGCCATACTGCAGGACAGACCCCCCTTCCGGACGCAACGCGGCCCCCTGCCCGCGTCAAGCAGACGACGCAGAAAAACCACACCCCTTCATGCCGGATACCCCTACTGCCCTCATCGCCTTCAACAAGCCCTGCGGCGTCATCAGCCAGTTCAGCCCGCACGAAACCCACGCCAGCCTGAAGGACTACATCGACGCCCCCGGCTACTACCCCGCCGGCCGGCTCGACACCGACAGCGAGGGCCTGCTGCTGCTCACCTGCGACGGCCGCCTGCAGGCACGCATCGCCGAACCCCGTCACGGCAAGCAGAAGACCTACTGGGCACAGGTCGAAGGCAGCCCCAGCGACGACAGGCTCGCCCTGCTGCGCCAGCCCATGGACCTGGGCGACTTCATCACCCGGCCGGCACAGGTCCGGCTGCTGGCCCCGGAAGAAACAGCCTCACTCTGGCCCCGCACCCCACCCATCCGCGTACGCAAAAGCGTCCCCGACTTCTGGCTGGAACTGCGCATCCACGAAGGCAAAAACCGCCAGGTCCGCCGCATGACCGCCAGAGCCGGCTACCCCTGCCTGCGTCTGATCCGCACTGCCATCGGCCGCCTCGACCTTCATACGCTGGATCTCGCCCCCGGCCAGTGGCGATTCATTCCGCCCAACCTTCTGTAATTGCGTTGGCTCGGGGACAACCCCTGCCCGCTTCCCGACGGCAACCCCTGTAAACTCCCCTGACACTGTCATCCCCTCATCACCTGGAGCCTCCCGCATGCGCCTGCGCCCATCCCAGTCCCCCGCCCGTATAGCCTGCGCCCGGCAGCGTCACCTGCTGCGCGACGTACGTCTGGCACTCTTCACCCTGGCCCTGGGCGCCGGCGTGATCCTTGCCACACCCTGGGCCGACGCCCGTGAAAACGCCGCAACCAACGGCGCCGCAACCGACAGCGCCACACCCGCTGCAGACAGCACCAAGGCCGCAGACAACACCAAAGCCGCAGACAGCACCCAAAGCATCAGGGCCACGAACAGCGCCCAGACCGCTGACACCAGCGCCACGGCCGCACAGTCCCAAACAGCCGCCCCCAGCGCCGCCACCGGTACCCGGGAAGCCACCAAACCCACCGCCATCCCCGGCATCGTCCAGGTCGGCCAGTCCATCAACGGCATCAGCCAGTACCAGCTCGCCAACGGCCTCACCGTCCTGCTGGGCCCGGACGAATCCAAACCCACCATGACCGTCAACCTGGTCTACAAGGTGGGCTCCCGCCACGAAGGTCCCGGCGAGGCCGGCATGGCCCACCTGCTCGAACACATGCTGTTCAAGGGCACCAAGGCCATTCCCAACCCCAAAAAGGAACTCACCCGCCTCGGCATCGAATGGAACGGCACCACCTGGTACGACCGCACCAACTACTTCGGCCAGTTCAACGCCAGCGACAAAACCCGTGACTGGATGCTCGGCTGGCTGGCCGACACCATGCACAACATCCAGATCGACGCCGGCAAGCTCAAGAGCGAGCGCCCCGTCGTCATCAACGAAATGGAAGCCGGCGAGAACCGCCCCGCCTCCGTCCTCTACCAGCAGCTGATGGCCACCGCCTACGGCTTCCACCCCTACGCCCGCTCCGTCATCGGCGCCCTGTCCGACGTGGATGCCGTCCACCCCGACAACCTGCAGACCTTCTACCAGCGCTACTACCGGCCCGACAACGCCGTCCTGATCATCACCGGCCAGTTCGACGTGAACAGCACCCTGGCCGCCATCCAGAAGGATTTCGGCCCCATCGCGCGCCCCGCCACCCCCATCCCCCAGCCCTGGACCCTCGACCCCGCCCAGCAGGGCGAACGTGAAATCGTCATCCGTCGCACCGGGGGCGTACCGCTCATGATGGCCGGCTACCACACCCCGGCCAGCGCCGACCGCGACACCGTCGCCCTGTCCATCCTGGCCGAAATGCTCACCCGCGAGCCCGACGGCCCCCTCTACCAGCAGCTGGTCAAACCCGGCTACGCCGTCAGCATCGGCTCCTACGCCACCAACGTCTACGACCCCGGCATGCTGGTCTTCAGCGCCACCCTGGCCGGTGACGAAGAACAGCCCGCAAACGGCAAACAGCCCGCCGGCAACACCGGAGCGGCAAACGACACCAGCACCGCAGCCACAAACGGCACCAGCAGCAACGGTGCATCGGCACAGCCTTCAGGCGCAGGCAATGCCACCAGCGCAGCCCCCGCCGCCCGCCTCACCCTGGCCCAGCGCCAGCAGAAGGTCTGGGACACCGTCCGCAAGGTGGTCGAAGGCGAGCAGCCCCTCACCCAGGAAGCGCTCGACCGCACCAAACAGGACATCCGCAACGGCATCGCCCGCCTGGCCGATGACCCCGAAGCCCTGGCCATGGAACTCACCGAAGCCATCGCCCAGGGTGACTGGCGCCTGCCCTTCGCCCAGGCCGACTGGGCCGACAGCATGACGCTCGACGACATCCGCGCCGCTGGCCGCCGCTGGCTCGTGCGCGACAACCGGACGCTTGCCTGGTACCTCCCCACCGAAAAACCCGTCCGCGCCCCCGCCCCGGCCCACCCCGACATTGCCGGCGCCCTGCAGAACCACACCTGGAAAACCACCGAAGCCTTCAAGGCCGACGTCGCCCTCACCCCCACCAGCATCGCCGAACGCACCCAGACAGGCAAACTGGCCGGCGGCATCGACTACGCCATTTTGCCGCGCCGCGTCAAGGGCGACCGCGTCAACCTCAACCTCAACCTGCAGTGGGGCAACCTGCAGAACCTCGCCGACCGCTGGCGTGACGCCGACCTGCTCGACGCCATGCTGCTCTCCGGCACCAAAACCCTCACCCGCCAGCAGCTCCAGGACAAACTGCGCGGCCTCGACGCCCAGCTCGGCACCAGCGCCGGCAACACCGGCGTCAAAGTCACGCTGAACGTCCCGGCCAAAAACCTCTCCGAAGCCCTGGCCCTCACCGTCGACGCCCTGCGCAACCCCGTCTTCCCGCAGGACATCTTCAACGAAAAACGCGAGCGCGCCCTCACCGCCATCGAAGCCCGCCGCCAGCAGCCCGAAGCCCTGGCCGCCGAAGCCCTGGCCGAGCGCAGCCACCAGTACCCCGCCAGCGACCCCCGCCACTACCGCAACCCCCGCCAGGTCATTGCCGACCTCAAGGCCCAGACCCCGGCGCGGATCGAAAAATTCTGGCAGGACTTTGCCGGCGCCTCCAACGGCCAGTTCACCGTCGTCGGCAACGTACAGCCCGACGCCCTGAAAGCCGAACTGGAAAAACGCCTGGGCGACTGGAAGAGCCCACAGGCCTACGCCCACATCAAGACCGAATACCACGGCCTGCCCAGCGACAAGGTACAGATCGACGTACCCGACAAGGCCAACGCCGTGCTCAACCAGGTCCGGGCCATTCCCGTCTCCGAAGACCACCCCGACTACCCGGCCCTCTTCATGGCCGTGCGCCTGCTCGGCGGAACCCCCGACGCCCGGCTCTTCCATCGCCTGCGTGAACAGGAAAGCATCAGCTACGGCGCCTACGCCAGCCTCTCCGCCGCCCGGGATGTCGACAGCGCCTCCCTCGACGTCCAGGCCATCCTGGCCCCGGCCAACCTCGAGCGCCTGCAGAAAGCCCTGCAGGAAGAAGTCGACCGCGCCTACAGGGAGGGCTTCGACCAGGCGGAACTGGACGCCTCCCGCAGCGCCCTCATGGACCAGCGCCGCCAGATCCTCTCCGGCGAAGGCTTCGTTGCCAGCCTCCTGGCCAGCAACCTCTTCTGGCACACCGACATGACCCGCTGGACCAGGCGCGACCAGCAACTCCAGGCCCTCACCCTCGAACAGGTCAACGCCGCCTACCGGAAGTGGATCGACCCCAACAAGGCCCTCACCATCAGCGCCGGGAGCTTCAGGGACAAGGCAGGCGCCACGAAAAAGGCGGCAGAGCGCAGCAGCAAATGATCCACCCGCCACCGATGATGGAGAAATGCCCGTGATCCATGCAGGCCCACGGATCACATGAGCAGCGGCCCATATAAACAACCGTCATACCCATCATCAGCCGGGCAGCAGCCTCCGGAACCGTCGAACCCCGCACAACGGGGGGCCACTCCCGTAACATAGCTGCTTCCGGCAAACGGGCCATGAACGCCGCGTCCTGTACGCGGCGTTTTGCCATCCCACGCTGGCCTCGTGGTTCATCGCGCCCCACGCAGGCCCTGCCCCTTTCGGCCCCACCGCACATTCTCCCAAGGCCCGGCCATGCTCCGCTCCATCTGGTCCATCTCCTCCCTGCTCATCGGCATGGGTGTCCTGCTGATAGGCTCGGGCCTGCTCGGCATGCTCATCGGCCTGCGCGGCGTGTACGAAGGCTTCAGCAACCTCATGATCGGCCTGATCATGTCCGGTTACTACGCCGGCTACATCGCCGGCGGCTGGGTCTGCCCCCGCCTCATCCGCCGCGTCGGCCATGTCCGCTGCTTCGCCAGCTTCGCCGCCCTCTCCGCCGCCCTCACCCTCTCCTTCGGCATGGTCGTCGACCCCTGGGTGTGGCTCGCCCTGCGCATCCTCAACGGATTCGGCCTCATGGGCATCTACATGGTCATCGAAAGCTGGCTCAACGAACGCAGCCAGTCCACCCCCGGCAGCCAGGCCAGCATCTTTGCCGTCTACATGGTCGTCAACCTCGGCGCCGTCGCCGCCGGCCAGTACTTCGTCAGCTTCTACGGCGCCAACGCCCTCGAATCCTTCATCATCGCCGCCATCCTCTTCTGCATGGGGCTGCTGCCCATCGCCCTCACCCCCGTCCCGCAGCCCCTGCCCATCGCCACCCCCAGCCTCTCGCTCATCACCCTGGCCCGCCGCAGCCCCTCCGCCGTCGCCGGCGCCGTCTGCTCGGGCATCGTGCTGGGGGCCTTCTGGGCCCTCACCCCCATCTACGGCAAGGCCCTCAACCTCTCCGACATCGACATCGCCAACTTCACCGCCGCCGCCATCTTCGGCGGCGCAGCCACCCAATGGCCCATCGGCTGGCTCTCCGACCACTGCCGCGACCGGCGTGAAATGCTCATGGCCGTTGCCGCCGGCAGCGCCTTCTCCGCCATCGCCCTCAGCCTGCTCGACAACATCCTCATCAAGGCCCCCGAACCCAACGACTACATCGCCGTCGCCTTCCTGCTGGGCATCTTCATCTTCTCCATCTACGGCATGGCCGTCGCCCAGACCCACGACCGCTTCCCCGCCCACGAAGCCCTCGAAGCCACCCGCGGACTGCTGCTGCTGCACGGCGCCGGCGCCGCCATCGGCCCCATCGCCAGCAGCCTTGCCATGCAGTACCTCGGCCCCGAAGGCTTTCCGTACAGCGTGGCCGCGGCTACTTTCCTGCTGCTGCTCTTCGTCTGGCGGCGCATCACCACCGACGACCCGGTCCCCATGGAAGAGCGCCTGCCCTTCCACGTCGCCTCCGATCAGGTCTCCCTGGTGGGCGTGGAAATGGACCCCCGCGCCGACGCCCCCCTGACCGACGCTCCGGCCGCCGACGGCACCCCCGACCCCAACGCGCTCTCCCCTGAAGAAGCCGCCACCGCCGCCGCCGAAGCCGTGGCTGCCGCGCAAACAGTGGCCAGCGAAGCGGCGGGGGCAGCGGAAGCGGCTGAGGCGGCTGAGGCAGCTGAAGCAGCCGAAGCAGCGGAAACAGCAACCGCAGAAGCTGCCACCGCAGAGGAGGCCCCCGACGTGCAGCCTCACAGGAACCGCCTCACCGAGCTGCGCCACACCCTGCGGCGGTACCTCACCAACGGGACGATCGATTCGCGGGATTGAGCGTGGCAAGGGCTCGTTCGCTCCTGTGCTGGCCCGATACTTGACAAAAAGCCGTTCTTCCTGCAAAACAGCCATCGATAGCACCCCCCTGGCCTAGCCTTCGAAAGAAGTGATGCCCAAATGTGGGGGTCTTTTTTTTATCGCAAGAAAGACTGTCCACCTCTGGACAGAGAAACGCTACCGTTCATGGGGTAGACCCAGGCGCCGCTTGCAAAGGCGCGAGGGCTCCTGCATAATGCCCCCAATAACGCCCCCGAGGCTTAGCCTCCGTGGAAACACGGAGTGATGCCCAAATGCGGGGGTTTCTTTTTTTGTAGCTTGATCATGAGCCACGACAGGATCGAGATCCGCACGCAGACAGCGCCGGCCTAACCTCATGACTGGTCCATGTCCAACTGCATCAGCTGATCGACCATGCGTTCCGTTTCTGCCTCGGGCAGGCGGGGCATGGGCAGCCGGGCATGAGCCATCAGCAGAAAGAGATCTTCATCAGAATCAATGCCCAATCTTTTGAAAACCTGCCCAGAGTCAAGCTTGCCCAGCGAGAAGGCAAGCAGGGTCGTGCAGTTGTCGTTGTGATTGGCCATGGGCAATTCCTAAGTTTTCCACAAAACGGCATCTTACTGCCATCAGGCAAACGCCCAGCATCGAGGTCCGCACACAGACAGCGCCGGCCTGACCGCGTCAGACAGACGCAACCTCTGCCTCCGCCGGCACTTCCTTCTCTTCGGCACCACCATCCCCAGCAAGCGACGCCCCAAATACCCCTTCAGCAGCGGGCGTCACCGCCAGCCTGAGCCCCAACGCACCCAAAATGGCGATGACATTACCCAGCTGTGGATTACCCTCTGCCGACAGAATCCGGTAAATGGCCGTTTCGTTGATGTTTGCCTGCTGCGCAACCTGCTGAATGCCACCAAACGCCCTGGCAACCCGCCGTAATGTACTCAGAAAAAAGGCTTGATCCCCCTCCTCCAGACAGTGATTGAGCAGATGCAGCGCATAGTCAGGCCGCTTGCGAAAGCGCTCGACCACGGCTTCTTCATGAGGACGACCCGGATTTACTGGAGTTTGCATCGTTGCCTCCAATCGTTCAGATAGATGCGCGCCAGCTCGATGTCCTGACGCTGTGCACCCTTGTCACCGCCGCACAGCAGCAGAATGATCCTTCGACCTACACGGGAAAAGTACAGCCTATACCCCGGCCCCACATCCACCTTCATCTCCCACAGTCCTGGGCTCAATGAACGGCAATGGCCAAAGTTCCCCCGGGAAAGTCGTTCGAGACGTGCATCGATGGCCATCAGCGCCCGATAGTCGCGGAGGGTGTCAAGCCACGCTAATCTTACTGTGTCAATAAAACAATCGCCAGCAACAAGGACAGCAAGATGATCGTCCGT
>ERZ773043.1345-NODE-1345-length-13853-cov-16.825192_pt1 | contig 13853 bp, 8 predicted proteins | sample MGYA00580636_ERZ773043 | MGnify/ENA primary metagenome ERZ773043 (study PRJEB29015, sample SAMEA2737992) | human oral metagenome | biome: human oral; feature: human-associated habitat; material: dental | place: China | collected 2065 ... | reverse complement strand
GGCCCTGCGTGACGCTGCTGGTCAAACCGTCGCTGCCGCACGTGGAGGAGCTCGGAAAATTGATGCAGTGGCCGGGGGAGGTGGCCGATTGGTTGAAGTCCAACGAGCTGGCCGAGGAGCTGCGTCGGAGGGTCACCGCCCTGACCGACAAGCTCCCGAGCCAGGAGAAACCCCGCGCCACCGAGCTGATGGAAGACGACCTCACTACCGACAACGGCCTGCTCACCCCGACGTTGAAGGTGCGCCGGCGGCAGGTGGAGGAGCGTTTCAAGGAAATCATTGACGGCATGTACGAGGCCCTGGAACGGAGGCGGCACTCCAGCTGAGCCGGACTGCGACGAAAGGGCAGCCCGATGTGGGGTTTAAACCCCGTCACGGTCGTTGGGTCTGTCCACGAAACGCGCTGCACTCCAGTCGAGAGCGAGGGCCAGTGCGGAGAGCGCGACGTCCATCCTGGCCAAGAGCGGAATCGGGGTGATGTGGGAATGTCCTTCATACCCCTACAAGGTCCCGCCAAGGGCTGTTCCAGCCTTTCTCATGATCCTGCGAGAACTTTGTCAGTTCTCGGCGGTGGGTCGGTCCTCGGCCAGGACCGGTAGGAGGCTCGCCATGCGACCTGCGCCTGCTGCAACCTCCTTCCGCTGTTCCTCGGTAAGAACGTCGTCGCGAACGAGGCTCTCGAACACCGTGACGGCCCGGCCACCCTGGCTTTGCGTCATGAATGGGAACAGCTTGGCGTAGTGCAGCCGCAGTTGCTCCGCGGTCTCGAACCCGCCGGAGTTCTCTCCGAGCGTCTCGCTTATGGTCAGGACCTGGTCGATGTCGTCGTTGGCGCAGATCAGCATCCCGACGGCCTTCGCCACCGCTGACCGCCGCGTCTTCTCCTGCGTGACGTCGCCCAAGACCTGCGGCACCCAGTGCGGCAGCGGCGTCGTCGGCGACTCCACCCAGCGGGCGATCGTGGCGGCGTCGGCGAATTGCTCCAGCCGCTGGGCGATGAGGCTGCGGAGGTGGTGCTCGAGGTTCTCGGCGAAGTCGGCGGTTTCGTCGAACTGGTTATAGCCGCGCTTGAGGTCTTCAAGCTTCTGGAAGAATTCGACGAGACGTCGCCCCCGCGCGTCCTCGGCCGCGTCGCAGCGGCGACGGTAAAGCAGCACCTCGGTAGGGTGGACTGCTCGCTCGGCGCCGCTCATGGCGTCGTAGTACTCCCACTCGGTTCCGGTTACCTCGGGCAGCCCTAATTCGTCGGCGTACCTGTCGGGCAGTGGGTGTCCCAGATGGGAGCCGAGGATGACGACGGCGAAGTCGCAGTCGCAGGGGCGCGGCAGGTTCTGCGAGATCGTCTCCTGTGGGTCGTGGCGCGCGAGCATCGGCACGGTGCCGTTGGGGCTGCTCCACGAGATCGGCCGCAGCGAGACTCGGTTGCGCAGCAATGGGTCGTTGTTGAGTTTGGCGATGACGTCGCGAACCGCCTCGCGTTGCTCCTCCATCTCGGAGGGTGCGGCGATGAAGATGCGAAACTCGATGATCATGGGTACTCCATTCGGCTAGAGGACGATGCCAGGGTCGGCGAGTTCGGGTGGGATGGGGGCGACGAGTCCGGCGTTGACTAGGGCTTTTACCCGGGGGAGTTCCTCCAGGGGCCATTTGGTGGCGAACAGGAGGCCGAGATCGTCGGGGTGAGCCTTGAGGTGCTCCTCGACCATGCGGGAGCCGGTGAAGTAGACGTGGTCCTTGACGTTCGCTCCGGGCTCATGCGGGTTCTCCAGGCCGCGTTTGACGCGGACGGCCATGCTTACGGCGGTATCGATGTCGAGGTGTTCGGCAAGCGCATCGACGACGTCGACGATGCCGGTCCGCAGCGCGATGTCGACAGCGAGGACGCGGGCGGCGTAGACGCGGTCGCGGGCGTTGAAGTTGACGCCGGCGCGGTTCTCGCGGCACACCGCGAAGCCCTCTTCGGTGCGCATGGCCGAGCCGACGGCGTAGCGGGCTACAGGCGTCCGCTGCCCCTCGGCGCGGTGGCGGCGTAGGACGTGGGTGCCGATCTCGTGTACGAGTAGCTGCCGGACAGCGCACGGGGCGAAGGTGGCGTCGGCGCGGACCTTCACGCGGTGCTTGCCGCCGAGGACGGACATGTCTGCGGCCATGCCCGGGTCGACGACTACCTCCCAGCCCTCGATCTCAAGCCGCTGCACACAGGTGCGCATCGCCTCGGCAACGCTCTCCGCGTCGACCGTCTTTTCCTGCCCGGGGTCGGCGGGGTGTCGCAGGACCTTAGTTGCGGCGGCAACGTCGTCGGGCGTGATGTTGCCGTGCACCTTGGTCGTGTGGCCGGTGACGTGCTCGGCGGTGTGGTTCTTGGCCTCGGAGGAGACGTCGCGAGCCTCTTCGAGGACTGTCTGGAGCGCCCAGACCTCCTGTTCGTGCAGGTCGGCGGCCTTGAGGGCGGCCTCGCAGGCGGTGATGGCGTCGGGTACCTTGTCGAGGTCGGGATACTCGTACGTCCAGGTGGCGCGTGGACCGTTGGTGGTGCCGGGCCGGTCGGCGCGAGCTCGCAGCTCGGCGCGAATGGTGGGCAGATCGACAGGGTTGCCCCAGGCCGTGGGGCGCACGACCTTTCCCAGGTGTTCGAAGGCTGTCAGCAAATCAGTCATTTCGTTCCCTTCCGGGCTCGTGCGTCGTCGATTACGCGGTGGAAAAGCGCGATCCAGCGCTGCTTGATCGTCTCGCGCTCCCCAACCCATTGCGTATTCAAGGTCGGCAGTGGGGCATCGATGAGCCCGAGGTCGTGCAGGTGCTCCCAGAGGAAGTCGACGCGCGGAGGCCGGTCGTCGGGGATGTCAGCGGGGTTGTCGAGGACTTCGCGGACGTAGGTGTCGTCGCCTGTGGCGAGTAGCCGCAACCCTGCGACGACAAGGCGTGCGTTCCGTTCCTCCTTCAAGAAGGCCCCCTCGGGGTCGGTGACGCGGCCCAGCTCGTTCCAGCTCTCCGCGACCTTGTCGTCGTCGAAGATGTCCCGCAACCCGCGCCACTGCCAGTAGTAACGCTGCCCATCGCGGCGCTCGAGTTGCAGGGATTCGCGGTAGCTTTCCTCCAGCGCCTCGATGATCGAGTCGCGCTCGGCGGGGTCTGATGCACCAGCCCAGGCGCGGGTTTCGGCCAGCACAGTGCGCTGCTGGGAGATGAAGTGTTCGGACTGCTTTCGCTCCCGAGATCGACAGATGCGCTCCTCCAGCATGGGGACCGCGATATCGGGGAGCCCGAGGTTGTACATCAATCGTCCCATCGGAAGCCCAGCTGGTTCCCCGAGGGTAAGCCATTCGGTAATCCCCTCCCGGTACCGGCGCCCCATGAGACACGTGACGACGATCTGGCTGGCATACACGTTGGCCGATTCTTCTTCCCAGAGTTGACGCAGCAGGTCAAGGGCCCACTGATAATCCGACTTGTCGCGCAACGCATACGCGAGACACAGCCTCGCCGTCCGATTAACCGCGATCGTCGTGTCTCGCCGCAGGAACTTCCGCAACTCCGCCGCCCTGACCGAAGGTCCCTTGGCTAGGACGGCGTTCAGGTACGCGGTCTGCACCAGTGCCGAGTCTCCCCAGTCAATGGGCCCCAGCAAGCGTGCGATCCGCAGGCGCGACGGGCTCTTGTTGAACTGGGAGATCACCCATAGCGGTTCCAAGCCGACCCGGACTGCGAGGCGATACCCGGCGGCATGCACCAATATGTGGCGTTCGTGGTCGTGTGCCGCCCACGCTTCGTTCAGCTCCCGTTCCAGGTGGTCGAGGCCGCGCTGAGCGGCGGCAGTGCGGTCCGTGTCGCTCCAGGCGTAGCGGGCCAAGGTGCCGGCCTGGTTGACGATGCGGCGCACCTCGTCGTGGAGGTGGTATTGGAAGTGCTCCTTGTCGCGGACCACTTGGACGAGGGGGTTGGTGAGGAAACGTTGGGCGGTGCCGACCCCGACGCCGGTCATGGCGGCGAGCAGGGGAGCGTCGAACTGGGCGACGAGGGCCGCGGCCTGGAGGAGGTCGGCCTTGTCCTCGGGGTAGCGCTCCAGGAGCCGGCCGACCACCCGGTCGATCTTGCCCTCGAGATCCTCTTCGACGAGCAGGCAACCCGGGTTCTCGGCGGCTAGCTCCCTGGCGAGGGTGACGATCGCGTCGATGTGGATCGGCCAGCGTGCCTCGGTCGCGAGCCTCCGGCACAGCCCATCGTCCAGCCGTGCGTCGATCGTGGCGAGGTAGGACTGGAGGAGATCGAAGGCGTCGGCGAAGGAGAGCTCTCCGATGTTGTGCTGGCGCGGTTCGAGATCCCCGAGGGCGGTTCGGGTCAGCGACGGCCAGGTGCCGGCGCCACCGTGGGTTAGGCCTTTGAAGGTGGTAGCCCAGTCGACATGTTCGCGGCCGGTGATCACGAACAGGCAGAATGGCAGACTGCCGACCACCGCGTTGACCATTTGTTCTCGCTCCGGATGCCGCTCGTCTTCAATGACCTCGAACGTGTCAATGAAGACGACTGGCAGCGGCCGGTCTTCCGGTTCGAGCTGCTCCAGGTCGTCGGACAGCAGCCACCCGACCCAGCCGGCAGCCTCACGGAGCTTGATTGAGTCGGCTTCGCCGGTGGTGATGCCGCCCACGGCCTGTGTGATGCGGCGCCTGACGTCGTGGACGGGGGCGCCCTCGGCCTTGAGGAGTTTGAGGAGTCGTTGGTCGTAGCGCATTTCGGCCCGTTCGGGCGGGGACCAGTCGGGAAACAGTTCCGCGATCAAGGATTCAGCGATCCGCATCACGTCGGTCAGCGGCTCGGCCCCCTCAGGATGGAACTTGACCGCCATCGCGACGATGCCGGCGTCGAAGCGTGGGGTGCGGTAGCCGGCGTCGGCGAGGGCGCGGCGAAGCCGCAGGTAGAACACGACGGGGTTGGTCTGGGATTCCTCGTCGCGCAGATCCCATCGGGCAGTGACGACGCCGGGCACGGTCGGTGGCGGTCCCCACTCGGGACAGCCCTCGGGGCAGGTCCGCCCACCGCGTGGTCCGGTGTGCGAGCACACCCCACGCCCGGAAAGCCAGTCCTCGAGCTTCTTCGACAGCGTCGACTTCCCCACCCCTGCGAAACCGTAGAACACGAGCAGGTTGTTCATGACCCGGCCGTCTATGACGTCGGAGTCGATAGCGTGCCGATGGGCCTCGAGGCTGAGACGCAGCGCCTCCGACTCCACCATCCGGTCAGCGAACCGGGACGTCGCAGACCCACCTCCGACGACAACAGGCAATCGATCCGTAACAGCCATCGCAACTCCTCAACCACGACACGGCAAGCACAACGTTCCTTCGCTCGTACTTGACGGACGAGGGCGTAGGTCGCAGGCCGGTACTCGCAGGTTGCAGCGCCAACCGTAGCGGCCCGGTCACGTATACCCATGACTCCATCCGGCTCATTCCTCCACGTGTTGGCGGAACGGCTGGAGCAGGTCACGCAACTCGTCGCCCTCCCGCAGCCCCGCCTCCTCAAGGTAATCAATCCAGCCTTCGATGCTCAACGCCAATTCTTGGCGATGTGTCCTGTCGTGAATAGCGGACAGTCGGGAAATGGCATCGCGGATCCACTGCCCGGCTTGTTCCGGTCGCCCTGCCGCCGAAAGCGTGGATGCCAGCAACAGGCGCGAATTGATGCTTCTGCTTTTTTGCTCGAGCAAGTCGAAAAGCTCTACGCATCGTTGAATCGCTTTCAGGGCATCCTCCATGCGCCTCGCGGCGCGGTACGACCTCCACAACAACAACTGGGATTCGCTCTCGAACCAACTGTTTCCAATGATCACAGATAGGTCAAGGGCTTCCTTGGCGAGCTCCTCGGCCTCCGGGCACGAATCGTTGGCACAGCACGCATGTGCCCCAGTTAACAAGGCCTTGATTTCATCATCACGATTTTCCGCCAGCGCCGCAAACTCGGATGCTCGCCGAGCACGCTTAACTACTTGATCGATTTTTCTTTCACCAATTGCAATATGCAGAAATACTAGTTCGGCGCGGTGCGAGATCTCGGGCGGTTTTACCCTTATCGTGGGCAGCGATACGAGTCGGGTACATGACTTAGCTAGATCCAGTGCGCGGCCCGCATCCTTACGGGCACCATGCTTGTCCCCTCGCTTCGCGAAAGCGCGGGCGCGGACCGCATGGACGAAGGCGCAAAATCCTGGATGCTCCTCCTCGTTTGCTTCGCCCAGAACGTGATCGCAGGCGCTCATCGGGTCATCATCACTTTTACCGCGCCAACTTGTGATGACCTTCAGCAGGCTCTGGTGGAGTTCTGCCAGCATGGATGCAGGCAGCCCCTCCATCAGCAAGGAGTCAAAGGAATCGTGAGCGTCCTGCCGGAGAGTCAAAAATGATTTCTCGTACCCAAAGCTGGCCATCCGGAGCGCGCGCAGCGGATCGACCCCCTTGATGGCCGGATCGGTCAGATAATCAGCGAAAGTCTTCTGGCTATTTAGCGCCGACGCATCCCAGCCTCCAGAAAGTTCGATATCGAAAAGGGAGCACATGGCTGCGTAGGCTTCCCAATCACGGCCATCGGAAATGTAGTGAGTAAGGTTGCCGTCGTTGTCCACGCGAACCCCAACCCAGGAAGAGACGGGTTCGCCGTCGAGTTTTGAACCGCTGGACGATAGCAACTCCACGACCTGTGCATAGCGCGCCAAGGCGCGTTTTCTATTCGGATCCGGAGGTAGGACCACGAGACATTTACCCAGGACACGCCACGCTCGCACTCGCTCCAACTCCCACCGCAGGCCGTCGGATGCTCCAGCAATAATAATAATTGCGCGACACCTCAAGGCCGTGCGGCGAATGGCATCCTGCCACTGATCGTCCGCCCAGTACGTGCGGGCCGCTCCGAGCTCGGGTAGCGCTTCACCGGGTCGTCCAATCGCCACCAGGTTCCCCAGTTTCCCACAGCTGTATGCGATCACCTCTTCGAACCGGACATCGGTCCAAGGTACTGGAGGCGAGAGCATCGGAGCCGCGCTACTCGCTGCCCGAATCGATATGTCGTCATCCGAGAATGATCGCAGTAACAGCACCGTTGAATCGTCAGCATCCAGGGCAAAGGTGACGTGCGACCGCTTTCCAGCCCGCCGCATGAAATGCTTCACCGGAAGTGAACTCAGGTGCATCATCACTACCCCCCACGTCATCGCAATCAAAGAGTCTCGCGAGTAGACATCCTCCATCATGGAGGCCCCTGAGAACGCGAGATAGAGGGATAGAAAAACACCTATAATTCGGCAGATGACAGCGGCAACCCACCACACCAGTTGCCACGGCTCCCACTCAGTCATGTACTCCGCCTCGCCAGATACCAGCTTTCCAAGATTCGGAAAGGCGCCCCGTAGACCCAGCGCGAGCCCCCCAGCGGCAGCCACCATCATGGGAGGGACGCCGAAAACAACCAGTGCCCCCATCATGATGTACCCGCTTCCATAGATCCCGTACTGCAGACGAACAAATATGCTCGTTGCGGTACGTGTCATAGCTACCGGTCGAACATCCTCTCCGGCACCATGAACTTGACGGAGGGTTTCGAAAGATGCGTCAACGCCGACTAGTCGGCGGACCACGGAGGCGGCGAGATGTTCGCGCGTGCCACGATCGCTCAGCAGACATATCAGCCAGTCGCCGGCGAGCAGCGAAGCCAGAATTATCCACCCAAGCATGCGTTCCTCCTAATCTTCGAGACATTGGCACTCGCGGCGCCTGGTGCGAATTTGGCCATCGACGCGTTGGCACTCACTAGTGATTGACGGACGGGCCCGGATCTGTGTACCTTACGATCTGACGCGCCTCGTCAACTATCCTTTGGAAGATCGCGATCCAGCGCTCCTTGATGGCCTGTCGGTCGCCGATCCACTGGGTTGGCCGGATCGTCAGCCGATGCGTCACCAGTCCCAGGTCGTGCAGATGCTCCCACAAGAACTCGGCCGGCACCCGGACTGGGGTGGCCTGCACCTCATTGTCGTTGACCGCCAGGTCTGCGTACGTCGCGTCACCGGTGGCGAGGAGCCTCGCCCCCGAGACCAAAAGCAGGGCGTCGTTCACTGAGTTCGGTCGAGTTCCGAGGCTGGTGCGGATCATGTCGAGTTCGCGCCAGCACTCTGCGACGGTGTCATCGTCGAAGAGCCCTGCAAGGGCTCGCCACATCCAGTAGTGCCGTCTACCATCTTTCCGGTCGAGCAGGAGGGCCTCGCGGTAGCACGCCTCGAGCTCGTCCTGGGTGACGGTGCCCGCCCACCCCTTGGCGTCGACGACGGCAGCCTGCAACTCAGCGATCCATCGTCGCGGTTGCTGTTGGGCGATCACCCTGTCGCGTCGCGCCTCGGCCATCGGGACCGCGTACTGCGGCCAGCCGACGTCCCGTAACAACCGCCCCATGACGTGTCCGGCCGGTTCGCCGAGCGTGAGGAACTCCGTCACGGCATCGCTGAACCTGCGCCCCAGCAAGCAAGTTACCACCCGCTGCGCTGCGTACGTCCGTTTTGGTTGTTCATCCCACAGCTCCCGGATGAGCCGTATTGCCGCATCGAAGTCGCCGGTGTCTCGTAGGGCGTAAGCAAGCCACAACCGAGCCGATCGCTTCAGTTCCGCCGACTGGTACATCGGGATGTGCTTTCGAAGTGCAGGGATCCGCTTTACAGCGTTCATGGTGGTCAGCGAGTTGAGGTGGGCGGTCTGGACCAGTTCGCCAGGCCCCCATTCAATGTCGCCGAGCAGTTGCCTGACTCGCACCCGCGATGGGCTACGCACGAACTCCTTCAGCACCCACGCGGGTTCCAATCCGACGAGGAGAGCGAGTCGGTAGCCGGTCGCGTGGACGACGATCCGACGCTCGGAGTCGTCCTCGTCCCGGGCCCTCACCAGTTCCTGTTCCAGGTAGTCCAGGCCGAGTTTGGCGGCGGCGCGTCGGTCTTCGGCGTTCCAGGCGTTCCGGACCCTGTCGGCCGCGTCAAGGACGATGCGGCGGACCTCGTCGTGGAGGTGGTACTGGAAGAATTCCTTGTCGCGGATCCTCTGAATCAGCGGGTTGTCGAGGAAGTGCTCGGCCACGGACACGGTCTCACCTGCCATGCGTGCCAGGAGCGGGCCGTCGAACTGCGCCGCCAGAGCTGCTGCCTGGAGCAGACGGGCTTCGACCGGCGGGTATGTCGCGATCAACGTGTCGAGGACGTGTTCGAGGGCACCGCCGAGGTCCTCGTTGGTGAGGACGCGGTCGCGATCATCCCTCGTGAGGTTGCTCGCCAAGGTGACGATGGCGTCGATGTGGATGGGGAGCTGGGCCGACTTGGCCAGCCGATCGCAGAGACCGTCGGCCAGAGACGCGCCTACCTCCCGGAGCCGGTCTTCTAGGACCATTCGCGCGTCGTCGGGGTGAAGCGCCCCGATGTTGTGTTGGCGCGGTTCGGGCTCGTCGTCCCTGGTTCGAGCCAGGGACGGCCAGGTGTCGGGCCCCGAGTATCCGAGGTTGACTCGGTGCTGATCCCAGGTCACGCGGCGGCGCCCGGTGATCACAAAGAGGCAGTACGGCAGGGTGCCGACGACCGCGTTGACAACACGCTCATCGCTGGCCCTTGCATGTTCGAGGAGGTCCTCGAACGTGTCGATGAACACGACGGTGATGGGGCGTTCCGATGGGGGCAGGGTTTGCAGGTCCTTGCTCAGGAGCCACCCCAGCCAGGCCGCGACTTCGCACAGGGATGCAGATTCGGTGCCCCCGGTTTGGATCGCCGCGACGGCTCGCGCGAGGTCGTCCCGTGCGTCGTGACCGGCGGATGTGGGTTGGGCTATGAGTTGCAGCAGCCTGTGTTCCAAAGCGATATCGGCGTTCGCGCCGGGGACCCGGCCCGGAAACAGGGCGGTTAGTCGTTCGTTCGCGATGGTGGCCAGGTCGTGCAGAGGGCTGTCGGGATCGAGGCTCGCGTTGGGCCGGAACTTCGTTGCCATGGCTACGACGCCGACATCGAACCGCGGGGTGGCGACCCCGATTGCAGCCAACGACCTGCGCAATTGCAGGTAGAAGGGCACCGGGTTGGTGAGCGATTCTACCGCTCGCAGGTTCCAACGCACGGTGGCCAGGGGGCCTAGGTCGGTCGGAGCCGGACCCCATTGAGGACACCCTTCCGGGCAGGTATGGTCACGCCAGCCGTCAACTTCTGATGTGAGGTGAGTACATACGTCGCGGCCGTCAACCCATTCCTCCAGCTTGAACGACAACATCGACTTCCCAACTCCCGCGAACCCGAAGAACACGAGGACGTTGTTCATCACCTGACCGTCGATGGCGTCGCGATCAATGGCGGAGCGTTGCACCACCAGACTCGCGTGCAGAGCCTCTGATTCCGGGACACGATCCGCGAACCGCGAACTGGTTGAGAGTGCCGCTGGGAGTCGCGGCATTCGATCCGGTACGGCCATGGTTGCTCCTCACGCGACAAGGGTGCGCTCTGTCTAGCGCCTCACGAGGTTCTGACGGACGAGAACGCAGGTACAGCGCGTGAGCCATGTCCTCTCCGTCGGCACGCACGGCGCATGGAGTGTCGCCTTGCATCCTCCGGTGCCCCACAACCACCGAGGCGACGTGGGAGGTCGGTGAGGTGAACCGTGAAGGTGCTGGGGGAGGCAGGTGGAGGAAACAGCACTCCTGATCCGGGAATGAGCGGAGCAACAACTGAACAGACCGCAGGGGGGAACAAACGCCTGGAAGCTGCGTTGTGTGAGGTTCGGGATAGGGGATCGGTTTCAGGGATAAAGCGGCCTTACTCGGCGGCGGGGAACCCCGGGTAAAGATCAAGGGGTGCGGGTACACCCCTCCGTGAAGGAAGGCAGCCACCCCGGGGTCTGTCCGGGTGTGCTGCTGCCTGAAGGTGTTGCATACCCGGGCTGCTACACCATGGCGGAACAGGGACATGTCGGAAACCCGCAAAGCGCCGTAGAGAAACTCGCCATTTTGTGACGTGTCTTCCTCGCACAAGCTCCGAACAAACTCACCGGCTATGGGCGGGGCCACAAAGTCTTGAAACGCAAGGATGTTGCAGATCGGTCCCTTTCGGGGACGGTACTTCAGGCTCATACACCTCGATCACAGGTCCGCCACCATCGACCTGGCGATTTCCCAAGAAATCTCCGCTCGGGCCTCGTAGCCATGTTCTTGAAACCACATCGCGTCATCCACACTGCGCACGAGACACCACCAGCACACGGTTATTGGCTCCAGCTCAGCCATTCTGGCGAACCGTTCCACCCGTTGCCGCACCGTGTCGTTCGTTTCGTCACCACCCCGGACTTCACTCCAGCGGTTGCGCAACAACGGAACCACCTCGTACGCGGGATCACCTTTCAACGGTTTCGGATCAATGGCGGCCCACGCGTCTTTGCCACGACCAAGGATGTTGGCGTAATGAAAATCACCGTGCAGCAGCGAGGGCTCCGAAGGCATGACGGCCAGCTCTGCGCACACATCGACGGCAGAGGAGACGAGCTCCTCGGGGCACGGTTCGCCGAGCCGCCGCCAGTCCTTGGGGAACTCCGTGCCCCACCGGGCAGCGATGTCACCGACGCTGCGAAACCCAGCGGACACGGGAACGCGCAGTTCGCGAAGGAGGGCGGCGGCGATGTCCAGCGCTTCCTGAATTGGGATGTCCAGAAGGCCCCGCCGCTCATCCAACCGCTCCAACAACATGGCGCCGGACACCTCGTCGGTGCGCAGCACCGAGACCGCTCCATGACCGCCCCATGTACGTAATGCAACGGACTCGAGCCGGGTCTCGTCGTCGACCCAACTCACTTTCAGGGCACCGCGTTTCCCGTCCTTGCAATGAACAGGCAGGACCACAGCGCACATCCCGTACATCGGCGGTCCCTCCAGGCGAAGGTACCACCTGTCGAGCAAATCTTCCACCGTATACGGCAAGGCCTCCAACCAGTCTTGGGCAGTCTCCCCTTCTCTGTTCAGGATCATGGCGGAAAACTCAGTTGAGATTTGAATCAATTCGACTCTCGCATTCTGGGGCGATTGGAGGAGGTGCCGTCATTCACTTGCATTGACTCTAAGTATCCTCAAATCCCCTCGTACTCACTACCTCAAGCAACGGGAGGGGCTCGGCTGCGAGCCACGCCGTGCAGAGCTCCTCGTGTTCCGCCCCCCAAGCCGGCTCAAACCCATGCGCGAATCTTGGGATCCCACCGCAGGCCCTTGGCCTTCCCAGCCAGCACCGGTTCCAACAGCGCATTGACGAGGCTCGTGGCCAATGCGACGGTGAGGTGGTCCTTGCAGTCCGAGATGGGGGAGGCGAGTCTTCTGTAGGAGACATCCCAGTCCGGAGGTGCCGTGAAGGTCTCCGGGAACGGTAACCCTCGGGACGCTGCTTCTCGGGTGATGGCCACCTCGAGTCTGCCGCCATCGATGGCCTGTGTGAGTGTGAGGACAACAAGGTCCACGAGGTCCTTCACGCGTGTCGAAGGGTAACCGTTGTAAACGGAAAGTGTCGCACAAACCTTGTCCGCCATCTGGTCAACCAAAGGGTACATGCGATACTTGCACTGCGGGAGCTTGGGGAGTGGCAGGAGATTCGACGGGATGATGGTCTCCGGGGTGTCTGTCACAACGGCTTTGACAACGAGAGCGACGCTCAGCCGGTCCTTTTTGTTGACGCCGAGGTAGACGTCGAAGTTCACGCGGACGCCTTCGGTGTAGGCCTGCTGTCTACCGCCGAGTGAATCCGTGTGGCTGGCATACTCGAAGCGGAAGAAATCTCCCAGGTCAAGGGCTGCGAGGCGCCGAAGTCCGGTCAGGCGGCGGTCAGCGGGTGACGTCGATTGAACAGGTCGACATCTCTGGTTGCTCGCGCCGATGTGACCCTGGCCAGTAGGGCCGTTCCACCCTTGAGGAGCCACGCATCGTTTGATGTCTCCGAGAAGATCCTGCACAGAAAACGGTGGAAGTATTCCAGTCGGATACATTCTTGGGCGGTGAGGGATGCATCGTTCCTGGCCGCTTTTCGGGCGGCTGATCGTATTGCCGACTCGACCGCCGCCGGCGTCCGGTAGGGATCTGTCATCTAGGATCCTCGCAGTCGTGTTGCATGTCGGACTCCAGCAGCAGGGGAGTGGGATGTGATGTGCTCGCCATCGTGTGAACCAAGTGATTGTGAATCGTGTTCGCGAGTAGCTCAGCGGTTTCAGGGGTGAGGACTCTGGTTTTCCAGGTCTGAAGTGAGTTCCCGAGCACTTGACTCACTGTTGTGAGAAGTTCTTGGTTTGCTGGGGTGAAGACCTTTTGGAACTTCGATGTGTCAAGGAGATTGTCGACTGTGCTCGAAAGCTTCTTGAGAGCAGCTTGCATCTGGGGAAGGTGGGTGATTTGCATCTGGGGAAGATGAGTGACGTATTGGCTGAGGATCTTTGCCATGAGGGGTCCGTTTTCTGCGATGCTTCTGGCCCAGCTGTTCTCGTCGATTCCCGCCGACTGGGCGAGTTTTTCCAGCAGCGCCGCGCCGTCACCTGCCGCACAACCGTTGCGGCGCGCCAGGGGAGCCAGGAGTTCGGTGAGGCGTTCGGTGTCCAGGGCGGACTGCCGGGTGGCGTCCCGGAGCGCGTCTGCGACGGTGCTGAGGTCCTGCCGATCCTCGACTAGGTCGGCGATGGTGCGTTCCCGTGTGGTCGCGGGCAGGCCGTCCCGGACGGTGACGTCCTCACGGGGAAGGTCTCGGGTGCGGTACCGGACATCGAGTCGCTGGCTCTGTCGCCGTGTCGGCGAGGTGAACTCGCTCCGAGTGGCCCGGAGGTCTCCGATGCCGT
>ERZ773043.1342-NODE-1342-length-13860-cov-22.477001_pt1 | contig 13860 bp, 14 predicted proteins | sample MGYA00580636_ERZ773043 | MGnify/ENA primary metagenome ERZ773043 (study PRJEB29015, sample SAMEA2737992) | human oral metagenome | biome: human oral; feature: human-associated habitat; material: dental | place: China | collected 2065 ... | reverse complement strand
TAATGATTCAATTTGGTCGGCGTCGGCAAATTTGTCTGCAACTGCCAGGTCGGATGCTGAATATCCTTTCGTATCTGTCGGGTAGGCGTCAAGATCAATAGGTTCGCGCATAGCCGAAGCCAGTCCTGCTCGCGTGTAGTCAAGTAGCTCGTCTACGCTAGTGTTAAATAATTTTGCTAGTGCTTGCGTATTGTCTATATCTGGAAAGCCCGCACCTCGTTCCCATTTAGCAACTGCTTGTCGCGTGACATTGAGTTGATCGGCTAGTTGTTCTTGCGACCAACCAGTTTGTTGACGTAATTGTTTAAGCTTTTTGGCAAAAATCATTTGGCGCCCTTTCATTTATTTTCTAACAGCATAGCGTAATTTTAGTGTCTTGACGAGCAACTTTGCGTTGCTTATCGCATGGGGTAATATAATACGCAAAGTTTGTCTTGGGGAGGTATAATAGGGCTAAAGGAAAGGTGATATGACAAAGCCGGTAAGATATTAACCATGAAAATCTCCGTTCACCTCAAGCCCAACTCCCGTCACCGCGAAGAGGTAGTGGTTGGTGACGACGGTGTGCTGACGATTTACACCAAGGCTCCAGCCATTGAAGGGCGAGCGAACGCGGCAGCAGTGAAGCTATTGGCGAAACATTTTGGTGTGGCGTCGTCAAAGGTAAAATTACTGCGCGGCGCGGCTTCAAAGTATAAGGTTTTTGAGATAGATAAGGCAGGATAGTCGTTATAACGAGCAGCCTTAACACCTAGCCATAATTCTACGGATATCCAGCTCCCGGTGTGGTATTGCCAAGTAGTCCCTGCACCGTCACAAACGAATAACCCTGCTGTTTCAGTGCGCTAAGGATACACGGCACGGCGCCAACTGACGTTTGGTGAATGTCGTGCATCAAGATGATGGCTCCGGGGTGGGCGCCAGCGACGGCGCGCGAGCAGACAATTTCGCTATTACGGTCAGCCCAGTCCCGCGTGTCGACCGACCACAAGATTGATGACATGCCGCGCAGGCGAAGCTGCTCCAAAACGACGCCGTTGACTGCACCGTACGGCGGGCGCAAAATAGCCGGTGTGACGCCGGTGGCTTGCTTAATGGCGTCATTGGTACGGTCGATTTCGCCAGCAATTTGGCCAACTGGCAATTTAGGCAGTTCTGGGTGCGACCACGAGTGATTGCCTAGTTGGTGGCCGCGTGCATGGATGCTGCGTACGACGTTGGCTTGGCTGGAGACTTTGCTGCCGATCAAGAAAAAGGTGGCCTTAGCGCCATGCTGATCCAAAATATCCAGCAGCTGTGCGGTGTACGGTCCTGGCCCGTCGTCAAATGTCAAGGCAATCACTTTACCACCAGAATTCGCGGCTGGCGGCGCGGCTGGCGCTGGCTTTGGTTTTGGTTCTGGTGGCTTGGGGATATTAGCTAGTTTTCGGGCTGTCGGATTTTGCAGATATTTGGCAACGGCGGCGATCGGCACTTTGATCGTCATTTCGCCGTAGGCTGACGGCAAGAGCGACGCCTGCCCAATCGGCCAAGCTAGACTATTGCCGCCATCGGTAATAACGAAATTCGATAGCGTTTCTTGGGTAATCGTTTCATTAAGATCCAGTTCTGCCTGCTGGCGCTGCTTGATGGTCTCATTGATATTATTTTGGGCAGCTGCCACGATTTCCCTGGTTGCTTTATCTGATTGCTCGGTCAAATCGCTCAGGCTAATCACCTCGCCAGATTTTTTATCAAACGTCCAAAAGTGCGTTAGCGACATCGGATGTGCGCCGTGCATATCTTGCTTTATGTTGACAATAATTGATAAAGCAGCTGAATTATTATGTGTAATCTGATAACTAATTGTTTCAGTCATAGGTTGATTGAAACTTAATACATTAGTAGCGATATAGCGAAAATCCCTATCGTCACGGGTAATTACTTGAGCTATAGTTTTATTGATTTTGTTATTTTTAGTTATAGGATATTCAATTGAAACTTTTTCACGACTAGTTTGGCGTATCACGAATTTTGATCGGATTTCAGAATAGCGTGAATCTGTAAAATAATATTTTTCATCTGACAGAGGGGTTGGCTGGCGCATTAGCTGCTGATTAAATTGTAGATGAATAAAAATTAGTAGCCCAGCCGCAATTACAACAAAAAATAATATAATAAAGCGAACAACTATTCGTTTTTTACTTATACACACTTCTGGTTTAGGCTGTTTTTTTCTAATTAATTTTGTCCGCGATCCTCTTACAGGCATACTTTTAGTATAGCACTAATATGAAATAAGGCTATGACCTATTGTATAATCAAGTTGTTATAACCGCAATTTGCTGTTTTGTAGGTTTTCGACTGTTAACAGAATGTGTGGCTAGGTGAATTATTTGTTAATACTTATTGGATACGTGCTGGTATAGTCGTTACTAGTGTGACTTTACTTTGCTTGTTGTCGTTATTTGGCGCGGAAAATTCCAGCTGGTGAGAGTATGGATAGGATATAAGTGATATTCGCCTACTTGAAGGTGTAATTGTACCGACGATCAAGAATTACCATATCTAAAAAAGTCTCTACGCATTCTTAATAATTATGAATCGATCAAATTAGGGTAAACTAATGCTGGGTATGATGAAGTGTTGCACTTTATAAGTAGTTGAGGGCAGTTTTATATTTCCTTGAGTAATCGCCATAGCACTAAACGGTTGCTAAGAAGTAATACCTGCATTAATGGTTTTAGTTTATTTCTTATGCGTACTAAGTAAGATGTTTTTGCACCAGGAGATAGATTCTCGCTGAAACAGGTATAAATAGAGGAGAGTTTTAGACACTGCTTTAATAGCCGCTAACAACCGATAACAATAGACCTAGCGCCTATTTGTGTTCTTTTTTAGAGAATAATCTGTCCTAGTAAGTATCTAAATATCCATCATAGGTGTTTCTTAGTCGATTAAACGCCATATTCTACTTCAAAAGCTTTAAATAGATTTACGTACTGGTCTATTAATGTCTTATCTTTTTCAAGCCCTCTAGTAAATGTGGGTAAGCTCACTCTTCCTGAGAAATACTCAGTAGCACCAGGGAAATCTCCTTCTATCTTAACTGGCTTATCATAGCCAAGGCTCATTTTGTCTAGATTTAAGAATAAGGGCTTTTTGTGAAGTGGAGTGCTATCAGGTATTTTTATTTCCATATTTAGGTTGCGCAAAATTAATACAGCTTCTTTTGTTGGAATTTTGATTTTATTAGCATGAATTTTACCTTTGTAGCCATACATTGCCCCTTCATAGAAACCATCATGTATAACAGGTGCATCAATAAACGAAACTTCGTTTAATCTGTTAGTAAAGTATTCAAGAGATTCTCTTCTCTTTTTGATAATTTCAAAGATTTCACCGCTATCTAATAATGCATGAGACATTACAGCAGAGTATGGGTGCATACGATAGTTCTCTCCAAATCCAGTTTCATAGCCACTATATTTATTAAACAGATCATCGTACCCTTCGTTTTTAATTCGTTCTAATGCCTCAACTGCGCGTACCTCAAAATGCCCAAGCAAATTAGCACGTATATAAACGCTTGGATTGTTTGTCATAATAAAACCACCCTCACCAGAAGTAAGAGTTTTGCGTGCACCGATACTAAAACATGCAACATCACCATACGTACCCAACAATTTATTCTTATAAGGAGTAAAGTGAGCATGAGAGCAGTCTTCCACGACCTTTAGGTTGTGTATTTTTGCAATCTCCATAATTTTTTCCATATCACAAGCAACACCCCACATATGCGTAACTGCGATAGCCTTTGTCTTTTCGGTAATCTTTCGCTCAATATCTTCTGGATCAATGTTGCCGGTATCTTTATTACCATCAGCAAATACTGGCACAGCACCAATTCTTAGAAGCGGAGTTACAGTAGCTAAGAAAGTATACGTAGGAACTATCACCTCATCGCCCGGCTCAATACCTATACCTACGTAAGCTGAGTTTAATGCGCTTGTACCTGTGTTTGTAAGGATAATATACTCTTGATTATAATAACGACTCAAAAATCTTTCCAATTTCTCATATATGCCAGTATCTCCGTAAATAGACATATCTCCACCGTCGTCGATATATTGCTTCAAGGCAGATATCTGATTTTTAGTTGGACTACCCCAACTAAAATGTGGCTTTGGTGTTGTTATTTCTTGCATTGTTCCTCCTTAAATTGGCTTATTGTATGCACTATCTAAAACTTTAACTACTGATCCGCTAATCTTCACATTGTAATTAATCTCATTTAGCATATGACGATTTTTTGAAAGTAATACCTCAATAAACATTTCGAGCGGATCGCTATCATGAGCATTATCAATCTCATAATTATATGTCTCAAATTCTCCATTAATCTTTTGAAATGTAACTATTGAACGATCTTTTTCTTGGCCTTTTACTAATTTGAATTCAATATAACCCGCATCACCAAAAATCTCGATACGTTGTTGTTGGGTCATTTTTGGAGCTCCTCGAATTGCACTCACGCTAATAATAGTGTCCTTCTGTTTATAGGTAAGTAGACCTACGGTATCGCTAGAGTTTCTAGGACCAACATGAGAAAGGAAGGTTAGGTTGGTTGGATTATACATATTTAGTAAATAGTGAACTGTATCGATTGTGTGATACCCGCTGTCTACCATAATTCCACCACCCGAGAGATGTTTGTCCGCTCTCCAGCTACCCTTAAAATCATCAAATAACTTCTGCCAGAAGTATCCGCTAACCTGATAAATACTACTAAAATTGGAAGCTAGTATATTTCTAACTTTCGACATTCCTGGCATATATTTCATCTGTGCGTGAACGCTAAATATTAGATCGTTGTGATTTGCTAGCTCGACTAATTCTATAAACTGTGAGTGCAGTAAAGTAGGCGGTTTATCAACATGTACATGTTTGCCATTTTCTAAGAAGGTTTTTATCTGTTCATAATGAAATTGGTGCGGTGTTGAAATAATAGCAGCTGAAATTTTTTCAGATCTAGCAAGTTCTTTCCAATCGTGAATGTAATGATCAAAGTTTAGTTTATCAGCCATATTTTGACCTTCTTCTTCTGTTATAACTCCAGATAAATATTTTTCCCCAATCACATTTGAAGACATAATGTAGGGAACATGAGTATTTTGCGCCCATCTTCCACACCCCACTAGACCAATATTAATTTTAAGAATTTTCATTTTCGCTCCTAGATTTTTCTATATCAATAATAGTTAACAATTCATGTGCTGTAATCTGCGCCCCTAGTTTAGAATTGCTATGCTCGCGGTTTACTAAAGCGTAATGAGAAACATCTTCGTATTCAATCATAAACACAGCCGCTTCTGCTAATCTTGATATTGGATCATTTCTTCCGCTTTTTACACGCTCAACTAGTTGCTTATAGTTCTCGGGAAACATTGCAACTATTATCGAATTCATTTCTTTCTTTATTCTGGATGCTATTTGTGCAGCACCATGCTGATCGTTCTTTAGAACAATTGGTTTATCGTCTTGATTCTTAGCTGCTTCACGCAAGCTCTCTAGTGGTGTGCCGTAAAGATTATTACAATATTGCTGACATTCAACTAGACCATATTTTTCTATGAGCAAGTCTACCTCGTTCGTACCAACGACGCCCTCAATTCGATCCATCCACACATAAGCATCTTCAGACTCTTCTACTCGACGCTTACGAGTTGTTGCAGTTCGTATATTTATAGGTTCTCTACCTATTTCTGACATTGCATTAATTACAGAATCTTGACCAGTACAAGAGGCGCTTATAAGTATGTTTACGTTAGGTAGGCCCTCAGAAATATTTGGTTGTGCAATCAAGTAAAATGCACGATTACTGAGGAAATTCTCAATTGAACCGCAAACGGGAAATTCTGGAATAGGGAAATGTCTATCCAGATAATCTACTATTAATGAATCTTTATCTTCTCGTTTGTGTAAATCAAATTTAATTCTTTCTAGATCAGTCACTAGATTTCCTTTACATAAATCTTTATGTATGATATCTTATTACCATAGTAACCCCATTCTTGTTTTAATGCAAGAGTATATATCGTAAAGGAATCTTACCATGCAAAAAACCAAAGTCTTTTTTAGCTGTTCAACTACTATGTTTACAGATCACGCACCACGTTATAGAAAAGTTATTCAGACTATAAAAGATTCTGGATTTGATGTAATATCAAATATCAGCATAGAAGAGTTTGATAATCCAATAAAACATAAAGATTATTCACGCTATTCTGACTCAAGTACCTATCAGGCAACTATAAAAAAAATGTTAGACGCTCAAATAGTGGTAATCGATGCGAGCGTACACAGTATGACTCTTGGGGTATTACTTGCGTATGCTAGAGCCAACCATAAACCATGCCTGTTAATAACCAAAGAAAGAAAAAATGATACCCAAGACATGTTTGTGTCTGGCGCAACAGATTCTAGCTTTACGTATGAAATATATAGCGAGGACAATATATCAAAAATCATTGAAGAGTTCTTGAGAAAATACACGATTAAAAGAACGAACCGAGTAAATTTCGTGCTTGATAGCGATACTCTTAGTAGGCTAGACTGGCTTGCATTTAGAATGCATACCAGTAAAACTGAAATTATTAAGAGAGCACTAAGCAAATACGAGCCTGAAGATTAAGTCTATCATGTGATATAATTTTGTCATGAAAGAAGTATTTAGAATATGAGCCAGGATAGCGCAATAGCAGCCTACGGACAACAAGTAATAACTGCCTGTGCGGTAGTCAACAAATTTATAAACGGCAAGCCGTCTATTCTTGTGGCAAAGCGAGCAGCGACTAAAAAATTTTTACCAGGTAAATACGAACTGCCTGGGGGTCATGTTGATTATGGTGAGAACCCAGAGGATGGTCTTAAGCGAGAGTTGCTAGAGGAGCTTAGGTTTGATGTGACGATAGGTAGTTTGTTCGCAGCTTTTACGTACATAAATGAAATAAAAGGCTCGCATTCAATTGAGCTCTTGTATTTTGCACAAGCTAAAGAGGGCTCAGAGCCGACAGTCAACCCAGAAGACCACTCAGGTCTTTTATGGGTCAACGAAGACAATATAAATCTTGTAGAACAAGAAAATGGCAGCGACGATCAAGAATTACCATATCTAAAAAAGTCTCTACGCATTCTTAATAATTATGAATCGATCAAATTAGGGTAAACTAATGCTGGGTATGATGAAGTGTTGCACTTTATAAGTGGCTGCGGGCAGTTTACGGCTATAAATACGCGCGGCGGGCGATTTGGGCAGCATTTGGTATTATGCTGCTGGCAGTGGCAGCGTTTACGGTCGTGCGCTATATGCCGCCAGCCCCGGAATATACCGCTCAGGCGTCGTACGAAGCGGTTCTAGGATTTTTCCCGAGGATAGTCGCGGCCAGCTTGGCAGCGTTTTTGACCGGCTCGTTCCTGAACTCGTTTGTATTGGCGAAATTGAAGGTTAAAACGAATGGCGAAAAGCTGTGGCTGCGGCTGATCGGCTCAACGTTTGTCGGCGAATTTTTCGACACTGTGGTGTTTGCCTTGGTGGCTTTTGGCGGTATTCTTCAGGGTACAGGTATGCTGGTATATATTTTAATTGGCTGGCTATTTAAGACCGGAGTAGAAGTTGTGTGTTTACCAATCACCTACCGGGTAATTGCTAAAATGAAGCAGATTGAAAAGATTGACACTTATGACAATAAGACTGACTTTACGCCTTTTAGGGTTGATTTAGGTTAAAGATTATGGAAATCCTATCCGGAGTTTTAGTCTATTAAGATTGCGTATTTCGCGTTCTGTAAAAATCTCGTTTCACAGAAGTTGGATTAGCGACGCCTTAATAGTACTAAAACCGCTCCGCCTAAACTGATAGCGGTCGCCACTAAAGTGGTAGCTAACAGACTGTCGCCAGTATCCGCCAACGATACACTACCGCTAGCATTAGCTGTACTGACGCCGCTTGTATTTTCTTCATAAATACCAATTGGGTCAACAATAACTCCATTAGCCGCTCCATCTTCGTCACCAAAGCCGCCGTCGGTCAGGCTGTAGGAAATAGTGGTGTATTTACCATCAGCTGAGGTGCCGAAGGTGACGTGGCTGGTAATGTCTTCTTTGAAGGCGCCATTGGCTATCTTGGCAACGATAAGGTGTTTAACGTCGCTGTAGCGTCGACTGAGGGTTAGAGTAACCTGAGCGGTGTAGCCAGTGGCAGCTGCTTGATTTGTGCAGTCGATGGTAAATTCAGCAACGTCTCTGAGCGTGCGGTTACTGTGTTTATCTGGTGCGGCTGCCGCCTTGGCAGAGGCCAGGTTGTAGCACATATCGCCAGAAGTAGAAATAGTTACGGAGCCGCCCCGCGGCTGAGCAATGGTAGCCGAGGTAGTTGGGGTGGTTGGGCTTGGGTTCGTAATGGCGATGGCGCTAAGACGTGTCTGGAAGGCAGACTTCTTGGCAGGGTCTTGAACTTTGTCGACTAGGATTTTGGCAGCGTCGACAGCAGCTTGAGTTTTGTCTCTTTCGGCGGCAGCGACAGCGACTTCGGCAGCAGCTTGGGCATCCCGTTCTTTTTGCTTGACAGCTGCCACAGCACTATTCAAGTTATTAGTAGCATTCTGGATGTCAGTCTGGCTTGGGTTAGTCTGTACTGCTACAGCTTTGGCGGTGGCTAGAGCATTCTTAACATCGTTGTCGTTCTTAATGTAGCCAGGTTCAGTTTCAGCGGCAGCAATGGCGGCTTGTAGGCCTGAGATGTCAGCTGGCCTTGGTAAAGTAGCATTGACAGTTAATGCTCCGGAGAAGTTGGCAGTTGCCCCACCAATAGTAATACTCTTTGTCCATGTTGCTTGAGCGGTATGCATCTGGCCGTCATAGACTGGCGAGACAAGCTTTAGGTTGCCAGCAGTGTTAGTGTCATTGATAAGTGTAGATGAATCTTGAACGGCAATGGTAGCGCCAGACTTGTCCTTAAGAGGCGATGGGAAGGAAGCGGTGGTAGAGGTGATGACGGGTTTTTGGGAGGTTAACTTTACATCTTCAGGCTTTAGTTTTTCTAGGCCGTTTAGTGGTGATATATCAGTTACGGAGTTGCCAGTAAGGTCGATTGATGTAAGATGAGTTAGTCCAGCCAGTGGCGCAATACTGCGAACTTTGTGATTTGCCAAAGCGATTCTCGTTAGATTGACGGCTTTTTCTAGGCCAGTAAGGTCGGCAATTTTCTCATTCGCAGGAGTTGAAGCAGCCACGTTCAGGTCTAAGTGATTGATATTTTTCATATCTTCAACAGTGATAGCTTGGTCTTCATCACGCTGCGCACCAGTCGTTGCGGATAGCTTTTTATTGAGTTGGCGGCGGAGATTAGCGTCAGGGATATTAACAACCTCGGCATTAGCAGCAGATTTTTGGTAGACGTGGACATAGTCAATCTCCATAGTGGTTGGGAATTTGTCTGAGTTGTTATGCGCGTCGTTATGGGGTGGCGTTAAATAGTTGCCGCCGATAGCTAAATTAATGCGGATATAAAACGGAGTATTGAATGGCCCAGGGTGAGTGGTGGCGTTTGGAGTGTTAAAGTTGCTGACAGTGTGAAAAGGTTGTCCGTCAATGTAATAATCTAGTCGGCCTTCTTGCCATTTCACAGCATAAGTATGCCAATCATTTGTGCCGTTTGGACTTAGTGTGTTGACATTGAAATTTCCCTGAGCTTGGCGTTTGTTATTGCTGGCAACACCCCAGTGAGCATTAGCTGCTAGGTAATTTGAGTCGTGGCCCTTGGCTTCAAAAATATCAATTTCGCCGCTGCGTGGCCATGAACCGTAAACAGCTTCATTTGGACTCATCCAAAAAGCTGGCCAAGTACTGCCGTTATTGCCTGGTAGTTTCATACGAGCTTCGATATAGCCGTAAGTCCAATATTTTTTATTGCGGGTTTGAATAAAACCAGAAGTAAAATCGCGAGTCCCAGCGTCGCCGCAAGCAACATTTGGCTCATAAAGGGCAGTGATTTTAAGGTTGCCGCCGCTGACATTTACATTATTCTTGCTCTTTTTGTAACAAGCTTGAACCTCTGATGCTCCCCAGGCGCCAGTCTGGTAACTCCAGTCGTTGCTATTGAGTTCGGTACCGTTAAAATCCTCTTTCCAGACTAATTCATAAGATGAGTCATCGGGCGCGCCGTATGCTCGCTGAGTCGATACCGCATAAAAACCGCCAACAATAGTTAAAATTGACAGTAAACCGATCGTTAAATTTGTTATCCGAGTTTCTTTATTTTTTAGGATCATAGCCCCCTCCTCTGATCTATACGGCCTAGATTATACCATGAGCGTCTTAAATTAGGCAAACTTTGATAATCTAAGCCTTCTTGGATGTCTATGGTGACAGAGTGTGTTTTATTTGGGGAGGGTTAGGGGTTTAGAATTTACCAACTGCTTTCAGTGGTTGGGTTGTTTTTCTCATACGTCGCCTCAAACGCACCTCTCTCAATAAGATACCTATCTCCGTTAATCTGACTTTCTACAATCATGCAATCAGCCCCGCCTGTCTGTTCGCCGCCCCACGGTGCATCAATAATAATCTCCTGTCCAGTCGGGTTCTTCATGCACTTCACTACATTTTTAGGCAAATACCTTCCGTCAGTAATCACGCCATTCTCATCCGTAAGCGGTTCATAGAGTTTGTCAAAATCCTCAGCACTCACAACATAGCGTTCACCTTTCTTGCCCGTAATAATTGCATCACCGGGATTCGCCGTGTTAATCGTCTCTACTCGCTCTGTTCCGTCTTCTTCTGCAATAATAGTCTTTATCTCCTGAGTGGTATCTGAAAATTCAACCTCAACGGCCTTGCCAGGATCTTGAATCTTACTGTAAGTTTCTCGTATGTTAGAAAAATCTAACTTAGATACGTCCAGATAGACCGGTCTGTTCTCTTTGCCAAGTTCAGCCCAAGCAGCGACATCTGGATTTTTGCTGCCATTATGTTCATAATTTTGTGTCATGCTTGTTTCTTCCTTGTGTCTAGCAAAAAGTACATTGTAATCTTTATATTAACTTGTTTTTCTTTATTTGTCAAGTGAACCTTTACGGGTTAGTTTACATCCGAAGATTTATATTTCTCAGACATAGGTTCGTATACGTACGTAAAGAATAGCTTACCTATCTCGGTGGGTATGGGTACTACATTTGGTGCTATGGAGTCCCATTCAGAACTATCTTCATCAGGTTCACCAAACTAACCTAGAACAATCTCTAATTTTTAAGTAGCTATCTACATTGTAAAACAAATCTGGATTATTGTAGCGGTTTTCGAATTCTCGGAGGATGAGTGCTAGATCGTTAAGATTAAACGACAGGTCTCTGTAGATATATCGCAAGGTGCGTTTTATAACGCTCCAGAGGTTTTCAATATGGTTAGTCGGTCCAAAATCCTTTAGAGTGGTTGCAAGCGAACCATTCATATCCTAGCGATGCTAGTTCGATACCTCACTCCAAATACATTGATAGAATCTGCGGTGACAGTGATACTCTGAGGGAATATCTGCTAAACTATTCATGAGAACAGTCTCCTTTCTTGATTTAAGATTGTTACACTACTTATTTTAAACAAGGAGCTGTTCTTTTTATTCTTTAGTTGTGTTTTTTAGCCGCATTGCATCTAATTGCTGTTTTAATTTGTTATTTTTAGGTTCGTTGGGCGGACCGGGTATAAGTCTATCCGCTAGATAAGTGAATCAATATAAATGTATACTTAATAAAGAAAGAATTGATTACGAGGATACGGATTTAGTGCAAACATTCACCCAAAAATACACCATTGTTCAGTTTTTTGACGATATTTATGAAGACTATGAATACTCGTCTGATAGTTGGCCGCTTCACTCTACAATCGTGGATACATTTGCTATTACTTGGTCAGTCGATGAGATGGTTAATCAATTGGAAGAAGTCCTGAAAGATCATGCTATCGCCAAATCAGAGGCAGGTGACGATAGGTTATTTGGCGAGAATAGGCAGATCCGAGTAGTATTACTCAACCGTTCAAGCAGCTTGATTAAGCTCCATCAAGACATCTTGACTGTACTTGAAAAGGGTGGTCTCAAGCTTAACGATCCACAATTTGCTCGCGATGGATTTCTTCCACACGCAACTGTCCAGAGGCACGCACGACTTAATAAAGGTGATAAAGTACAATTTACCGCCTTGAGCATTGTCGATATGTTTCCGAACAAAGATCCACGCAAACGTAGGGTGCTTAAAACCATTACAATTGGTGGCTAGTCATACTTCTTGAAGCGAGTATTTTACTATTTACCTACTATGTGATTGTATTGATTTTGCCAAAAACATGATCAAGAATAATAACCAGAGGGCTGGTGTTGTTAGGAGTGGTCATGTAAAAGAACCCCTATATTAGCGAGTGCAGATTGATGATCTGACACGATGACCTTTGGAGCTAATGTAAATACTTAGTTTATCTAGAGATGAAGAATAGCCTCAGAGAAGATCTCTGCCAAAATGAATGTCCGCACTTTGAAAGAGTAGATTATAACTCACTCGAAACGATAAGGTTTTGATAGTAAGGCGAGTCCTTGAGGGTAACCTCCAACAAAGACTGTTGTCTTGGACGTTGCTCGGTCCGAAACAAAGGCAGGTTACTGTGCGTGGGTATATCTCTTTCTTGATCAGAGGAGAGGCTTGCGAGATTGATGATTTCCTCATAGTAAGCTGAGCCTCTTGCGGTACAGAGTGGCTCGGCGCAGCAGCCAGCCACGAACACCGTACCGCAGACCAATTAATCGGTGGTGAATAACTAAAAAGCAGCGCCTACCTCCTCGGGAGCTGCTTTTTCATACGGCAATTTTCCCCACGCCAAACAACTAACACTCGCCCCGAGCGACCTTACAGCGAAATTACAGATTACTTAGCTATCATAGACTCATCACTAACAGAAAGGATGATCATGAACAAAGTGCAAGCAAACGAAATTAACTTAACCACCAACGGGGCGCTGGTGTTGCAGCAAGTCTACGAAGATGGCGGTGACGATGCAGCCACGCTGGCAGCACAAATGGGCATGTCGCGCCGAACGGCGATGCATGTGTTGGCGGATCTGCGGCGTAAGGGGTTAATGGCAATCGACCAGGCCTATGGTGACGCTTGGGTACGATTAACCACGCGCGGCAAACGGCTGGTGCAGCGAATTTGGCCGGAGGCACAGGCGATAGTATACTAAAGAGTATGAGATATATCCTGCTGCTCCGGGGCATCAATGTTGGTGGTAAAAATAAAGTCTCTATGAAAGACCTCACGGCAAGCCTCGAAGACTTGGGATATCAGCGCGTCGTCACTTATATCAATAGTGGTAACGTCATATTTGACACTGATGATGACCTGGCGACAATCAAAAAGAATATTGCTGGCATGTTAGGGTGTTTTCCATTTACCATTAAACACGTCATCCTGACGAAAGACGAGTACCTCGACGAGGTATCAAATCTGCCGGAGTGGTGGCACCAGCCCTTGGCGCGAAAAGACGTATTGTTCTATACCGATGACGTTGATGCTGAGGATATCAAAGAGAGAATCGGTCAAATGCCGCTTCATGACGAGATTGTTCATTTTGGCAAAAAGGCAGTCTTTTGGGGTAAATATAGTGAGAAGGAATTTTTGCGTACCTCATATCACAAGCTACTGATGAAAGAAAAGTTTTATCCACTGGTCACTATTCGCAATGGGCGAACATTTGACAGATTAGGCGAGATGCTTGGGTAGGTTATACGAATTTTACAGATTGAACAGCATGAATAAAAATAGCACAAAAGCAGTAATTTTT
>ERZ773043.1337-NODE-1337-length-13890-cov-3.773690_pt1 | contig 13890 bp, 6 predicted proteins | sample MGYA00580636_ERZ773043 | MGnify/ENA primary metagenome ERZ773043 (study PRJEB29015, sample SAMEA2737992) | human oral metagenome | biome: human oral; feature: human-associated habitat; material: dental | place: China | collected 2065 ... | reverse complement strand
CCTACAACCGCTCGCGCTGGTGCTTGTAAGCGTACATGTTCCCCCGTTCCGTTGTCCCTGCGTGGGTATATGGGATAATCATTTTTTATGTCTAGTTTTTAGTAAGAAATTTAACATTCTGAGTGCCTTTTTTGTCCACCAATCGCCAACTTGCCGCAAAAAATCGATTCTCGCGAAGGTTGTTTTTGGGGCAAAAAAGGGTTAGTATGTGAATGCGACAAAATGAATATTTATTTCAAAAGAGTGCTGTTTGTACCAGTTTTTTTGCCATTTCCAGCAAAATGACGTGCGTTTTGCTGCTAAATGTAGTGCGTTTTGCTGCAAAACGCAGTGCATTTTGGTGCAAAACGCAAGGCAAAATGGTGCTAAATGCAGGGCAAAATGGTGCTAAACGCAAGGTAAAAAGCATAAAAATACATTGCTATGGTATAAATAAAACCCTTTCGAACCATGAAAAACATGGCTGAAAAGGGCGAAATTGTCGTTAAAAAGTGGGTTTTTAGGGGCTAAAAGTGGGTTGTTGGGCGCAAAAAATAATGGGCGGGCAACCAAACTAGAAAGGCTAAATGGTACAAAATGCAGGTTTTGTTCTTAAAAACAGACAAAACAAAAGGAGTGAAAGGCCAGGAATAGTGGCAATTTACCTACTTTATAACCGATATTTTCGCTAGAACGGAGCGAAAACTTGAGTGGTTTTGTAAAAGAAAAAATAATAATTTAAGATTTTGCGTTGGTGGGCTTTTGAGTTGGTACTCTTTTGAGTTGATGAGTTCTTGATTTGATTTGCGCGTGTTCTTTTTTTCCTTTGGCAAAATGAAAACATTTTTTCTACGCCCGATTTAGGATAAGCTAATATACTCATTAACCCACAAACTAATGAACTTATAAACTCATGAACGCATAAGCTGTTTTCATGCGTGTGTTCACGCCTTTGCATAAGTATTGGTCTGCCAAAGCTAAGCCCGAAGATTAAGGGCTTTATCGGGTGAGCGAGAATTTAAGGCTTAGGCCAAAGTCTTGCGTTGTAGTGGGGTAGCTATTGCTGCTTAATAGGGGCGTATTGGTTTGGCGGTCGTAGAAAAAGCTCATGGTGAGCAGGCGCGAGAGCGTGTAGTCGGCCGAGAAACTAATCTTAATGGCCGTGTTGCCGCTGCTTGCGGCACTTGTTCGCGTGGCAATGTCGCGACTGATGCTAGCTTGCGACCTGTAACTTAGGTCGAGACGCATGTTTAAATCGTGGTTGGGGTTGCCCTGCGAACTGCTGCTAGTGGCTGTACTTTCGTTGGCGTCGGTGCGTTTGGCCTTTGTTTTCTTGGCGCGTGGCGCACGCATGCCAAAGAGTTTAAAGTTGTTGATGCGATAGCCCATGCCCACAACCCAGTCGCGACTGACGGCCTCGTTTATCTGAACACTTGTCATGCTGAGGTTCAACACGCGCGTTGAGCGGTACTCAACCTTAGCGGTGAGGTTGTTGTTAAAGGTCATGTCAACGCCAAGCAGTGGCGAGAAAGCCTCGTTTATGCTTACATTGGCCACGTTGTACAGACTTCGCGGAAGGGGATTGCCCGTTGTAACGTCGCTGATGAAGCCCAATCCGTTCATGTATTCCACGAAGGTGTTGTACGATGCGTAGGCTCCAACGGCGTAAATGCTCTTGTAGCCGTGGTTGATGTTCACGCTTTTGAAGTGGTCGCGCAGCCAAGGCAGCTTGCCTAAACCGCTATAACGGAGGGTCCAGTTGGGCAGCAGGCGGGCCAATGTTGGGAAAATGTTGAGCGAAGAGCCGCCCATCGCCGTGTAAGTGTTGAGGAAAGCGGGTATCATTACGTCCGAACCATATCGGTCTACGGCTCCGTTGGCCGGATTAAACACCGCACCTGCCATGTTTGTTCCTGCGGGATAGCGCGCCCCTACGTATTGCGATTCCACACGATTGCGGAAGGCATCGAGGGCATTGCAGAACCTTTCGAACGATGCACTGCGGTATCCGTTGGCCGCCGAACCCATTCCCTCAAACGCACTACGTATAGATATGGTGGTCATCATAAACGTTCCGTTTTGTGTTGTGGGTGTTCCGGCGTACATATATTGGATGTTTCGCGCCGTGGTTTGCGTTCGCGAGGCGTGCAGGTCTATCTTTAAGTTGCGCACGGGTTCGAGTGTCATGCGCAGTTGCAGGTCTTCGGTCTTGGTAGTTGCGGCAGGTGTGGCGATAGAGTCGTTGTCGAGCAACCATCCCATGTTGCGTGCCTTATTGATGTAAGAGTCGTCTGTTAGTCCAAAAGCAAAGTCTAAGCCAGGCGAAAGGGCGGAGGGAAGGCGTGCCTGACCGAATGCGTCGCCAATGCGCGGCATGAAACCGGGTAGCGATATGGCGTATTGGTTGCGGTAAGAGATACTTACGTTGCGCACCATCATCAGCACGCGCGCCACGGTTTGCGCCGTTTCGTACCACGATTGCTTTTCTTGTGGCTGCCGAGGAGTTACGGTTAGTTTCAGCCTTAGTGCCGAGTCTACCTTGGTAATTATGCGTATGCTGTTCTCGCCACTGGTTTTAAACTTCAATGGGAAACGTTTGCCGTCTTCTGTTCGTGCCGTAACCATCAGTCGTTTCGAGCGTTTGTTGTGGCTGATGATGAGGGTTGAGTCGGGCATGAGGGTTATTTCTTGCTCAAAACTGTTGCGGTTTTTGGGCAATTCGTTGCGTTGCTGTTGCGCCAAAGTCTCGTTATTATCAATCTTTTGACCATCGGGCGTAACGCCTTTACCCTTCATTCGCGCCTCCATAGCCTTGCGTTCTTGCGCCTTTCGTCGCTGTTCGGCCTGCCTTTCTTCGCGTTTTCGGTTCAGTTCGGCAGTGTTTGGCTCGCGGTTAAAGCGTTCGTTGGCCTTTTTAAGGAAAGGAATTTGGTTGTAAAGGCGCACGAGGTCGAAGGTTCCGTTGAGGTTGAAGTCGCGGTTGTTGGCAATGGTGTTGCCCAACGAAGAACCGTCTTCGAGTTGTGTACCGCGAACCCAACGATAGGTGGCGTTATAGGTGAGGTCGGCATTAACCCAATTGAAGATGGGCAACAGGTTGAGCGGCGGTTGATAGGAGAGGGTGAACGACTGGTTATAATCTAGCGGCGTGCCGAAGTTTCGTATGCTGTTCCACACCGAGTCTTTCCAGGCTTGGTAGCGTTCGGCGTACAGGTCTTTGTTAACGGGTGTGTAGGGTTGTTCCACTTCGGCGTGTGTTGCACTTTGGAAATTGGCGTGCAGGTTGCGCGTTAGGTCCCAACGGATGGCAAAGTCGCGGTTCCAAAGGAATTGCGAATTAAAGGTTAGCGGTAAGCGGTCGCCGCCCTTGCTCTCCATGTCGCGCTCTTGCAGCTCGTAATAACTGCGGTTGATGTCGGAGTTGAACGAGAGATTTTGAGGCAGCCAGTTCAGTCCGAACCGTTTAAGAATGTCTAACCACTTGCTCTTGCTTTTGATATTCTTAAATGGTTCGAGGGGTTTGTACACGGGAGTCCAATTGTATGCCATTGCGGCACGCCAGTTGTTTTCGCGTTCGTAGACGGTTGTTTCGCCGCTAGTGAAACGCGAAGAGTTGCTGTACGAGAACGAGAAGTTGGCCGGGTCGTAGGGCATGGGGTGGCGTTTGTTCTGTATGCCGATGCGAACATTAGACAACGAGAAGTTTGTATTGGTGGTACGCCGTATGGCAATGCTCTTAATTGAGTCGCGTTCTTGGCGGTTTGCCGCATCGAGAGCATCTTTAAGGCGCAAGTCGGTGTCGAGTGGATTGTACTTCGGACTGCTTTCTTCCTGTGTTCGCGAGTAGTAAAGCGGGGCCGAGACCTTGGCTTTTTCGGGGAAGAACTTACCCAATTCGAGGTTTGTTGTTACACTGTAAGCCTTAAAGTTGTCTTTGGCGCGGTCGGCAACGCCGTCTTCCAGTCCGCCGAAACCTTCTGAAACGTATCGTCCTTGCAGGTTAAGCGTGCCGAAATCGGATAGTTGCACGTTGAGGTTTCCTTGTGCAGCCCATCCGCCTTCGTTCTCGTATTCTTTCAATCGCAGCTCGTTCACCCATACTTCGCCACTCTTTTGTGTGGCGGCATTGTTGCGTACGCCGATGATAATGGTTTTAACCTCGCCCAAAGTGGGGTTACCCATGATGCTAACCTTGTTCTTGGGTTTATCAACATCGTAGGCACTGTATAGCGAAGTAAACGAGGCTAATCCCGTGGCACGTGCCTTATTGCGTGCCTTCTTTAAGTTGGTAAACACGCTGAGGGCAATGTCGAGCATGTTTTCTTCGGGCCAAACAGCACGACTGTCTGCCCACAAGCGGTCGTTGTAGCGGCGTGCTGGCGTGAGCGATAGGGGAATGTCGTATTCGTAGAAGTTGTTTTTGTAGTCGCTACCAAGGCGAATGAACACCGACAACTCGCCGTTGGCCAAGGCTGTGGCATTGGGTTCGAGCGCGTTGGCATGCACAAACATCTGCAAACGACGATATTGTCGCAGGTCGATAGTGGTGTTTTTGTACACGGCTTTCGCTTCGCCCTGACCCAGATTGTCCACAACAAGGCTCAGTGCTTGCTCGTTGTTCTCCACCATTTGCGGCTGATTGGGGTCGGCTCCGCGTTCTATTCCAGGCGGAAGGATATAGTTGACGGGCGTTTTGTCGCTGTTTTCTTCGTAGCTTACGGCACTAACCGACATCCTTCCTGTTTGTGAGGCCGTGTTGCTAAGGTTTTGTTCGTAACTACGCCATTCGCCCCGCACAAGGTCGAGCGAACCAAAACGCAAAACGATGGGACGCTTAAAGCCTGTGAGGAACATGCGCATGAAACGGATGCTAGAAAAGTCGGAGATAGAGCCGAACCGCTTTTCGTATTCGCGAACGGGGATGCGGAACTGATACCAAGTAACGTTTTCGTTGGTGCCATTGCGCAGAGATGCCGATGCTTCGCGCTTGTCTACGATGAAGTTACGGCCCACCACCATGTCTCGTGGACGCAGCGATACGTGGTATTGGTAGTATTTTTCGTATTCGTTGAGCGTATAGTCTTGGTTGATGTCTTCTACATCGGGCGTAGACTTGTACGACGTGTCGTAGCTTTCGCTGCGTTGGTCGCTGTCGGGCGAGTTGCCTTGGGGGTTGTTTATGCGTTTGTATCGTTGCAAGATGGGCAGTTCGGCACGGTCGTAATCAGAGCCGCGGAAGTAGTGGTAGTTGTCGTTGGCGGGGTCGGCCTGTATCGAATCGAATACGGCAGCATTCACCCTGCCCCTTACCGCGTTGAGGAACGACTGGTAAGCGGGGAACGAACGCTCCTCGTTATCGTTCAATCCGTTAAACCCAACGTCTTGTAATGCCCTCGCTCCACGTGATGTTGCGAAGGCGTAAGTTGTGGTGGCTTGGGTGGGTATCTTACCCCATTGGGTGGTAACAAAGCTTTGTGAACCGTCCACAGGCATGCCGCTTTCGTAAAATTTCTTGCCGTCGCGCAGCACGTCTTCGCTCACTTCGCCCAGGTTGAGGTAGAAGTCGCCGCCGTAGTCGTTGGCGTTGGGCTGGCGGTTAGAATAGATAAAGGGGTCGAGCATCCAGAATTCGATGTACTCGATGTTGGCTGCTTCGAAGTCGTTTGTGTCTAGTTTGCGCATCATACCGCCCCAACGCTTGTCAGGATTGTCGAGTGTTCCGTCGGGATTAAGGTCGGGATTGAAGTTGTAAGGTCCTCTTTCGGCCGGATAGAAGGCCAAATTGAGCACCGATAGGGTTGAAACGCCGCCATAACTGTTTTGGTCGCGTTTGGGAAAAAGCTCTCTTACGGGCACTTCGCGCACGTAATGGTTGGACAATTGTTGCAGGTCGCCCTTGATATGCGAGGGCGTTAGCGAGCTACTTCTTCGAGTAAACAGCGGATCTATGGTGTACCAAGCCAGTCGACTGCGGTTAAATCCGCTGTTAAGCGTGGCTTTGTCGTTGTGTTCGGCAAACATCGAGGGTGTGCTGGCCAACGTCCACGAGGTGGGTGTGCTAACATCGAGCGAGCTTTTTGTGGTTTCAAAGTCGTCGAGATACGAGGCATTGTCTTGTGTTCCCTTGTTACGGCCCGCTATGAGGTGGGCAAACTCGCCCGTAAAGCTAATCTGCGAGGGCTGAGTAACGTGCAAGAAGGGTATCTTGTCGAGCAAATTGGTAAGCCATTGGCTTTCTTTCTTCCAGTTAATGTTCAGTCCCCATAGGGTATTGTTCAGCGGTTCGGCACCCATATTCACCTTCGTGGTCAGTGCTTGCTCTGTCAGGTGCTGCAAGGTACCGCTTAGTTGCAGGTCTTTCGAAAAGTTGTATTCCCAGTTTAGGCCGAACATCGTTTTGCGTTGTTGGCCATAGTCGGTGTTGCTTTCTAGCGAAACGTTCACCGCTGTGCCTGCATCCAAGATGCTTTGGTTAAGGATGGTTACTTCGCCGGCATAATAATCCACGGTATAATCTACGCCTTCGGTGAGCCTAACGCCGCCAGCCGTGACCACAACCGAACCTTGCGGCACGTTGTATGCGCCAAGCGAGATGACGTTGGCACTGGTTCCGCGGAATTGTCCGGTAAGAATGAACTTGTTTTTCTCGGCAATTTGTTTGGCAATGGTCTTGGTCGAGTCGTACAATTGGTCGTATGTGTAGCTGCGAGCAACGGCATCTGGCACGCCCTTGGCCCGAAGATAGTTGTACAGGTGCTTGCCGAAAGGCTGTGTTTTGGGCAAGAACACGCGCCCGTTGCTTATGGTATAGCCCTCGACGAAGTCGAAATAGCCGTTGGCATGCACCTTATTGTTGTTGTCAAGTCGGTCTGCACCCATCACCCTAATCAAGGGTTGGTCTTTTACTTGCGTTTCGGGAATGTAAGTAAGGTAAACGCCTGTGGTGTCGCTTTGATACTTGATGTCTAGACGGAAACGCTCTTTCTCAACCGAAGTTGCCAGATAATACACGTTCTTCATCATCAAATGCCAGTTGCCTTGCCGCGGGTTGTTACTGGTGTTTTTGAGCGATTTAACGAACAACGCCTGATTGGTGTCGGTGTTGTCGGCAGCAAATTCGCCCACTTGATAGGTGTTTCCGCCGTAAGTGTACTCGTAGGCCACGGCCAAAACCTGGTCGGTTTGCAGACCTTGCCTTAGCGAAATGTAGCCCATCGTGGTGTTAACGGTGTACTCGGAGGGTTGAAGTAGTCGTGCGTTTTGCAGTTTTTCGTAGTCGTTTCCGCCCACGAAACCCGCTATTCCGTCGAGTGTTGTCGACGTTTGGTCGATGTTGCGGGCTGCAACGTATGTGCTAACCATCGCCGGATATTCGGAGTTGGCGTTGTTGGCAGGCACCAATCCCGATGCGCTCCACAGCGGATTAGAGATGTGGCTCACCTCGCCAAGGTCGGTAAGGGCCACGATATTGCGCGTATTAGTGGTTGTTCCCGTCTTGTTTGTTACCCAAACCTCCACGCGATTGATGCTGACGCCACTCTTTACGGTGGGTAACGAGGCCATCCACTCGTCGTACTTGTCGCGGAAATAGTGCGAAAGAAAGAAGTGTCGGTTCTCTTCGTAGTTGGCTGCATCCAACTCGAAAGGCGTTAGTTGCACGCCTCCGCGCGAAGAAACGCTTTTCGACGACGATTTCTTTTGCGAGGCCACGAGTTGCAATTTCAGCTTACCAAACTGCAAATCGGTGCGTATGCCGAAGAGCGAACTAGCCCCCTTGATGAGCGATGAGTTGGCCGGAAAACTCACGTTGCCAGCCTCAACAAGCTTTATTATCTCGTCTTCCTTACCGTCGTATTTCAGTTTAAGGCTCTGCGCATCAAAGTCGAAGGTGGCATCGGTGTTGTAGTTTAGGTTCATGTTCACCTTATCTCCCACCTTTCCGTTCATGTTGATGTTAATCTTCTCGTCGAAGTTCATCGTCGTAGTCTTGCGATTTCGGATGGGTATAGACGGGTTGTCGATGTTTTTTAGCGTAGCGCCGAAACGAATTTCTGCCGAACCTTGCGTTTTGATGCGCACGCCGCCAGGTCCGAATATCTTTTCGGCAGGACCTAAGTCGAAGTGCATGTCGGTAAAGTCGAACTTCTCTTTGCCTTTCGCCTTATATATCTCGTCGTTCTTTTTCCTGAAAAAGCTGTTACGTGCTTGTCGTTCGCTCCAACGCCGATATTCGTCGGGCGTCATCATGATAGGCGTTCCCAAATACGTCCTTCCCCATTTCGTTCCAAGCAGGTAGCGGTCAAGCGTGTCGTTATATTCCACCCCCTGTTTCATGTTTTCAGGACGTTTCAGGTCCATTGCGTTTTGCCATAGGTCGCCATAAGTGGTGGGCGTAGTGGGCTGCACGCGCCAAAGCGGTGTTGCAGGGGTAGTTTGGGGGTTGTCGTTGGTTTGTGTTTCGGGTGTGTCTTCGTTGTCAATCACCAGCGTTGTGTCTTCCGGTTGCTCGTCTTCGGGTAGGGTGGGGCGCTCCACGTCGCGTTGAGTCGTGTTGTTCTGGGGCGTGTTGGTGTTTCTTGCAGGTGCCGTGTTGGCGTTTCTTTGCGTGCGGTTGTTTTGCCTTCGCCCTCTGTTGTCTTGCACAAAGGGCAAAGCGAGGGCATAACCCGTCAAGCAAATGACGAGCACCACCATCAACGTCCTTTTTATTTTCTTACTTCGCAGCACGCCTTTTAGGTCACTTTATCATTTTCAACGCCGCTTTCACCACCTGTTCAACGGGCAGTTCGGGTTGTTCTTTCAGTATTTCAACCACCACTTTGGCCGAGGCAGCCGGTGCAAAGCCCAGCATGGTGAGCGCGCCCACGGCCTCGTCTTTCACGGCTATGTTCATCACCGTGGCGTTTGCGTTTGTGGGCACCGACAATTCTTGGGCCACTCCGCTTGTAACAATCTTGTCTTTCAGGTCTACGATGATGCGTTGCGCCGTCTTTGCGCCAATGCCTTTAACGGTTTTCAGCATCTTGTCGTCGCCGGCGGCAATGACGTTGCACAGTTCGGCGGGCGACATTCCCGAAAGAATCATGCGTGCCGAATTGGCTCCAACGCCCGAAACGCTGATAAGCAAGCGATAAAGTTCGCGCTCTTGGCGCGTGGCAAACCCATAAAGCGTGTACGAATCGTCGCGCCCGCCCGTTACCAATGCCTCGTGAACAAAGAGCTTTACCTTGTCTTTACCTTGAATGGTGGTGTATGTATTCAGCGATATGTTGAGCGCATAGCCCACTCCGGCCGCCTCAATCACAGCCATTGCTGGGGTAAGTTCGGCCAAGTCGCCCTTGATATATTCAATCATTAATGATGTTTTTTATATGTGTACGTATACGTTATTATATAACGACTTTCGTTGCGCATTATTGTGTGTGCGCATAAAAAACTGCATTTGCAGGCGAAAGAAAGGGGTGTAAGTGCCTTTGCACAAGCTAATTGTGTGCCCAGGAGTGGCATTTGCGGGGGCAACTTACATCAATTGCGCCTTTTTTGTGAAGTGAAATTGCAGCGTATATGCCAAAATGTAAATAAATTATAAACCATGTGATGCAACGCTTGTAGTATAAAATGAAATGTTTATCTTTGCCAACGTATAGGAATAGCCGAAGAAATTTAGAGGTAGTTTCTGATGTATTCGTCAGAGTTTGATACAAAGTATCGTTTATGGTAAATGGGTTTTACCATAAAGTAAACTTCTACGGCGTTCCTATATTTTTAATATATAACCCTAGATAGCATGGCCCGAACTGATAGAGATGTAAACCTAAAAGCACTAATTGGCAACCAATTGCAATACATATACTCGGCCGACGAGCTGACCAATGTTCTTAATACCTTGGCCAGCAATATTGGTGTGTTTGCCGGTTTCAGGCGAAACCAGATGCTTTGCTTCGCAGATACCAGTAAAGACAACCGCCGAGCAAAACGCTACCGCATGCACAAAAAGCACGGCGGAACACGTGCTATCGTGGCTCCCCATCAGAGTTTGTTGTACATGTTAAAGGGCTTTAATGCCTTGTTGCAGCAGTATTACGAACCCACAACTTGGTGTTACGGCTTTGTGAAGGGGCGTTCGGTGGTGCAAAATGCCCAACAGCATGTGGGCAAACGCTACGTCCTGAACATCGACATCAAGGACTTCTTCCCCTCCATTACGCGACAAATGGTGGAAGATGTTTTGTTGGCAGAGCCTTTAAAGTGCTCTACCGAGGCCGCCCGACTGCTTTCGGGCCTCTGCACTGCTGCCGAACCGCAGGGCGATGTTTTGCCGCAAGGGTTCCCTACATCGCCAACGCTCTCGAATATGGTGTGCAAAAAGATGGACGAAGAGTTGGCTACCGCCGCCCAACGCATAGGGGCAACCTACTCGCGCTATGCCGATGATATGTCGTTTAGCAGCGACAAGGATGTGCTGCGCCCAACGGGAAGTTTTTATTTGCAGGTTTCTGGCATTGTTGAGAAGTACGGATTTAGGCTGAACGACCGCAAAACGCGCTTGCAACGACGTGGACGAAGGCAGCAGGTTACGGGCGTTGTGGTGAGCAATAAGGTGAACGTAGCGCGCGAATATGCACGGCAGATACGTAGCTTGTTGTATATGTGGGAGCGATATGGCTATTGGGAGACAGCCAAAGCAGCCTTGCGCGGTTATCGTGAGCAGTATGGTAAGACTAGGGGACATGGTGAATACCTCACCTTGTATGCGGTTTTGCGCGGCCGACTGAACTATATGAAGATGGTGAAGGGCGAAACAGACCCCACATACCTTAAACTTTGGAACAAGTATAACCAACTGATGCAGAAGGATGCTCCAAAGCGTAGGAAGGGTGTTTACGGCACTAACGCGCATAGGCCTGAGCCTTCTAGGGCCAACGATTATCTTGGCGAACCGCAACGAAAGGGTTGCGCAGGTGTCGTGGCACTCTTTGTGGCGCTTACGTTAGCGGGTTTGCTGGCTTGCAACTTGTTGGCTTAATGTCTTTTATTGGTTGTTGCACGCGTTAATCAGTGGCGTTTTAACCCGCATCGGGCATAAGTATTGCTAAGATTTGTATTGCATAACGCGAAATGCCTTATGCTTGTCTTTGTCTTGTTTAGTGTTAAACACATCTTGTCTTTTGGTAATGTGTAATGTTTTCAGTGCAAAATTTAACACAGAGAGTGTCCTCGCCGTTCACCAATTGCCCACTCGGTTGCAAATATTCAATTCTCGCGGAGGTTCTTTTGGGCTAAAATTGGCATTAGCCTGTATAATGTTAGCAAACCATTTTGCGGTGCATAAATGCGTATTTATACAGAATGGTGGGCAATTAACAACAAAAAAAGTGCTATTTACAGCAAATTGCACCGCATTTAGCGGCAAAACGCAAGGTAAAATGCAGCAAAACGCAGTGCGAAATGCAGCAAAACGCAAGGCGTTTTGCTACTAAATGCAAGGTAAAATGCTACAAAACGCAAGGCGGAATGCCGCAAAACGCAAGATGGAATGTATATTCTTGCATCTTGTATGTTGGCTTTTTGGGTGCTGTGAATGATAAAGAAAGATATGCTTAGTAGAAAAATCCGCTTAAAAAGGTGGTGTTTTGACTATTAAAAGTCGTTTTTGGGGTGGCGCAAATTTGCGAGTCGGCGACATTCTAGAAAGGCAAAATGGTGCATTTTGCTTGTGTTGTGCTCAAAAATAGACAAAAAAATAAATGCGAAAGACCGAAATTCCTGCTAAATAGCATGCTTTTGGCCGTTTGTTTTCGCTAGAATGGGCTGGCGAGAATAATCTGTTTGTAAAATGTTTGTACTATAATTAACAATAAGCAGTCTTGGCTTTTAACATTTCTATAAATGGAGAGAAGTTTGTTATCTTTGTGCTACTAAACCAAGATAAGCACCCCTACCATGTACGAAGTACTGGGCAAAGATACAATGGCCGATTGAGGTTTAGCCTTAGTTTCATAAAACAAGTATCCCAAGACACCCTTTTAAATGGGGCTTGGGATACTGAGATATGCTTTGTGGGATGCCTTTTCACATTGTACCTGCCATTTTCATGGCTAACTCTTTAACAAACCGCCGTGAACGGATTAAAAGATGTTTAGCTAAATGACGTGTACTTGGTGCCGAGGCGATGATTATAACGTTTTTCCTTTTATCAAGTCGAAACGATAGCCGAGTGTGAATTGGAAAACACTAAATTGAGAACGTACCCTCACTTCGGTAAGACCGAAATTATAACGTGCATCTGCAACAAACTTGCCCAGTTCGTAGGATATGCCCAAAGGTAAGGCTACATCAACATCTCTAATGTTGTCGTTAACCCGCGAAGTTTCCCAACCTCTACTTTCAAAATAGTCTTTGCTACTCGACTTTAAACCAAGTTGTAAGCCCACTTTTAAGGCTAGGTTCTTTGCTACATAGAAATTGGCTAACACCGGAATGTTAAAATAGTTGTATTCGTAGTGGTGGTTTTCATCTCCAAGCGAGTATTTTGCTCCTTGTTGAGAGTAAAGCAAACCAGCAGACAAACCCAGTTTTGGCTTAATTTGGTATTCTGTTTCAAAGCCAACCACAAGGCCTGTTCTGAAATCGGAGTCGTAATGGTTGGTTAATTTTGAAAGACCAACACCGATTTTAGGTTGCAACGAGAGCGACTTTACATTGTGTTGGGCATAAACATTGCAGCTTAATGCGAATGCAGTGATTAATAACGAGATTGATTTTATCATTTTTACCTATTTAGTTTAACGACAATTTTGCGAACTATTTTTTGGTAATAATCATACCACCCCAGTTGTTGCCAAGTCTACCTGCCAAAAGTACTTCAGCATGGGCAATTCTTTTAACCGGTATTTGTCTCAAATTGGCATATAACTCTTTAGCGGAAGCAAAGCTTAGCGGATTTTTGATGATATTGTTAGAGATATAGAACATCCACGAGTGACTCATAACGCTACGGAAACTATCTATGTTATATTCACTCTTGTCGAAATCGGTTATAGCAATATAGACTTTGTCCTTAGTGATAATTCTAGCAACTCTTATATTCTTGTCCAATTGTATTCCCCGTTGAACCTCAACATAATTTTTAAGCTGTCCTATGCCTTCTTTTAGTCCATGAGCGACCATCTCTTTTATACTCTCGAAAGTCATGTCAAAGCCGAAAATCGTGATAACTGGTTCTTGATTTGAAGATGAAAAACCGGGTACACTCTCTTTATCAACGAATGCAACTCTAGGATTTTTTGGATAGTCATGTATGTTTGGCATGTTGTAGTCAAGTTCCAAGATTACATTTCTGTAGTTGATGTAAAGTTCGTCCGCGTTCATACTCTTCCATCCGTTAATCTTTCTAAAAAAGCCGCCGCGTTTTCTTGACATAGCAACAAAGCATCCACATTCCTGATAAACAAGGTAGTTATAATCGTACAAAGAACCTTTAACGCGTCTTTTGGACATGAAATCATGGTGTTTTACAGACCTATCTCCGAGGAATATGCCAACTAACTAACCCACTGCCGTGTGGCTTTGGGAAGTGTATCGAGGAAAATTCCATATTGGTAGTTCAGAAGCGGAGGTTCTAGTAGCAATTCTTGTTCCGGTTTGTGCTTGGTTAACTATGGTTTCCGCACTTATTCTAGAAAGATAAACGTTTCTTGTTACAGGTATGCTGCTGCACTCACTCAGCCGCGCCACAATGCTGGTGTCACTGTTTAGTTTGTTGTGAGCAATGTCTATATCATCCCGGTAGAGGTTGTTTGCTACTAGCATTCCATATTTGGTGACACGATAGACACTATCTTTAAGTTGTATTTCACCTTGGTAGTTTAGAAGTCTTGCAAAGTTCTGATTGGGTAGTATGCTTTCATA
>ERZ773043.1335-NODE-1335-length-13904-cov-9.924977_pt1 | contig 13904 bp, 10 predicted proteins | sample MGYA00580636_ERZ773043 | MGnify/ENA primary metagenome ERZ773043 (study PRJEB29015, sample SAMEA2737992) | human oral metagenome | biome: human oral; feature: human-associated habitat; material: dental | place: China | collected 2065 ... | reverse complement strand
CCGACCTGCTGGACCGCATGGTGGCCGAGGCCGGCGAGGTGGCCATTGCCCGGGCGCGGCTGGACAGCGAGATGAGCCTGATCCGTTCGGCCATCAACGAGCTGACGGAAAACGTCAACCGCCTGCGCCTGCAGCTGCGCGAAATCGAGATTCAGGCCGACAACCAGATCCAGGCCAAGATCGCGCACTCCAACGAAACGGAAACCGAATTCGACCCGCTCGAATTCGACCGCTACACCCGCTTCCAGGAAGTGACGCGGATGCTGGCCGAGTCGGTCAACGACGTATCCACCGTGCAGCAGAACGCGCTGCGTGCGCTGGATGCCGCCATGCAGGACCTGGCACGTCAGGGGCAGGTGAGCCGCAGTCTGCAGCAGAGCCTGATGCGGGTGCGGATGGTGGCGTTTTCCACCATCAACGACCGTCTCTACCGCGTGGTGCGTCAGGCCGGCAAGGACACCGGCAAGCGCGTGACCCTGGAAATCAAGGGGGGCCAGGCCGAAATCGACCGCAACGTGCTGGACCGCATGGCCGGCCCGATCGAACACATCCTGCGCAACTCGGTGGCGCATGGGGTGGAAGATGCGGCACGCCGCGCCACCGTGGGAAAGCCTGAAGTGGGCGAACTCACCATCGAGGTGTCGCAGGATGGCAACGAGGTCATCATGCGCTTCCTCGATGACGGGGCCGGCCTGGATTATCCGCGCATCGAGGCCCGGGCGCGCGAGCGTGGCCTGATCGCCCCCGAGCATCAGCCCACCGAACGTGAACTGGCGCAGATGATTTTCGCGCCCGGCTTTTCCACCGCCAAACAGGTGACGGCGCTGGCCGGCCGCGGCGTGGGCATGGATGTGGTGCGTGCCGAAGTGGCCGGCCTGGGTGGCCGTATCGACGTGGACTCCACGGCGGGCAAGGGCAGCTGCTTCACCGTGCACCTGCCGGTGTCGCTGGCCGTGACCCAGGTGGTGCTGCTGGAAATCGAGGGCGGCAAGTTTGCGGTGCAGAGCGCCCTGGTCGAGCAGATCGTGCAGATGAAGCCCGAGGCGCTCACCGAGGCCTACCAGGCCGGCAGGGTGGAAGTGGCCGGTGAGCGCGTGCCGTTCTACTTCCTCGGCAGCCTGCTGGAAATCCCGGGGGTGAAACCCTCGGCCCAGCGGGTGGCCCCGGTGGTGGTGCTGCGCGCCGGTGCCACGCGGATTGCCCTGCACGTGGACACGGTGGTGCCCAACCAGGAGGTGGTGATCAAGCACATCGGCCCGCAGCTGGCCCGCCTGGCCGGGGTGGCCGGCGCCACGGTGCTGGGCAACGGTGACATCGTGTTGATCCTGAACCCGGTGCAGCTGGCCATGGCCCGCGTGGCCGGCCAGCTCGGCAAGGTCAAGGCCGCCACCTTCAGCGCCAGCGAACTGCAGACGGCCGCCACCGTGATGGTGGTGGACGACTCGGTGACGGTACGCAAGGTGACGCAGCGCCTGCTGATGCGCGAAGGCTACAACGTCGTGCTGGCCAAGGACGGCGTGGACGCCCTGCGGCAGATGCAGGAAGTGATTCCCGACGTGATGCTGGTGGACATCGAGATGCCGCGCATGGACGGCTTCGACCTGACGAAGAACGTGCGCGAGCACGCCGACTTCGCCAACGTGCCGATCATCATGATCACCTCGCGCACGGCCGACAAGCACCGTAACCACGCGCTGTCGCTGGGTGTGGACGTGTTCCTGGGCAAGCCGTTCTCCGAGGACGACCTGCTGCGCCACGTGCGAAGCTTTGCCAGCCAGCGTGCACCCCGGACGATGACGAACTGAGCGTCGGGGTGAAGGGCTGCCGGCCTGAGCTGGCAACACCAAGGGGGCAGTCCTCCGATGAGGAGGCTGCCCCTTCTTGTTTTTATGGCTTTGTCTGGACGAAACCGGAACGGTTTCCCCCATCAGGCCTTCATTGCTTGAGAATGAACGTGATGACTTCCTTCAGGTCGTCGTCGCTGATGGCGGCCTTGCTGTTGGGGGGCATGGGGATCTTGCCGAAGCTGCCCTTGCCGCCTTTACGCACCTTGTCGAAGAGCTGCTGGTTGACGTCCTGGCCCTTGTACTTCGCGGCCACGTCCTTGAACGCGGGGCCGACAATCTTCTTGTCCACCGAGTGGCAGGTGGTGCAGGAGGCCTTGTTCAAGGCCGTCTGCGGGTCTGCTGCCAGCGAGGGGGTAGCGAGGGATCCGACCAGCATAGCAGCCAGGATACCGGGGATGAGAGTGCTTTTGTTCATGTCGATTTCTCCGGGTAGTGAACTCGGGGTGAACTGGTGGTGAACCGTTCCGAAGAATCAATTGTTTGCATGGACGCAGGAAAATCCTTGACCGCCCTCAAGACAGGTGCATTTGTCGGGTTTGTATTTTCAAAAGGACTTGCCCGGCATGAAAGGAATATTGCATGAGCTGAGATTTATCAACTTATCGGGCTGATAGAGGTCAATGTATGTGTTTGAAGGATATTTATTTTTATTCTCAGTCTCTTTGTTTTGCTGATCTGTTTGGTGCGCTTGGTCGTTTTGTCATTCTGGGAAGTTGGCCATGCGACGGTGTTTGTCAGAAATAACCGAGATACGGATGATAATGCTTCTTGATAACTACGTGTGATCCAGTCTGATGGGGCGGAGTGGCTATCTCAACGATATATCGCTGAAATTGCGTCAGGCACGTTCGGCCAACATCCTGACACCTTGTGCAAAGACCTTCAGGCTACGCGACGTTGCCCGGTCTGCATCCAGCAACCTTCCCAGCCTCCGGGCTCCCTCGTTCTTCTGGAAGTCCTTGATGTTCCGCTCAAGCTCGTGCGAGGGTTTTTGGCACTCGTCAGGGTCGGGGAACCGTTTGGCAAGGGTCCGGATCTTCTTCTGGGCCTCTGGATAGGATGCGATCAATGCGTCGGGGTCGGCCAAGTACCAGGACTCCAGCTCCTGACAGACGAGGCGTATCAGGGTCTTGCGGCCACTCGTGGCGCACATGGTCTGTAGCCGTGCCTTCAGGGCAAGGCAATCGGCATTGTCATTGTCCCGGACAATGACGAAGCGGGCACCAGGTTCCTGCCATGCTTTCAGCTTGACTGGAATGCTCTTGTCGAGATCACTCTTGCCTTGGTGCGGGAGCAGAAGAAAGTGCTGCCCCTGTATCCATCCGGGGACCAGACGAGGGAGGTATTCTGCCAGCATGGCCTTCATGGAAGGCTCTTCCAGCAGGAAGATGACACGGCCGCTCACGTGTTCAGTCCTTCAAAGACCCCTTGCTTCCACAGATAGCCGGGCAGGTCGCCGGCGTCAACCAGTGCCTGCAGGTTGGCTGAATCACTGGCATGGGTGATGGTGGTGAAGCCGTTTTCTTTCTTCAGACAGTAGATCTCTTCCAGCTTTAGCGCGTTCAGGAAATCTGGGGAGTGCGTGGAAACGAAGACCTGGCCACCACGACGGGCATAGCTTCTGAATTCCTCGGCCAGTTCCGGTAGCAGATCGGGATAGAGCTGGTTCTCGGGTTCCTCGACGGCCAGTAGCGGAAACGGCCTGGGATCCTGCAACAGGACCAGGTAGGCGAACATCTTGATGGTGCCGTCGGAGACGAAACGGGCGATGAAGGGATCGTGGAATTTCCCGTCCTGAAAGCGCAGGACCAGGCGGCCGTCTTCCGTGGATTTCGCTTCGATATGGCTGATGCCGGGGACACGGCGCTTCATGGCCTCCAGGACGGCCTGGAAACGTTCCGGATGATATTGATGCAGGTACTGGGCCACCTGGGCCAGGTTGTCGCCGCGAGTGGACAGGTGCTCGGCAAAGCCTTCTTCCGTAGAGGGGCGTGCGTCGGCAATGTGGAAATCAGAGATCTGCCAGTTCTCGATCAGGCTGCGGAACTCGGCCACGACCCGGAACTCCTTGAACTGGCCTAGCCCCTTGATGGCCAACACATCTGGCTCGTCCAGCGCGAATACGGCACGCTGTTCGTCTGTGCCTGCCAGTCCATATGCGGATTCATTGGTGATGGCCGTTCCCGTACCCCGTTGGAAGTCGACGAAGTGCCACGGTCTTCCCTCCTGCCCACGGCGGTACTTGAGGACCTCGCGCTCAATGACGACCCGCCCATCCAGCTCGTCGAAGGCCAGCTCATAGGTGGCTAGGCGCCCGCCCGACTCGCGGAACTTGATCTCGATCCGGATGGGCCCCCGCTGGTCGCGGCTGCGCAGTTCCCGCATGGACCCGCGTCGGGCCACCGCCTTGCCTACATTATGGGCAAGTGCATCCTTCAGAAAGGAGAAGACGTCGAATAGGGTGCTCTTGCCGGTGCCATTGGCACCGACCAGCGTCACGAGCCTGGGTAGTCCATCCAGATGTGCATGGCGGAAGGTACGATAGTTCTGGATCTTGATGGATTCGATCTGCATGGGCTCGCCGTGTTGAGGGTATGAAGGAAGAGGGCCGACCTCCCTGGATCAGGCGTTGCTTTCGATGATACTCGGCCTGACAGGGATACAATGCGCTGTCGTCGAACCGAATCGCATTTCCGGGGAGCCTTGTGGTGTTCTGGGCAGGAGCAGGTCACTTCACGTCGCGGGCTGCGGAGCAGGCCGTGATGGCGCGTTCGTTGCGTCCGGGCAGCGAGCACGGGAGCGCATCATGACCCTTTCTTCTGCAACACTCACCCCCGCCGTCCAGACCCTGCTGGCCTTCGACTTTGGCCAGAAGCGCATTGGCGTGGCGGTGGGCAACAGCCTCACCGGCGCGGCGCGACCGCTGGCCACGCTGACCGAGCAGACCACGGACGGTCGCTTTGCACGCATCCAGGCGCTTCTGAAGGAATGGCAGCCCACCGGGCTGGTGGTGGGGCGGCCGCTGCACCCTGACGGGACCCCGAATGAAGTCACGGCGCTGGCCGAGCGCTTTGCACGCCGGCTGGAAGGCCGCTTCGCGCTGCCCGTCTTTCTGGTGGATGAACGCTACAGCTCGGTGGCGGCGCAGGAGCGGATGCGCGACGAGGACGACGAGCACGTCACGCGCGGTGGCCGACGCCGCAAGGGCGGGGCGTCGCAGGGCGACGATGCGACGGCTGCGGCCATCATCCTTGAACAGTACCTGAGCGAGACACGATCATGACGACCCCTCTGCCGGCTGATGCCGAGACCCTCTTTGCGCGTCTGCGCGATTCCCTGAAGGATGCGCTGGGCGCCTCCTGCAACGGCCAGGCGCAGGAAGGGCCGGATGCGCTGGCGGGCGTGGACCCGACGATGCCAGTGGGCGAAAGCGCTGCTGGCAGCGGCTCTGAAGCGGCACAGGCAGGCAGTGCGGAGGTCCCCGCCTTCATCGGCATCCACACGGGCGGGGCGTGGTTGGCGGCACGGCTGCATGCCGAGCTGGGGCTGTCGTCGCCGCTGGGGTTCCTGTCCAGCGCCTTCTACCGCGACGACGTGCAGGCGCGCGGCCTGTCGATGCGGATGCAGCCCACGCGCATCGATTTCGACGTGAACGAGCGCGACATCGTGCTGGTGGACGACATCCTGCACACCGGGCGCACCATCCGGGCGGCGCTCAATGAGATCTTCGACTATGGCCGGCCGGCGCGGGTGCGTCTGGCCGTGCTCATCGACCGTGGCGAACGGGAGCTGCCGGTGCAGCCCGATCATGTCGGGGCACGGCTGGTGCTGCAGCCCGGCGAGAAACTGGCGCTCAGCCAGCGGACCAACGGGATGTTCGAGCTGCGGGTGGAATCGGTACAGGCGTGATTGGCGCTGATCAGGCGTGACCGGGCCGGGAAGGCCGCAAGAGTTCAGCAGAGGTAGAGAGGCAAGACATGCAGATGCAACAGGTGCAAGTGGGCAAGGACGGGCGACTGCGCCACCTGCTCACACTGGAAGGGCTGTCGCGAGACATGATCCATCAGATCCTGGACAACGCGGCGTCGTTCCTGAACGTGTCCAACCGGGAAATCAAGAAGGTGCCGCTGCTGCGCGGCCGTTCGGTGTTCAATCTGTTCTTCGAGGATTCGACCCGCACGCGCACGACCTTCGAGATTGCCGCCACCCGGCTGTCGGCCGACGTGGTGAACCTCAACATCAGCACCTCGTCCACCTCCAAGGGCGAATCGCTGCTGGACACCATCGACAACCTGCAGGCCATGGCGGCCGACGTGTTCGTGGTGCGGCACAACCAGAGCGGGGCGGCGCACCTCATTGCGCAGCACGTGGGCGACCATGTGCACGTGGTCAACGCCGGTGACGGTCGGCATGCGCACCCCACGCAGGGGCTGCTGGACATGTACACCATCCGCCACTTCAAGAAGGACTTCACGAAGCTGTCCGTGGCCATCGTGGGTGACATCACCCATTCGCGGGTGGCGCGCTCGGACATCCATGCGCTTACGACGCTGGGCGTGCCCGATGTGCGCGTGGTGGGGCCGCTGACGCTGCTGCCGGGCGGGCTGGAACAGATGGGCGTGTCGCTGCACACCGACATGCGCACCGCCCTGAAGGACGTGGACGTGGTGATCATGCTGCGGCTGCAGAACGAGCGGATGCGCGGCGCGCTGCTGCCCAGTCCGCAGGAATACTTCAGCCGCTACGGGCTCACGCGCGAGAAACTGGCACTGGCCAAGCCCGATGCCATCGTCATGCACCCGGGGCCGATGAACCGGGGCGTGGAAATCGAATCGGCCGTGGCCGACGGGCCGCAATCGGTCATCCTGCAGCAGGTGACCTTCGGCATTGCAGTGCGCATGGCCGTGATGAGCATGCTGGCAGCGGGATGAAGGAGAACATGATGCAAGAAGGTGTGATCAAGGCAGGCCGCAGCGGGCACGACGCCTCGTTTTCCATCACCGGCGCGCGCCTGGTGGATCCCTGGGTGAAACTGGACATGCAGGCCGACCTGCATGTGGCCGATGGCCGCATCATTGCCGTGGGGGCTGCGCCCCATGGTTTCCGGCCGGCACGGACCATCGACGGCACGGGCCTGGTGGTGTCGCCGGGACTGGTGGACCTGTCCGCCCGCCTGCGTGAGCCGGGCTTCGAATACAAGGCCTCGCTGGAATCCGAAATGCAGGCCGCCGTGGCCGGGGGCGTGACGGCGCTGGCTTGCCCGCCTGACACCGACCCGCCGCTGGACGAGCCGGGCCTGGTGGAAATGCTGAAATACCGCGCCCACAACCTGGGACTGGCGCACCTGTACCCGCTGGGCGCCCTGACCGTGGGCCTGAAGGGCCAGGCGCTGACCGAAATGGCCGAGCTGACCGCCGCCGGCTGCGTGGGCTTTGCCCAGGCCAGCCAGCCCATTCAGGACACCCAGGTGCTGCTGCGCGCCATGCAGTACGCCCACTCATTCGGCTACACCGTGTGGCTGAACCCCGTCGACCCCTTCCTGTCGCGGGGCGGCGTGATGCACGCCGGGCCGTTTGCCTCGCGGCTGGGGCTGCCCGGCAACCCCGTCACCAGCGAGACCGTGGCGCTGCACACCATCTGCGAACTGGTGGCCTCGGTGGATTGCCCTGTGCACCTGTGCCGCCTGTCGTCGGCTGCTGGCGTCGAGCTGGTGCGCCAGGCCCGCAAGGCCGGCCTGCCCATCACCGCCGACGTGGCCATCAACCACCTGCACCTGACCGATATCGACGTGGGCTTCTTCGACACCGCCTACCGGGTGGAGCCGCCGCTGCGCGCCCAGCGCGACCGCGACGCCCTGCGCGCCGGTCTGGCCGATGGCACGCTGGACGCCATCTGCTCGGACCACACGCCGGTGGTGGAAGATGCCAAGCGTCTGCCCTTCGGTGAGGCCGAACCGGGCGCCGTGGGCCTGTCGCTGCTGCTGCCCCTGTCCCTAAAATGGGGCAAGGAACAGGGCCTGAACCTCGTGTCCGTGCTGGATCGGCTCACCCGCATTCCGGCCGGCATTGCCGGTATCGACCCCGCCCGCAAGAACGAGCCCGCTGGTCTTTCCGTGGGCGCCCGGGCTGACCTGTGCGTCTTCGACCCCGAAGAATCGTGGGTGGTGAACGAGAAAACCCTGTGGGGCCAATGCACCGACACCCCGTGGCTGGGCCGTGAAGTGCAGGGCCGCGTGCGCCTGACCGCCGTGGGCGGCCGCCTGGTCTTCACGCGGTGATTCCCGCTCTGCGCCGCGCGGCGCGCCTGCCTCTGCTGACGCTGCTGCTGGTGGCGGGTCTGATGGGACTGGTGCTGGTACAGCCCTGGCTGCCCCAGCAGGGCAGGCGCGTCCTCATCCGTGGGTGGTCGCGCCTGCTGATGCTTATCTGCGGCGTGAAAGTGCAGGAAACCTGGGCCGGCGATCCCATCCGGCCCCGCACATTGGCCGAACTGGCCCCTGGCCGCCTGCTGGTGGCCAACCACGTCTCGTGGCTGGACATCTTTGCCATCAACTCCCTGGCCACCTCTGCCTTCGTGGCCAAGGCTGAAATAAAACGCTGGCCCGTCATTGGCTGGCTGGTGAGCCTGGCCGGGACCGTCTACATCGCGCGCGGCAACCGCCGCGCCGTCCCCGACGTGCTGCGCCAGATGCGCGAACGCCTGCGCACCGGCTTTCCGGTGGCGCTCTTTCCCGAAGGCACCACCAATGCCGGACCCGAACTGAAACCCTTCCACGGCAACCTGCTGCAGGCCGCCATCGACGAAGAAGCCGAGATCGTGCCCGTGGGCCTGAAATACCTGCACACCGACGGCACCCCGGGCGTGGAGGCGTACTACCTGGATGAGACGACGTTCATGCAGTCGCTGTGGGCCGTGGTGGGGGCGAAGGGGCTGGTGGTTCGGGTGGTGGTGTTGGATGCCGTTCCCTCGGGGGGGAGGGAACGGCGGGAGGTGGGGGAGGGGTTGCAATGCTTGATATCAACGGCATTGCTTCTGTCGCATTAATTAGACAGCATCCTAACTCAGACCGTTGACTGTTATCGTGATAAACATAAAATATACGAGGCTAAAGGAGATGTATTATGGCGTTCAAAAAGAGTTCAGCTAAAGCAGCTTGCCCAGAGACTCCCGTTGATTTATTTCAAGACTTACCAAGAAGAAAGCACCCAAGTCTTTACGATCATCAAGGACAGGTTCTTCGTGATTATCATTCAAACGCATTGAATCAGTCTGACGTCGCGCTCCAATTGCCCACTGGGAGTGGGAAAACTTTGGTCGGTATGCTTATAGCAGAGTGGCGACGCAGGAAGTATTCAGAAAGTGTGCTCTATCTGTGCCCTACTCGGCAACTGGTCAACCAGGTTGTAAAGCAGGCCAATGAAGAGTACGGGGTTCACGCGGAAGCGTTTTTGGGGAAAAAGAGCGAGTATTCCCCGCAGGCTAAGGCAGCATATCAGGATGCCGGAAAAGTCTGTGTGACAACCTATAGCAGTTTGTTTAATGTAAAGCCATTTTTTAATCGCTCTGGCGTCATTGTTTTTGATGATGCGCATGTCGCTGAGAATTATATATCAAGCCATTGGTCGATGTCTATTCAAAAGAGCGGGGCTGGCGCTTCGTTGTTTAGTGCGGTGTCTGATGTTTTAAAGAAAGTATTAGGAAGTGCTGATTATGAGCGACTTTCTGGTTCCGGGCAGAGCTCGGAGGATATGCGCTGGGTTGATAAGGTCCCGAGTTCAGATGTTGCTTCAATTTCCGAGGAGTTGAAGAGCGTTATAGATGTTAATGTTGGTGAAAGTGGGAGTGTTAAGTTTAAGTGGGGGTTGCTGCGCGACCATATTCTCGCATGTCAGATATATTTATCGGTCAAAGAAATTTTGATCAGGCCTATTATTCCTCCAACCTGGACTCATCATCCATTTAATGACGCAAAACAAAGAATTTACATGTCTGCGACTCTTGGTCAGGGCGGTGACTTAGAACGTATGACCGGGCGGTCTTCAATTAAGCGTCTTTCCGTTCCTGTGGGCTGGGGGAAGCGGGAGAATGGCAGAAGGTATTTTATATTTCCTGAAAAGAGTCTTGACAAAGACCAAGTAATTGATCTGCGTAATGGACTCATGGATATGGCCGGTAGAAGTCTTGTATTGACGGCAAATGATATTAGCGCAAATCAAGTAATTTCTGAAGTTCGTGGCATGGAAGGCTTTTCGTGCTTCGGAAAGGATGCGTTGGAGGGTGGGAAAGAAGATTTTGTTTCGAGTGATCGAGCGGTGGCTGTATTGGCAAATAGGTATGATGGAATAGATTTTCCTGGTGAAGAATGCAGGTTGTTGTTTGTTGATAACCTTTCTAAAGCAACAAATTTGCAAGAGAGGTTCTTTATGGAGAAGATGGGGGCGGGGTTGTTGTATAACGAACGTATTGCTTCAAGGATGTTTCAGGCGGTCGGTAGGTGTACGCGCGGCCTGAATGATTATGCGGCTGTTGTTGTTACTGGTGACGACGCCTTAGATTGTTTGGCAAGAAAAGAAAAGTGGAAATATTTTCAACCCGAACTTCAAGCGGAGCTTAGATTTGGGGTTGATCAGTCAACAGGTGTTTCCAAAGAGGATTTTTTAGATAACTTCTCGATATTTTTAAAGCATGATAGTGAATGGGAGGATGCTAATCAGGGTATCATAGATATTCGTGATAGCTGTGAGCAGATTGAATTTCCCGCGATGAGTGATCTGGGCTCAGTGGTGAGCTCGGAAATTGCATGGCAGAAGGCAATGTGGGATGGTGATTATCAGAAGGCATTTGAAAATGCGAGGAGTGTTTTGACGGATATGCGGGACCCTGTCTTAAGAGGGTATCGCGCAATCTGGTATTATCTCGCAGGCTCTGCCGCAGAGTTGGCTTTCTCTGTGTGTGAATTTAGCAATCTTGAATCTATTTATAAAGAGCAGTATAAACTTGCCAAGGATTCTGCTCCCGGGGTCCCTTGGTTGATTAGATTGGCCAATAGAAAGAGGAATAGTAGAGGTGATGAAGAGGTTGTGAATGATGCTTGCGTCGCTCTTCAAGTTGAGCGACTTGAGAGTGGGTTTGTTGAGTTGGGGAGCGTTAACGATAGGAAGTTTAACGCTAGAGATGCAGAGATACGCAAACTTCTTGGTGAAGGGAAGACATTTGAGAGAGGGCAGGAATTGCTAGGTAAGCACCTCGGGTTTGAGGCTGGAAAGCAGGAGACGGAAGCGTCTCCAGATCCTTGGTGGATGTTGGATGGGTTTGTTATTGTTTTTGAGGATCACGCTAACGCAAAAGAAAATGCAGTTATTGACGCGACGAAAGCCCGTCAAGTTTCAAGTCATCCAAAATGGATTAAGGAGCGCTTGCCTAGTGCCAAAGAGGCTGAAGTTCTCCCGGTTCTGGTTACTCCAGCGAAGACGGCCACGGACACCGCCTTAACTAACCTTGATGACGTCTCCTATTGGAGGTTGGATGAATTCAGGGAATGGGCCTATGGTTCATTGTCAGTGATACGTGAGCTTCGATCGTCCTTTGGTGAAGTCGGGGACTTGGATTGGAGAAAGTTTTGTATTGAAAGTTTGAGGAAAAACTGTCTGGATATGCCTGGTCTTTTCAAATATTTGAAATCACAGAGTGCTAGAAAAATGTTGTCCATGCCTTCTGAGGAGTAAAGGCATAAGAGGTCATTTTTCTATAGGGCAGGGGCGCAACTGGCACTCTCGCTATGCGCTTGCTTTATCAAATCCACCGGCACGCCGTTGCCTTCATTGTGCCCACCCCAAGCATCCAGTACCCGGCGTATCGTGGTACGCACTTCCGCTATCTGCGCTTCCAGAATCAGCCCCGCTAAGCGCCAAGCGTTGGAAGAAGACGTTGAAGGGTATCCTGCCCCATGGCATCGAAGCGCTTGGTGCCTGCTATGTTGAGGGGGATGGTCTGATTGTGCTGAGGGCGGCGACGGTGGATACCAGGTCGTAGGCGGGGGGCAGTCGGGATTTGTTGGGGGACGATAGATGAGTGATCAGTTCTTGATGTGGGCGTCTCAGTTGCCCAGCCAGTCACCGGTATTGAGGGTGTAGCGTTCTCCTTGTTGCAGCATGGAGAATTTGAGCTGTGTGCCGCCCAGTGAGAGTTTCAGGTGGGCAGGACCTGCTGTCTGCGGGACGCCATCGTTGGCTGCATCGTTATCGTTGGTTTGTGGGCCGAGTCCATGCCAGCCACATGCCCAGGGTGTGTGGCGCTTTCATTCTGGATCCGCCAGATAGGCGTAGCGGGTTATCAGGTCCATCGGGCCGAAGTCCTCGTCCGGCTCATGCGCCGGATCCTGGGGCGGCAGTCTGCCTCGGTCGCGCAGGTTCTGCTGGATGAGGGCGGCCTGGCCGACGGGGACGAGAGCAATCTCCAGGCCCAGTGCTGACACGTAGCTGATGAAGCTGTCCAGGGTCACGTCGTGGCCGTTCTCGATGTGCGAGACAGTGGCCTGGCGCAGGGGCCGCGGCTGGCCTTGGCGGTAGTGGCGCAGGCCACCCTGGCTGCGGCCGGTGGCTTCACGTATCTGGCGCAGCTGCTGGCCCAGGTGGGCCAGCACGTCGGCGTTGTGGGTGGGGCGCGGGGTGGGCATGGGTTGGCTAGAGACGGATCACGTAAAGTATACGTTACAGCGTATTCAACATAGCGATCTTATACGCAATAAGGTATGGTCAATTGTCGGGCACCGATGCCTTGGCTGCAGCCTGTTCCGGGATCGGTGTGCGATCTGCCTGTCGTGCCTACCAAGCGGCCTCTCTCCTGTGGCACTGCTGGCAGCGCATGAACAGCCACCAGCAGCGCATGGGTACGTCAATCAGTTCGTGGCGCGCCAGTACAGCATCCCGCTTTCGTTCGGGTATGCCGAGCGGTCATCGACGATGTAGCCTTCCGGGGTCTTGAGTTCCTGCCCCCACTTCCAGTCGGCCGGGATGTGCCATACGGTGCATTGCAGGCGCTTCACGAATGACAGGTCTGCGTTGGTGCAGAGCTTGACTTCGTCGTTCTTGCTACCCTTGATTAGCATTAATCGAACGATGTCACTATCGTTTTTCCATTCCTGAATCGAGCCAAAGGGAACCACTTGGTCTCGCTTGAATTTGGATGGGAGGCCGATTGAGCCGAACCATGGATACGCGGTTCGACCCTGAGGAACGGAGATTGGGTCTCCTTCGGCAAGGTGGCCAAGGTCTTCCTCGATGTTGACGTTGACGAATGGTCCGACTTCGATATCACTGGTTGTAATGTTGATTATGTAAGAGACATTCATATGGTTAAAACCGCGTTTGATCCAGGGGTCTCCGTACAACGGTTTGGAATTGTTCCGAGAGTAATCGCTTTTGCTGTAAACCTTGAAACTGTAGGTGCCTTCCGTGACCGGACGATAGTAGCGTTTTGCGCAGCGTCGGCTTTCTTCTGGAATGGAAATTGCCGGAACCCAGAAGTTCGGGTCTGAGGTGTAGTTGTTTGCATCCAGCACGGCAGACATCTGGACAGGGGCGATGGCTACAGATTGGTAGTCATCCAGGCTGGGGCCATCAAAGGACTTGCTGGGAGATGTCCATGTCTGGCAGCGATTCTGTTCAATCATCGCCAACAACACATCCCCACGAACGCCCGTGTTGCTGATGCTGGGCACCGTCTTGGGTTCCGGAGTTGGCGCCGGCGTTGGTGTGGGCGTCGGCGTCGGCGTGGGGGCCGGCTTGGTATCTGCCTGTGCCACCGGCTGCGTCGGCGCAAGCGTGGTTGGGGGCAGATTGGTTGTCTGGTTCTGCGGTGCGGTGGGTGTCGGCTGTACGGAGTTGGTCGGCCCGTTGGCAGGCGTGTTCACCTGCCCAGTGGGTACCGGGAGGTTCTGTGGCGTGGTGACAGAGGGCGAGGTGGGCGCAGTGGCGACGATGTTCTGCGTCGGCGTGGGGGCTACGGGGCTGGCGGATACGGCTTTGTCCCGTTCGCTGCCACCGCCGCCGCCGCAGG
>ERZ773043.1334-NODE-1334-length-13915-cov-3.644372_pt1 | contig 13915 bp, 7 predicted proteins | sample MGYA00580636_ERZ773043 | MGnify/ENA primary metagenome ERZ773043 (study PRJEB29015, sample SAMEA2737992) | human oral metagenome | biome: human oral; feature: human-associated habitat; material: dental | place: China | collected 2065 ... | reverse complement strand
GCTAAATACAAGGCAAAATGCCACTAGATGCAAGACAATAAGCATAAATATCCACTAAAATGGTATAAACATAACCTTTCAAAGCCATTAAAAACATGGCCCAAAAGGGCAAAACACCCCTCAAAAAGTGGCGTTTTAGGGGCTAAAAGTGGGAAAATGGACTTGAAAAAATGCGAGCTGGCAACCAAACTAGAAAGGCTATTTGGTGCAAAATGCAGGCAACATTCTCGAAAATAGACAAAGCAAAAGACGTGAAAGGCTAGAAATAGGAGTAATTTACCTACTTTATAAGCTATATTTTCGCTAGAACAGAGAGAAATTTGAAGTTGTTTTGTAAAATAAAGACAACAAATTTAGCTTTTAAGTTAGCGGGGTGATAAGGTCATCAATTGATGAGATTGTGAGTTGATGGATGTATGAAATGGTGAGTTGATTAGGTTATAAGCTAATGAGCTTGCGAGATGTTGGGGTTATATGTTGCTGAGTTTATGAGCTGGACTATTGGCAATTTGATGAGTTTGTGAGTTTACGGGGTTATAAGCTGATGGGGTGGTAAGTTGTGATGACGGCCATGCCAAACCCAAACATGTACAAACAGAACACACAAAGGCAAGAAAATAATACATACGAAAAACCATATACACGCTGGGGCAGAACCTGCGCGTATAAAACAAAAAGCCTGCTGCTAGCAGCTTTTCACAAACAGCTAGCATGGTATTAGACCATCAAGTGGCCTGAAAAGGAAGAAGACCCTGCTGCAAACGCTTTGCAACAGCCACGTGTTTCGCTCTACTCCACCAAGTGTACCCACAAGGCGAAGGCCAAGATAATAATGGCCAAAATGGTCAACGCCACAAATAACACGCGCCCTATAACGCGACGACGCGCAGGCCAGTTAAGGTTGCGCTGCTTTATCCGATCTTCTTCACTAACTCTATTTCTCTTTCCTTTATCCATGTTCTAACTCTATATTATAAAATAATGTTGACAAATTGGCGAGTTAACCGGTTAACTTGTGCACAAGTTAACAAGTTGACAAGACAACATGCTAATCTAACTCTATCATGATGTATCTGGTTGACGAATTAACGCGCAGACCGGTTTACCAGCTTACCAGTTGGCAAATTAAGCTCGCAACAAGCATACCAAATAACAAAGAAACGCGCGCTGACACTTCAACGAGCCGTTCTTGTTGTGCAAGCTATGGGCCAAAGCGGCTGGCACATCGGCCGGCAATAGCCCTTAAAACCTCAATCCCAGTTGAAAGTCGATGAGGTTATAGTTGGTCTTTTTCAGTGCCTTATCGTTCACCAACGCATATTCGGCACTTAGTTTAAGCATTCGCGACAGTTCGCAGTCGATGCCTAATTCGTAGAAAGTCTTGGCCGTGCTGGGCTTTCCGTTGGGGCAATATTGGTCGAAACGTGCCTTTACGTGCAGCTTTTTCCCATTAAAATCGGCCACAGGCGCAATAACCAAGCCATAGAAGCCATAGGCTTTGTCGCCTGCCTCGTAATTGATGTTGGCGTCTTGCAGGTCGGCTTTGGTGTTATGAACGGTCTTAAAGCCATAGCCTTTGCTGTAAATGTACTCGCTGCGGAAGGTCCAACCCTTCGTAACATACTCGCCACTCACGGCAAAGCGGCGTTTTTCTACCATTTGTTTACCTTTCACCACCTGTTTTTGTCCTGCCCCATCCAATATCGGCTCGTGCGTATCGGGGTCTACTAGCGTGTAATTTCCCAAACGCGCGTAAGAGCCAGTCCAGCCAAACGCACCCAAGCGCATGCCTTTAATGGGCATAACCCATAGTCCGCCAATAACGTCTTTGCGCTGATCGGCATCGCGCATGTTGATGCCTTGCCCGTTAAACACGCCCACCTGATAGTGAAGCAGTGGCCGTTCGTTGCTGTTGGGAAAAAGGTCGCCCTGAATTTGCAAGCCGATGTCGCGCCCATTGCTGGCGGCTTCGCCCGTTCGGTCGCTAAATCCCGACAGTTTTAGCACGCTTTGCCCAAACGACATGAAGCCCTGGTCGATGGGGTGCATGGGATTTTCGAAGGTGAACGGCCGCTTAAATTGCCCCAGCTTTACGCGGAAGGGTTTATACTTCTGCCATTCGGCAAACACATCCACCACACGCGGCGACGTGCCAAGGGTGGCCGTATTGCCGTTAAACTGCACCTGGGCTTTCCAATAGAAGTCGGTAAGCGCACGTCCTTCTAGCGAAATGCGCGCCATACGGATGTTAAAGCCGTTGCTTTCCGCCCCTTCTTGGTCGGCCCATTGGTACTGCGATATCATGTATCCGCTAAGTTTAAGGTTGCTCACCAAGGTAAGCTTTTTCTCTTCTGTCGGCGTTTCGCCGTTTTGTGCGCTGGCGTGGAGCGTTGTTGCCGCCAAGAGCAGCGCAAACATTGCCTTTTGTTTCATGAGTATTTTGTCAATAGTTATTGTCTAGGGTTGTTATAGTCGGAATTGTTAGGTGCGGCGTTCCAGCAACACCACGTTCTCCACGTGGGGCGTATGGGGGAACATGTCTACGGGTTGCACAGCCGTCACCGCATAGCATTGGTCTAGCGCAATAAGGTCGCGCGCTTGCGTTGCAGGATTGCAGCTAACGTACACAATGCGTTGGGGATTGGCTCGGATAATGGTTTCTATCACGTCGGCGTGCATGCCTGCGCGCGGCGGATCGGTAATAATAACGTCGGGCTGTCCGTTGTTGGCGATAAACTCATCGTTCAGAATGTCCTTCATATCGCCTGCATAGAAGGTGGTGTTGCCTATGCCGTTCAGCTCGCTATTCACTTTGGCGTCTGCTATTGCCTCGGGTACATACTCCACACCCACCACTTTCTTGGCCTGTCGGGCCACAAAGTTGGCGATTGTTCCCGTGCCCGTGTACAGGTCGTAAACAATTTCCGTACCGCTCAAGTTGGCAAAGCGGCGCGCCACTTCGTAGAGATGGTAGGCTTGTTGGGTGTTGGTTTGGTAGAAACTCTTTGGTCCTACCTTGAACCGAAGGTCTTCCATCACCTCGAATATGTGGTCGTTGCCCTTGAAAACATGCACGGGCAGGTCGCCAAATGTGTCGTTACACTTTTGGTTGTCTACCCAAAGCAGCGATGTTATCTGCGGAAAACGTTCGGCCACGTGGGCAAGCAGGGCGTCGGCCGTTTGTGGGTCGTCGGCTGTTTCAAAGTGAAACTGCACCAACACCATCCATTCGCCCGTGTCGCTATTGCGTATCATCACATCGCGCAGCAGTCCTGTTTGCTGTCGAAGGTCGAAGAAAGTGATGTTATGTGCTAGCGCATAGTCCCTTATCTCGTTGCGAATTTGATTTTGCAAGTCGTCCATCAGCCAGCATTTCTCGATGGGGAGTATCTTATCGAACGCCCCTGTGATGTGGAAACCGATGGCGTTCATGGTGTCGAAAGTTTCTCCCGACGCCACTTGTTCTCGGGTTAGCCAACGCTTGTTGGAGCATCCAAACTCCAATTTATTGCGATAATGCAGGGTTAACTGCGAGCCCATGATGGGCTGGAACGTGGGAAGTTGCACGTGCGAGATACGCGAAAGTTGGTCGTACACCTGCTGTTGTTTGGCTCGCAACTGCTCTTCGTAGGGCAGGTTTTGCCATTTGCAGCCGCCGCACACGCCGAAATGTTGGCACACAGGCTCAACGCGCACGTCGCTATACTTCACGAAACGCACCACCACGGCCTCGCAATAGCTGTGTTTTTTCTTTCTTATTTTGAGGTCTACCACGTCGCCTGGCACTGCGAAGGGTACGAAAACAACCATGTCGTTGACCCTCGCCAACGCCTTTCCTTCTGCCGCCACGTCTGTAATGGTGACGTTCTCCAATATCGGAAACTCTTTTCTCTTTCTTGCCATATATATAATAAGGTGCAACGCACACGCGCCGTGAGGGGGAAAAACAAGCCCGCTTTCCGCCCTTTTCTTCACAAAAGACCATCGCACGCAACGCCGACGTTGCGCCCGAACTTGCGCTACACACCTGCAAAGATACATATTTCCTTCAAAATATCCGAATATTTTGCTCGCTGTTTACGATAACAGGCACTTTTGTCATGTACAATTTACAAAATCGGAGCTGAAAGTTTTGTAAATCAATAATATTTATCTATATTTGCAAAAGGTAAAAACAGAAAACATTATACGTTCTAATTCAATGAGTGAAAAAAGAGTTTACACCTTCGGCAATGGCGTTGCCGAGGGTAAAGCAGACATGAGAAATCTGCTAGGTGGTAAAGGAGCCAACTTGGCTGAAATGAATCTTATCGGCGTTCCCGTGCCTCCGGGGTTCACCATTACCACAGATGTTTGTAACGAATACTTCGAGAAAGGGAAAGAAAAAGTTGTGTCTCTGCTTAAAGGCGAAGTTGAAAAGGCTGTCAATCACATTGAGAACTTGATGAACTGCAAGTTTGGCGACGTGAAAAATCCGTTGCTCGTGTCGGTTCGTTCGGGTGCTCGCGCCTCTATGCCTGGCATGATGGACACCATCCTCAACCTCGGACTGAACGACGAAGTGGCCAAAGGATTGGCAGAAAAGTCGGGTAACGAGCGTTTCGCTTACGACAGCTACCGCCGTTTCGTACAGATGTACGGCGATGTGGTACTGGGAATGAAACCCACCAACAAGGAAGACATCGACCCCTTCGAAGAAATCATACAGCAAGTTAAGGCCGAACGCGGCATCAAGCTAGACAACGAAATGACCGTTGACGAACTCAAAAAGCTCGTTGTACTGTTTAAGCAGGCCATCAAGAGACAAACGGGAAAAGATTTCCCCACCGACCCGATGGAACAACTATGGGGAGCCATCTGCGCCGTGTTCGACAGTTGGATGAACGAACGCGCCATACTCTACCGCAAGATGGAAGGCATCCCCGCCGAATGGGGAACGGCCGTTAACGTGCAAGCGATGGTGTTCGGCAACATGGGCAACACTTCGGCAACGGGCGTTTGTTTCAGCCGCGACGCCGCAACAGGCGAAAACCTCTTCAACGGAGAATATCTCGTTAACGCACAAGGCGAGGATGTGGTGGCCGGAATCCGCACGCCACAACAAATTACGAAGGAGGGTTCGTTGCGTTGGGCGGCTCAACAGCTCATCGACGAAGACGTGCGCGCAAGCCAATATCCCTCTATGGAAGAGAACATGCCGGAGATTTACGCTCAGCTTAACGCCATTCAAGAAAAGCTGGAACGCCACTATCACGACATGCAAGACATGGAGTTCACCGTACAAGACGGAAAACTGTGGTTCTTGCAAACGCGTAACGGAAAGCGTACGGGTACGGCAATGGTGAAAATTGCAATGGATTTGCTGCGCGAAGGAGAGATTGACGAGAAGACGGCCTTGAAACGTTGCGAGCCCAACAAGCTAGACGAACTGCTACACCCCGTATTTGATAAGGCCGCACAAAAGCAAGCTAAGGTACTTACCCGCGGTTTGCCTGCATCGCCAGGTGCTGCCTGTGGACAGGTAGTGTTCTTTGCCGACGATGCCGCACGCTGGCACGAGGAAGGGCACCAGGTTATCATGGTCCGCATAGAAACGTCGCCCGAAGACCTCGCCGGCATGTCGGCAGCCGAGGGCATTCTTACCGCACGCGGCGGCATGACTTCGCACGCTGCCGTTGTTGCCCGCGGCATGGGCAAGTGCTGCGTTTCGGGTGCCGGTGCCATCAACATCAACTATAAGGAGCGTACGCTCGAAATAGACGGTGTGCTGTTGCACGAAGGCGACTACATATCGCTAAACGGTAGCACAGGCGAAGTTTATCTGGGACAAGTTACCACACAACCCGCCAAAGTGACGGGCGATTTGGCCGAACTGATGGAGCTTTGCAACAAGTACACCAAGCTGGTTGTGCGTACCAATGCCGACACCCCACACGATGCACAAGTGGCAAGAAACTTCGGAGCAGTGGGAATTGGCCTATGCCGCACCGAACACATGTTCTTCGAGAACGAGAAAATCAAGGCCATGCGCGAGATGATACTCGCCGACAGCACCGAGGGACGTGAGAAAGCACTGACAAAACTGCTGCCCTTCCAACGCCAAGACTTCTACGGCATACTCAAATCGATGAACGGATACCCCGTAAACGTGCGCCTACTCGACCCGCCTTTGCACGAATTTGTGCCACACGACTTGGAAGGTCAGCAAGTAATGGCGGCAGACATGGGCGTGTCTGTGCAAGAAATTCAACGCCGCGTAAACTCACTAAGCGAGCATAACCCCATGCTGGGACATCGCGGTTGCCGTCTGGGCAACACTTATCCCGAAATCACGGCCATGCAAACACGCGCCATTCTTGGTGCAGCCATCCAGCTGAAGAAGGAAGGTTTCGACCCACATCCCGAAATCATGGTACCGCTCATTGGTGTTGTTCACGAGTTCGACCAACAGGAAAAGGTTATCCGCGACACGGCTAAGAAACTCTTCGAAGAAGAAGGTATGGAGGTTGACTTCCACGTTGGAACCATGATTGAGGTGCCACGTGCAGCCTTGGTTGCCGAAAACATCGCCAAGAGAGCCGAGTATTTCAGCTTTGGAACGAACGACCTAACGCAGATGACCTTTGGTTACAGCCGCGACGACATCGCCAGTTTCTTGCCCGTTTACCTGGAGAAGAAGATTTTGAAGGTAGACCCCTTCCAGGTTCTCGACCAGAAAGGTGTTGGCCAGCTCATCGACATGGGTGTGAAGAAAGGCCGTTCCACACGTCCCGAACTAATCTGTGGCATCTGCGGAGAGCACGGCGGCGAACCCGAATCGGTGAAGTTCTGCCATCGCGTAGGCCTCAACTACGTTAGCTGCTCGCCCTTCCGTGTGCCCATCGCACGCTTGGCAGCCGCACAAGCAGCAGTAGAAGATTAAGCAGAAAGGGGAGGGAAGACGAGTTGGTATGTCGGTAATTAGCGAGTTGATGAGTTGACAAGTCACGAGTTAATAGGGTTGGCGAGTTCGCAAGTCAACAGGATTAACGAGTTTACATGCTGGCAGACTCACGTGTTAACAAGCCGTCAAGCAAACGATCCCCTTAGAAACCTAACCTATCACAACGCAACAGGCATCCTCCACAACGAGGATGCCTGTTTGTTTTTGTCACATAAGATTGCTTGCCGTGTGTCGTTTGCAGTTCATTGCTTATTATTTTATCCCACCTCGACACACAACACATGCCCCGAAACACGTACATCACCACTAACCCATGCTGCATCATGCTGCCGAAGAGGAGTGCCATTCAAGGTGGTTTGGCTGCCAATGGCAAACACCAACATGCGTTCCACACCTGCAAACACATGTTCGCCACGCTCTACGCGCGCGCATACACGCGTTCCCTTTTTATGTATCACGTTCAAGTCTACCGCCCCTTGCGAGTTCACCGAGGTAACATGTGCTGCTCCATCAAACTCGAAAAGACACTCATCAGACAACGCCACGACTTGCCCATCCACACAAAGCACGATGTTGCCATCAAGACAAAGGATATGGCGCGTAAAGCCCGTGAAGTCTGAAAACGTACTTTCCGTAACATGAATAACGGCCGACGAAACGCGCAAGTCGAAGTTACGGTCTTGCAAACTGCTCCCCACGGAGGGCAATATGCACACTTCGCGAGTAAGTCCGCCACTCCACACACTCGTCTTAAAATCCTCTTTACGAATTATTTCCATCGTTAGATTGTTTTAAACCAATGCTCAAAGGTAGCAAATATCCTGCATACAAAACGACAATAAAGTTTGTTTTATCGCCACTTTCGAAAAAAGTTTGCGGCAAAACAACAAAGATCACCATCTTCTTTCATGGCTTTGGCATCCTTATAAAAAAGCAACAACGAGAGCATCCACCACGGATGGCTCTCGTTGTTGCAAAAAAAACACGTTTAGTTTGTAACCTTAGGTGCCTTTACTCACCCAATATCTGCTGTGCGTGTTCCTTTACCTTAATCTCCTTGGGCTGCATAATACGGGTTATCACACCCTCTTCGTTGATGACGAACGTGGTGCGGAACGTGCCGAAATACTTGCGGCCGTACATGCTTTTCTCGCCCCAAACGCCAAATTCTTCCACCAATTTATGCTCGGTATCTGCTATGAGCGGAAACGGCAAGTCGTTTTTCTCGATGAATTTCTTATGCGATTTCTCGTCGTTTATGCTCACACCAACTACGGCATAGCCCTGTTTTTGCAGCTCGGCATAGTTGTCGCGCAGGTTACAAGCCTGCGTAGTGCAGCCCGAAGTGAGGTCTTTGGGGTAGAAATACAACACCAGTTTCTTACCTTTAAAGTCGCTTAGGCGTACCTCGTTGCCGTTCTCGTCGCGCCCCAACACATCGGGAGCCTTTGTTCCTATTTCCATCATGATGATAATTCTTTTTCTATTGTTTGTTGGTACAAAGGTAAACATTAATTTCCGAAAAGCCTTATCCGCCACCAAAACACATTTTCGCCCCACATAACGCCCAGCAAATGTTTCGCCCTTTGCGGTAAAATGAGTACCTTTGTGCCCGAATTGGTTTGCCGAGGCCAAGTGCTAGGCGATTAAAAGGGAACGGGGTGCAACTCTCCGACTGTCCCGCAGCTGTAAGTTCTTTACGGTTTTCTTCCAAAGGCGGTATCTAAAAAGCCATTAAACGCGCGGCATCAGCGCATGCACGCATTTTAGATAACGCAGTTACATAAGCCACTGTTTCGGTTTAATCGCACCGTTTGGCGAACCGAATTGGGAAGGCGAAGAGAATTAGAACAAAGTCAGAAGACCTGCCCGTTCGTCAAAGCGACGTTCCACTCGTGGGATTAGGGAACACCGCGAAACGTTTTTTTAAATCAAAAGCAAGTCTAAATCACCTCATGGACATAACCAAGAGAAATGGTTCGATGGCTCCCTTCGACAGGGAAAAGATTGCCACGGCCATCAAAAAGAGTTTTATCAGCACAGGCCGACCCATCGTGGAAGACGAAATACACGACGTAGCTATCGCCGTTGAGCAAGTTATCATAAACCATCCAGCAAAACTTAACGTTGAATGTATTCAGGACGAGGTGGAACGGAGCCTTATGCAACGCGGCTTTTACGCCGAGGCTAAGAGCTATATTCTGTTTCGGTGGCAGCGAACCGAACAGCGAAAATACCTCAATAGGATTGCCAACACCCTGCAACAAGCCGAAATTGCGCCCGTGTTGAAAGGCATCGCGGCAGACTTTGAGCCAGAGTTGTACCCCATTGCTGCACTCGCCGAGAAGTTCATGGGCTTTGTTAAGGCCGACATGAACGGGCGCGACAAACTCTCGGCCTTGATAAAAGCCGCCGTTGAACTTACTTCGGCCGAGGCTCCTAATTGGGAATTTATCGCAGCTCGACTGCTTAGCTATCGCCTGCAACGCGACCTAGAAACATTCGAACAAGCAGAAGACATACAATCCTTTGCCCAAAAGGTGCGCCATTTGGCCAGTCAGAACCTCTACGGAGCCTACATTGTCGATGCTTATACCGAGAGCGAACTGCAACAGGCGGCATCGTTTATCGACGAAGAGCGCAACAAGCTGCTCAACTATTCGGGGCTCGACCTCCTTATCAAACGTTATGTCATCAGGTCGTTTGCCCACAAACCCGTTGAAAGCGTGCAAGAAATGTTCCTCGGCATTGCCCTACATCTGGCCATGAACGAAGGCGAAAACCGACTGCATTGGGTGAAAAAGTTCTACGACATGCTTAGCCGTCTGGAAGTAACTATGGCCACACCCACCCTAGCCAATGCGCGCAAGCCTTTCCATCAGCTGTCAAGCTGTTTCATCGACACCGTGCCAGATAGTCTTGAAGGCATCTACCGCAGCATCGACAACTTTGCCCAAGTCAGCAAGTTTGGCGGTGGCATGGGTCTTTACTTCGGCAAGGTAAGAGCCGCCGGCGGACGCATTCGCGGATTTAAGGGTGCCGCAGGCGGTGTGGTTAGGTGGATGAAGTTGGTGAACGACACCGCCGTGGCCGTCGACCAACTGGGCGTTCGCCAAGGCGCAGTGGCCGTTTACCTAGATGTTTGGCACAAAGACCTGCCCGAATTTCTACAACTGCGCACCAACAACGGCGACGACCGAATGAAGGCGCACGATATATTCCCCGCCGTTTGCTATCCAGACTTGTTTTGGCGAATGGCACAACAAGACCTCAATCAGGATTGGCACATGTTCTGCCCCAACGAAGTGCTAACTACGCGCGGTTACTCGCTAGAAGACTTCTACGGCGAGGCATGGGAGGAGAAATATCACGAATGCGTGGCCGACAAACGCCTTTCGCGCCGAACCATGACCATCAAAGACGTTATCCGTCTTGTTCTCCGTTCGGCTGTCGAGACCGGAACGCCCTTCACTTTCAACCGCGACATCGTTAACCGAGCCAACCCCAACGGTCACAATGGCATCATCTATTGTTCTAATCTCTGCACAGAGATTGCCCAAAACATGAAAGCCATCGAAGAGGTGAGCAACGAAGTGCTGACCAAAGACGGCGATACCGTGGTGGTACGTACGGTTAAGCCGGGCGATTTCGTGGTGTGCAACCTAGCAAGCCTTTCGCTTGGCAACCTGCCATTAGAAAACGAGGACTATCTCAACGATATTGTAGCGACAGTTGTGCGTGCACTCGACAACGTTATCGACCTGAACTTCTACCCCGTGCCATACGCCCAAATCACCAACCACCGCTATCGCAGCATTGGCCTTGGTGTAAGCGGCTATCACCACGCACTAGCCCTGAGAGGCATTAAATGGGAAAGCGAAGAACACCTGCAATTTGTAGACCAAGTGTTCGAACGCATCAACCGCGCCGCCATCGAGGCCAGCTCCTCCTTGGCAAAAGAGAAAGGCGCTTACGCTTACTTCGAGGGTAGCGACTGGCAAACGGGTGCTTACTTTGACAAGCGCAACTACAATTCGCCCCAATGGCAGCAAACCGCCCAGCGCGTAAAGGCACAAGGCATGCGCAACGCCTACCTCTTGGCCATCGCCCCCACAAGCAGCACCAGCATTGTAGCCGCAACCACGGCAGGATTAGACCCCGTAATGCAGCGTTTCTTCTTGGAAGAGAAGAAAGGCGCCATGCTACCACGTGTGGCTCCGGCGCTATCCGACCGCACTTTCTGGCTCTACAAGGGCGCATACCAAACCAATCAAGCTTGGAGCATGCGCGCATCGGGCATACGACAACGCCATATAGACCAAGCGCAAAGCGTTAATCTCTACATCACCAACAACTATACCATGCGACAGTTGCTCGACCTTTACCTCTTGGCATGGCAAAGTGGGGTGAAAACCATCTACTACGTACGAAGTAAATCGCTAGAAGTGGAAGAATGCGAAAGCTGCGCATCGTAACCAACAACACTACACACACAAACGAAACTCAACACAGCACAAATGGACAATAAGCTAAAAAAGAACGCCTTGTTTAACCCACAAGGAGATACCGACTTGCGACTAAGGCGCATGATTGGAGGCAACACCACCAATCTAAACGACTTTAACAACATGCGCTACACGTGGGCAAGCGACTGGTATAGGCAAGCAATGAACAACTTTTGGATTCCAGAAGAGATTAATCTTACCCAAGACACCAAAGACTATCCGCTGTTGCCGCCTGCCGAACGCAAGGCTTACGATAAGATATTGAGCTTTTTGGTGTTTCTCGACTCGCTGCAAAGCGCCAACTTGCCCTCGTTAACCGAGTTTATCACGGCCAACGAGGTAAACCTCTGCCTGCACATTCAGGCCTTTCAAGAGTGCGTTCACAGCCAGAGTTACAGCTACATGCTCGACACCATCTGCTCGCCCGAAGAGCGAAACGACATTCTTTATCAGTGGAAAACCGACGAACACCTACTTCGCCGCAACACTTTCATCGGCGATTGCTACAACGAGTTCTACGCCAACAACGACAAAGCATCGCTCATGAAGACGCTCATGGCCAACTATATTCTCGAAGGTATCTACTTTTATAGCGGCTTTATGTTCTTCTACAACTTGGCGCGCAACGGCAAAATGTCGGGTTCGGCACAAGAAATACGCTACATCAACCGCGACGAAAACACGCACCTGTGGCTCTTCCGCAACATCATTCACGAGATGAAGAAAGAAGAACCCGAATACTTTACGCCCGAAAAGGTGAAACTTTACGAAGAAATGATGCGCGAAGGAGTGCGACAAGAAATTGCATGGGGCCAATATGTTATTGGCGACGAGGTGCAAGGACTTAACACACAGATGGTAAACGACTACATTCGCTACCTTGGCAACATGCGCTGGCGTAGTCTTGGTTTCGGCAATTTGTTTGAGGATAACATCGAAGAGCCCGAAAACATGCGCTGGGTTGCTCAATATGCCAATGCCAACATGGTAAAAACCGACTTCTTCGAGGCCAAAAGTACGGCGTATGCCAAAAGCACTGCCATCGAAGACGACCTGTAATGGCTTGCCCATCCAGCCATTTCTCCCCATCTTTACACCCGCAACATGCAAATATGAAAAATCTCATCTCTACGTTTCTTTTGCTGTTCATGCCGCTCGTGGCCGCTGCCGACAACGGTTTGCGTTGTGCCAAAAGCGTTTTCTCGCAACCCGATGTGCGTTTCATGCAGAAAATAAAATCAATACACGCCGATGCCGTCATCGGGGTTAAGGGATTACCTAGCGGACTGCAATGGAACGCTCGCCGCAACTTGGTTGAAGGCAAGGTAAAAGCACCAGGCACATACACCTACACCGTAACTTCTAGCATAAACGGGCAGGTAAGCGAAGAACAAATCAAGCTTATCGTGTCTGACAAGTTGGCCATGCCCCTTCCTTTCATGGGATGGCTGTCGTGGAACTCGGTAGAAGGCGATGTTTCCGAGGCTATTGTTAAGAGCGTGGCCGACATGTTCAAAGCAAACGGACTGTTTGAGGCTGGTTGGAACACCATCATGATGGACGACTTATGGCAAGCACGTAAGCGTGCAGACGACGGAAAGCCGCTACCCGACCCCAAACGCTTCCCTAACGGCTTGCGTAACCTTGCAGATTACGTGCACGGCAAGGGCATGAAGTTTGGACTTTACACCGATGCGGCCAACAAAACATGTGCAGGTGCATTTGGTTCGTATGGCTATGAGCGGATAGATGCCGAGCAATATGCCCAATGGAATGTGGATATTGTGAAGTGCGACTACTGCAATGCACCGCCCGAACAAGACACTGCCATGGTGCGTTACCGCCGTTTGGGCGATGCTTTCAAAGCCGTTGCGCGCCCCATTACGCTCTACATCTGCGAGTGGGGCGACAGAAGGCCTTGGCTTTGGGGAGCAGAGTCGGGCGGAAGTTGCTGGCGCGTGAGTGCGGATGTGCGCGACAGGTGGACTTGCGAGCCTGGCGGAACGGGCGTGGTAGAAAGCATCAAGGCTATGAAAAACATCGCGCAATATGCAGGCGTAAACCGCTTTAACGATGCAGACATGCTTTGTACGGGGCTGCATGGCAAGGGAAAATCCTCGAACGACCTATGTTTCGGCACGCCAGGCATGACGCAAGACGAGTACGCCACGCAGTTTGCACTGTGGTGCATGTGGTCGTCGCCCATGGCATTATCCTTTGATCCACGTGCCAACACCGTTACAAAAGAAGACTTGAAGATACTAACCAATCGCCACCTTATCGCCCTTAACCAAGACCGAATGGGGCAACAGGCCGACTTCATATCAGATGCAGACAGCCTTGTGGTGTTTGCCAAGGATTTGGAGAATGGCGATGTGGCCCTCTCTGTTACCAACATGTCGGGCAAATCGCTTGAAGCCACTTTCCACTTCACCCAAATACCCGCCCTCGATGCCAACAAACGCTA
>ERZ773043.1332-NODE-1332-length-13921-cov-3.116616_pt1 | contig 13921 bp, 8 predicted proteins | sample MGYA00580636_ERZ773043 | MGnify/ENA primary metagenome ERZ773043 (study PRJEB29015, sample SAMEA2737992) | human oral metagenome | biome: human oral; feature: human-associated habitat; material: dental | place: China | collected 2065 ... | reverse complement strand
GGAGCTGGGCGTGCGATGCCTTAGCACTCTAAATAGAGGACAGGACTATAGACAACAGTCTCATATTGGTCACCGCTCCGACCAATATAGGTTCGCTTTCGGACCAATACTGGTCGATGTCGTGACCACTATTGGTTCACTCATCGACCACTATTGGTTTGTATGCTGTACCACTATTGGTTCACCCTCCATACGAATAGTGGTTTACATCCTCCACTTATATTGCCTCGTGTATGCTCTACTCTTAGTCGCTAACTTGCCAGCTTAGGGGAGGAAAGTGAAAAGCCCTTCTCCGAGCGATGTGCTCAGAGAAGGGCTTGATGCTGTACCAGCCACAGAGGGCGGAAGGGAAGCTTAGCCGCGGCGCTTCAGCTCGTCGCGGATTTCGCGGAGGAGCTCGATATCTTCAGGCGTAGCTGCAGGAGCTTCGGGCTGCTCTTCTTCCTTCTTGCGGAAGGCGTTCATAGCCTTAATCATAAGGAAGATACAGAAGGCGATGATGAAGAAGTCCACAGTCGTCTGGACGAAGTTACCCCAGTTCAGCTCAATTGCTTCCTTGACAGTCTCACCAGCAGCATCGAGTTCTGCGGGACGCAGGACGACCTTAGCATCGCTGAAGCTGCTGCCCGTGATGAGGCCGATAGGAGGCATGATGATGTCATTGACCAGCGAAGTGATGATCTTACCGAAGGCACCACCGATGATGATACCCACAGCCATATCCATGACATTACCCTTGAGGGCGAACTCCTTAAACTCTTGGATGAACTTTCCCATTGCTTGTTTTGCTTTACGTTTTAAGTATTAATTGTAATCTCTTGCAAAGATAATCATAAAATGCAATCTTAATTATTAGCCCTTTCTATGGGCGTATATAATAATGTGTATGGATGTGTGCTGAGAAATGTGCGCTATGCGTGTCTGAGTAGGAACATGTACCGTAGGTAAGATCCCCTCTGGAGGTGTGTGTGACCTACTGCCTACCTCCTAAAGAATTTGTATCTTTGGTGGTGCGTATGGGCTTGGCTGATGAGGACGAGTACCCTCCATCTGCCGCAGCCCGCGCTTACAACACAACGGAACAGCATGCCTAAAGAGCGGGGAGTCCTTCCCTATGTCTTCTACATCGTGATACTGCTTGCCTCTGTGGCTGCCCTTTGGGGGACGCTCCAGTTAGGTGAGGCACTTACCCCTACGGCATTACGTCCCACAGAAGAAGTAGTGACGCTCTCCTCTGCCTTCGGAGACTTCAGTACCAGCGTCAGACACCATGTACACTCCACCATCGGAGTACTCCTCCTCCAGATCCTTATTATCCTCCTTGCCGCCCGTCTTATGGGATGGGTCTTCCGCAAGATGCGTCAGCCTGCCGTCATCGGGGAGATCGTCGCAGGGATTCTCTTAGGACCATCGCTCTTTGGCCATGTGTCTCCAGAGCTCTTTGGTGCACTCTTCCCTACGGAGAGCCTTCCTAATATCCAGTTGCTAAGCAATTTTGGGCTGATTCTCTTTATGTTTGCCATCGGTATGGAGCTCCGCTTAGGGGATATTCGCCGTCAGCTCAAGAGTAGCCTTATCATCAGCCATGCTGGGATCTTTATCCCATTTGCACTCTCCCTACCACTCAGCTACGCTATATATACGGAGTATGCCTCGAGCCTAACGGACTTCACGCCCTTTGCTCTCTTTATCGGGATCTCCATGAGTATCACGGCCTTCCCTGTACTGGCACGTATCATCCAGGAGAACCATCTACAGCGCACGCACCTCGGGAAGCTCTCCCTCTCTACGGCTGCTGCTGGTGATATCACCGCTTGGCTCATGCTCGCTGCGATCATCGCGATCTCGCAGAGTGGAAGTATCTTGAGCACAGGCTACAACCTACTCTTCCTCATTGTCTATCTGCTGGTGATGTTTGGCATCATCCGCCCGCTCTTCCGTGTAGCGGGGAAGGTGTACAACAATACGGAGGTCATCAGCCATGGTATGGTCGGGGTGATCTTCATCCTCCTCCTGCTCTCCTCCTACATCACCGAGCTGCTGAGTATGCACGCCCTCTTCGGAGCCTTCATGCTCGGGCTCGTCATGCCAGAGGATCTCTCCTTCCGCAAGATTCTTACCGACAAGATCGAGGACGTCTCGCTGATGCTCTTCCTTCCGCTCTTCTTCGTGTCGAGCGGCTTGCAGACAGAGCTGGGGCTGATCGATAGCCCTGCTACCTGGGTGCTCCTCGGGCTCTTCACTCTTGTCGCTGTCGTCGGGAAGGTCGGTGGTACCTATGTCTCTGCGCGCTTCTCTGGCGAGAGCCCCAAGAGCAGCATCTATCTCGGTGCCTTCATGAATACGCGTGGGCTGATGGAGCTCGTCGTCTTGGGTATCGGCTATGAGATGAAGATCCTGCCTCCGACGATCTATGCGGTGCTGGTGCTGATGACGGTGATCACGACGGTAATGACGATGCCGATGGTGCATCTGATCAATGTCTTCATCCGCATGAGGGAGCGTAAGCGTGACCGCATCGAGACTATTGATAAGCAGGCTGGAGCTAAGGTGCTCCTCTCCTTTGGTCGTCCTTCTTCGGGGGCTACGCTGCTGCATCTGACGAATCAGCTCCTGCGTCGTGGTGGCGCTCACCCCAATGTGACGGCCCTGCACATCACTACTGACAAGGATATCAATCCCATCGAGGCGGATAAGTTCTACCAAGACAGCTTCCGTCCTATCCTCCGTGCTGCCGAAGAGCTGGAGCAGCCTCTCGAGACCGACTATATCGTAGCTGATGAGGTAGAGAGTGCGGTGCTGAATAAGCTCACTTCGGAGCGCTACAACCTCCTGATCGTAGGGGCTGGCGTACGTCTCTCCTCGGATGAAGATGACCGTGAAGCCAGCTCGATGCGTCAGCAGATGAGCCGCTTCATGGGCTCACTGCCGATGCGCACCACGGAGAGCCTCCTCTCCATCCACAGTATGCTGCGCGACAAGATGGCCTTCTTCGTGCACCGTGCCCCCTGCTCGGTAGGTATCCTGCTGAGCCGTTCCTTTGATTCACCTAAGCATATCCTCGTGTATGTGCGTAGCACCAGCGACCTGCGTCTCTTGCCCTATGCCCGCACGATGGCCGAAAATAATCAGGCTACACTGCGTATTGTCCTCTCTACAGGAGTCGCACGTGAGGGCCTCAATTCTCATCCTGGAGAAGAGATTATCGCGACAGATAAGCTCTGCTCTGTCCCCGCCGAGTGTGACCTCGTGGTCGTCAGCTACACCTATTGGCAGGAGTCCTTTGATACTAGTGAAGAGCTTCTTGCACAGCTTCCCTCCACCTTGATACTCAATCTCAAATAGGTCCACTCCTCATCACTTCACGCCAGCAACTGGCCTCAACGCACAAAGACTATGACGAAGTTAGCAGCAAATGACCCATGGCTTAAGCCCTACGAAGAGCGTATCCGCCGCCGCATGGAGTTCACTCATGCCCGTGAGCGCTCGATCACTCAAGGTGGAGATATTCCCTTGGAGCAGTTTGCCGACGGCTATCTTCACTATGGCCTACACCATGATAAGGAGAAGGGATGCTGGATCCTCCGTGAGTTCCTCCCTGGAGCTCAGAGTGTGCACCTTATTGGCTCATTCAACAACTGGCAGACGATGTCGGTGTGGAAGCTCAAGCGTGTCGATGACTATGGCAACTGGGAGATCTGTATCTCAGACAAGGCAATGCGTCACGGTGACTTCTATCGCCTCTTTGTCCACTGGGGCTATGGGAGTGGTGAGCGCATCCCTGCCTGGGCTACTCGTGTAGTACAAGACCCTTCAACGGGTATCTTCAGCGCCCAGGTCTGGGCACCCGAGGATAGCTATACCTTCCGTCACGCACGTCCAGCTCGTACCGAAGAGCCCCTCATGATCTATGAGTGCCACATCGGTATGTCGTCAGAGGAAGGCAAGGTAAGTAGCTATCGTGAGTTCCAAGAGACGGTCCTTCCCCGTATCATTGACCTCGGGTATAATGCCATTCAGATTATGGCCATCCAGGAGCATCCTTACTATGGCTCCTTTGGCTACCATGTCTCAAGCTTCTTTGCACCCAGTAGCCGCTTCGGTACGCCCGACGAACTGAAGGCGCTCATTGACGCAGCTCACGCATCTGGTATCAAGGTCATTATGGATCTCGTGCACAGCCATGCCGTGCGCAATGAGGTCGAAGGGCTGGCATGCTATGACGGCTCGCGCACGCTCTTCTTCCACGAAGGTCCTCGTGGTGATCATCCCGCTTGGGACTCGCTGTGCTTCGACTATGGGCGCAACAATGTCATCCACTTCCTCCTCTCCAACTGTAAGTATTGGCTGGAGGTCTTCCAGTTCGACGGCTTCCGCTTCGACGGCGTCTCCTCGATGCTGTACTACAACCACGGCCTCGGCGAGTGCTTCACCTCGTACTCCGACTACTTCAATGGTCATCAGGATGCCGATGCTATGGCGTACCTCACGCTGGCTAATAAGCTGATCCATAGCGTCTACCCCGATGCGATCACGATCGCCGAAGAGGTGAGTGGTATGCCTGGTCTCGCTGCTCCTATTGAGGACGGAGGCTTTGGCTTTGACTATCGCCTCTCGATGAATATCCCCGACTTCTGGACGAAGCTCATCACGGATCACCCCGACGAGGAGTGGAGCCCAGGTGCGATCTGGCATGAGCTCACGAATCGTCGTGAAGATGAGAAGACCATCAGCTATGCTGAGAGCCATGACCAGGCACTCGTGGGCGACAAGACGCTCATCTTCCGCCTCGCTGATGCCGATATGTACTGGCACATGAGTCACTCAAGCCGCACGCTTGTCACCGACCGCGCTATCGCTCTCGATAAGCTCATTCGTCTCGCTACTGCTACCACGATGAATGGTGGATACCTCAACTTCATGGGGAATGAGTTCGGTCACCCCGAATGGATTGACTTCCCACGCGAAGGTAATGGCTGGTCTTACCACTACGCCCGCCGTCAGTGGAGCCTCGCAGATAATGCAGATCTCCTCTACCACGACCTGCAGGAGTTCGACCGTGCGATGGTTCGCTTCATCGACTCGGTGAAGACCTTCAACTCGCTCCATATTGAGCAATATCACATCCATGAGGAGGATAAGACTCTGGCCTTCGGGCGTGGGGACTATCTCTTCGTCTTCAATTTCCACCCCACATGCTCTCACGTCGACTATCCTATCAATGTCCCTGAGGGCGCATACACCGTCGTCATTGATACCGACTGCAAGGCCTTTGGTGGCTATGGCCTTATTGACGACAGTCTCATCTATGCCACGCAGCCTGCCGAGAAGGCTGGGACTGCAGCCTGTCCAGCTCTGGCTCCGCTGCGCCTCTACCTCCCCGCACGTACGGCTCTCGTGCTCAAGCGTAACACAAACAATTAAATGACTCTCCATAGTGGTGAGCCCCAATCAACTTACACGTCAAATGAGTATCAACACAAAGAACATTGCCATCTTCGCAGGCTCTGCTTCGCTGGAACTGGCAGGAAAGATCGCCGAAGCCCTGGGTATTAACCTCGGTGATATGCAGGTAGAGCATTTCGCTGACGGCGAATTCTCTGTCTACTACAAGGACAGTATCCGTGGTAAGGATGTCTTCCTCGTACAGTCCACCTATCCCTCTTCGGACAACATCATGGAGCTCCTCCTGATGGTCGATGCTGCTAAGCGTGCTTCCGCACACTACATCGCTGCGGTCATCCCTTACTTCGGATGGGCTCGTCAGGACCGTAAGGACAAGCCCCGTGTATCTATCGGGGCGAAGCTCATGGCAGACCTGCTGAGCACGGCAGGGGTCACGCGCGTCATCACTATGGACCTGCACGCTGACCAGATCCAGGGCTTCTTCAACGTGCCTGTGGACCACCTCTACGCCTCTATGGTCTTCATCGACTACCTGCGCCAGACGTCTGATCTTGAGCGCACGGTCATCGCTACGCCAGACGTCGGTGGTGCTAAGCGTGCTAACTCCTATGCTAAGTTCCTCGGCGTGCCCATGGTCATCTGCCACAAGAGCCGTGCTAAGGCCAACGAAGTCGCTGAGATGACGATCATCGGGGATGTCACGGGCAAGGACGTCATCCTCGTGGATGATATCGTTGATACGGCAGGGACGATCTGTAAGGCGGCTGACCTGATGATGCAGAATGGCGCTCGTAGCGTCCGTGCTGTAGCCAGCCACGCTGTGCTGAGTGACCCTGCTACCGAGCGTATCAATGCTTCGGCACTCAAGGAAATGATCTTCACCGACTCCATCCCCTTGCGCAAGCACTCGGACAAGATCCGCATCGTCTCTACGGCGAGCGTCTTCGCTGAGGCCATCAAGCGCGTGATCAACCACGAGTCGATCAGCATCCTCTACTCGCTCTAGGCTCATTCCTGAGCGGCTAAGCCCGCCCTCTTGGTAAGGGCTAAGGATAAAAAGGGCGAGCCCCGAGGCATCCAGTGGATACCTCGGGGCTCGCTTCTTTTTACTAGGTAGTGTGTGCGAGGCTACCGTGCTTACTTCTTATCGCACTTCTGACCTTCCTTGCAGCACTTCTGGCCGTTCTGCTTGTCGCACTTCTGACCTTCCTTGCAGCACTTCTGACCGTTCTGCTTGTCGCACTTCTGACCTTCCTTGCAGCACTTCTGGCCGTTCTGCTTGTCACACTTCTGGCCATCCTTGCTGCACTGACCGTCCTTCTTGCAGCTAGCGTTCTGAGCCTTGGCAGCGTCCTGGCCGCAAGTGCAGGTCTTACCTTCCTTAGCGCAGGTACAAGCCTTAGCGCCCTCGGTGTGGCAAGCGCAGCCCTTGTCCTTCTTGGCGTCGCAGCTCGCTTCCTTCTTGGTGGGCTCAGCCTTAGTGGGGCTCTGTGCATAGGCGCCGAAGCTGATGGTGAGGACGGCAGCGAGTGCCAATAGATACTTCTTCATCTCTGTAGGTGATGTTTATGAGGTTAGATATTGTGTTACTTTGGGCGCTCGCCGGACCTAGGCCAAGCCTTAGCCTTGCTGGGCGTCCATATGAGATAACGCTCTAGGCGGGCATTTAGTTTACTCCTACCTCTATTTCCTCTAATCCTATCGCAAACCTTGCGAAGTGCGGCTAAGCGCTTAGCCTAGATCTAGCCCAAATCTAGGCCTGAGCTAAGGTGGCAGTCTCGCCCGTACCTCCATAGTCTCACGCGGAGCAGGGACAAAGAGAAAGCCACGCCTCGGGAGAGACGTGGCTTCCAGCCCTGAGGGGCAGGGCTAGACCCTGTTCTGCGCCGAGTCGAGCCCGCTCAGATCAGGTGTTTACTTGCGCTTGGCAGCGGCCTTCTTGGCAGGCGCAGCCTTCTTGACGGGCTGTGCTGGAGCCTCTGCAGCCTTAGCCTCAGCAGCGGGCTTGGAGAAGTCGATGGACTCGATGAGCGCCGTGAGGTCACCCAGCTTGGGTTCACCTACCTCGAGCGTACCGTTGTCGACCGCAGCCTTCTTGTCCTCCTGCTTCTGCTGGTAGTAGACGCTACCGAGGAGCCCCTTGACATTGTCGGGCATCGTCTTGTAGGCGATCTCCAGAGCAGGGATAGCTGCCTTGAGGAGGTCGTCGGCTACCTTAGCCTCAGCCTGGGTGATGTTGGGGTTCTCGTACATCTTAGCCGCAGCGTTATAGAGGGCCTGACCGAGGTAGAGGTTTGCATTGCCGTCAACGGGGTTAGCCAGGGCGCTCTTGTAGTACCAGCCGAGGGCCTTCTTCAGGTCGGTGCGCTCGTAGTAGTTACCCATCATGAGCAGCGCCATAGCGTCCTTGGGATTGGCAGCCAGCTTGCTCTCGAGGTACTTCATAGCCTCCTCGCCCTTGTTCTGATTCTGATAGATGGTGACGATGTTGGCCACGAAGAAGGGGATCTCAGGTGCGAGCTTGTCCCCCTCGATCAGCACGGGGATAGCGCCGAGGCTGTCCTTAGCATTGAGGTAGGAGGCAGCTACCATCTGCAGGAGCTCCTTCTTATTGGTCGCGATGTCGCCGTACTTCTTGTAGAGCTCGACCGTCGTGGGGTGCTCCCCTGCGGTGTAGGCCGAGGCGATAGCGTAGTAGGCGATGTTCATCGCGTTGGAGTCAATGGCTGCTACATCCTTGTCCTCAGCGAAGAGGGGCGAGCGCTTGACTTCGAGGAACTTGCCGAAGGCGTCCGCAGCGTGTGCGTAGTCTTTCTTCTCGAAGTAGTAGGAGCCAGCGTTGATGAGCTGCTGGTAGTCAGTGTGGAGGGCTTCCTTAGCCTTCTTGGCATACTTCAGCGACACCTTACCCTTATCGTCGGGCTGGCTCTCGAGCTGGTAGAGCTGCATCCACGCGGGGACGACAGCGACCAGGGCGGTGAACATAGGTGCCTGGTCGGCCTCCTTGTTCAGCAGCGTCTTCTTCTGCTCAGCGGTGAAATGCTCACGCTCGATGAGACCAGCGACGTACCAGGTATAGGGGTCGTTCTTCGTCTCATCGTTAGCCAGAGCCTCCTTGATGAGGCGGCGTGCTTCGGCGAAGTCCGCCTTATCACCAGCACCTGCGATCTTCTCCGCTGCCTTGACATTGGCCACCTGAGCATAGGCTCCTGCTGCGCTCATCAGACCGAGAGCTACAGCGCACAGTAGTTTCTTCATTGTGGTTTCTCTTTAATGATAGTGTGATGTTTACTTATTGAGATCTTCGTCCATAGCTCTGTCGAGCAGCTCCTGGGGGAGCTGGTCCTGAGTGGCTGAGCCCTCAGCGAGCTCGGGGGCTACGGACGTAGCTGTTGGGTCTAGTTCCTCAGAGAGCTCAGGCTCGTCTTCCTCGGTCAGCACGCGGCAGACAGAGGCGATCTCGTCGCCACGCTTCTTGAGGTCGATGATGCGTACCCCCTGGGTAGCGCGTCCCTGCACGCTGATGTCGCGGGCATGGACGCGGATGGTGATGCCGCTGCGGTTGATGATCATCAGGTCGTGCTCATCGGTGATGGCGCTGAAGGCCACCAGCTCGCCCGTCTTGTCAGTGATATTGAGCGTCTTGACGCCCTTGGTACCGCGGTTGGTCTTGCGGTAGTCCTCGACAAGGGAGCGCTTGCCATAGCCCTGCTCACTGACTACGAGGATGGTCTCCTCGGTGTCGGCCTCGACGGCGAGCATCCCGACGACTTCGTCGCGGCCGTCCTCATCGAGGGTCATACCACGTACCCCCATAGCATTACGCCCAGTGGCACGTACGGCATCCTCGGCGAAGCGCACGGCGCGGCCGTTGCGATTGGCGATGAGCACCTCCTTGCGCCCGTTGGTCAGCGCGACATCCACCAGCTGGTCGCCTTCGGCGAGGTTGATGGCGATGATCCCATTGGCACGGGGGCGGGAGTAAGCCTCCAGCAGGGTCTTCTTGATAACCCCGCGCTTGGTGCAGAAGAGCAGGTAGTGCGAGCTGACGAAGTCCTGATCCTTCGTCAGGTTCTTGACGCGGATGAAGGCATTGACGCGGTCCCCAGGCTCGAAGTTGAGGAGGTTCTGCAGGGCACGGCCCTTGGCATTCTTCGCCCCCTCGGGGATCTCGTAGACCTTGAGCCAATAGCAGCGGCCCATCTGGGTGAAGAGCAGCATCGTCTCGTGCATCGAAGCCGAGTAAATGTACTCGATGAAGTCTTCGTCGCGCGTATCACTACCCTTAGCACCGACACCGCCACGAGCCTGTGAGCGGAAGTCGGAGAGGGGAGTACGCTTGATATAACCGTGGTGGGAGATCGTGATGACCATATCGTCATCAGCGTAGAAGTCTTCGGGGTTGAATTCCTCAGCCGTGTAGATGATCTCGCTGCGACGCTCGTCACCATACTTCTCCTTGATCTCCAGGAGCTCTTCGCGGATGAGCTGTGCACGCAGTTCCTTGTCAGCGAGGAGGGCCTTCAAGCGCTCGATCTCCTGCATCAGAGCAGCGTACTCTTCCTTCAGCTTCTCACGCTCCAGACCGGTGAGGGCACGCAGACGCATATCCACGATGGCACGCGCCTGGATGAGCGAGAGGGAGAAGCGCTCCATAAGCTTCTCGATAGCTTCCTGCGGCTCGCTGGCCGCACGGATGATGCGGATGACCTCGTCGATATTATCGACAGCGATGATCAAGCCCTCGAGGATGTGGACACGCTCCTCAGCCTTGCGTAGCTCGAACTGTGTACGGCGGTAGACGACATCGTGACGGTGCTCAATGAAGAGCTCGATGAGGTCACGAAGGTTCAGCAGCTGAGGGCGGCCCTTCACCAGCGCAATATTATTGATGCTGAAGGAGCTCTGCAGTGCACTCATCTTGTAGAGCTTGTTCAGCACTACGCCTGAGTTCGCATCACGCTTGATGTCGATGACGATACGGATACCCTTACGGTTCGATTCGTCAGCGATACCAGAGATCCCGTCGATCTTCTTGTCGTTGATCAGGTCTGCGATCGCCTTGACCAGCTCACTCTTATTGACCTGATAGGGGATCTCGGTGACGATGATACGCTCGTGGTTGTTGTGCTCCTCGATCTCGCAGCGGCTGCGGATGACGACACGGCCACGACCGGTCTCGAAGGCTTCACGCACCCCAGCATAGCCGTAGATGATCCCGCCCGTGGGGAAGTCAGGAGCCTTGATATAGTTGATCAGCCCAGCGGCATCGATATCCCCCTTGTGGTCGATGTATGCCACGCAGGCATCGATGGACTCGGAGAGGTTGTGCGGTGCCATATTCGTAGCCATCCCGACGGCGATACCAGCTGACCCATTGACCAGAAGGTTAGGGAAGCGAGCGGGGAGGACGGTGGGCTCGACAGTAGAGTCGTCGAAATTATTCTGGAAGTCTACCGTATCCTTGTCGATATCTCGGATCATCTCGCTGGCCAGACGGTTCAGGCGCGACTCGGTGTAACGCATCGCAGCGGGAGAGTCCCCGTCGATCGACCCGAAGTTCCCCTGCCCCTGGATGAGAGGATAGCGGAGGTTCCAAGGCTGGGCAAGACGTACAAGCGTCCCATAGATAGAGGAGTCCCCGTGTGGGTGGTAGTACTTCATGACCTGCCCGACAGCGCTGGCGCACTTACGGGTGGGCTTATCATAGGTATTCCCATCCTCGTTCATCGCGTAGAGTACGCGACGGTGGACGGGCTTGAAGCCATCACGCACATCGGGTAGAGCACGTGAGACGATGACCGACATAGAGTAGTCTATGTAGGCAGTCTTCATCTCATCCTCGATGTTGATGTCTATAATTCTGTCTTCTCGATCCAGCATTCTTATTTTGAAAAGTAAGTTTAGCCTTGATAGCAACGGGCCAAAAGGCACCTACTACCAAGGCTCTAAGATACTACTTTTTGAGCAAACGACCCGCATCGCCACAAGGGATCCGAGCCTTATGCACCTACTCATCAGCCGACGAGGGAGATTACCCCAGCTAAAGAAGCGCATCAGCCCATCCCCAGCGAAAACCGACGCCCTCATATAGGCCTCTGGTGCAAGCATCTACGAGGGCACAAAAGTGACTAGTACTGGTCACCGAGGGAAGTAGTACTGGTCACGCTTCGGATCAGTACTGGTAACTATATGTGACCAGTACTGGTCGCTGCGTCGACCAGTACTGGTTCATTTTTCACCGCCACGAGGGCAGTAAAAAAGAAGACGCCACTGCCCATCCCATAAGGGGGAGGACAGTGGCGTCTTCGCCTTTATCCGTTTCACCCGTCAGCGACGGGAGTAAGAGTTTCTTACTTCACTTCTTCGAAGTCAGCATCGGTGATGTTGTCACCAGCAGGCTGAGAGGAGGAGGCACCAGCGGCAGGATCAGCAGCACCAGCAGCGTTAGCGTGGCTGTACATCTCTTCGCTTGCAGCCTGGAAGGCAGCCTGTACTTCAGCAGAAGCAGCGTCGATACCTTCGAGATTCTGAGCCGAGTGAGCTTCCTTGAGCCTAGCAAGGGCAGCTTCGACAGCAGCCTTCTTGTCAGCGGAGAGCTTATCACCGAATTCCTTCAGCTGCTTTTCCGTCTGGAAGATGAGGCTGTCAGCCTGGTTCAGCTTCGTGATACGCTCGGTTTCCTTCTTATCAGCTTCAGCGTTAGCAGCAGCTTCGTCCTTCATGCGCTGGATCTCAGCGTCAGAGAGACCGCTGGAAGCTTCGATACGGATCTTCTGCTGCTTGCCCGTAGCCTTGTCGAGAGCCGTGACGTTGAGGATACCGTTAGCGTCGATATCGAAGGTCACTTCGATCTGAGGCGTCTGACGAGGAGCGGGAGCTACCTCGAGCTTGAACTTACCGATGCTCTTGTTGTCCTTAGCCAGTGAACGCTCACCCTGCAGGACGTGGATCTCTACCTCGGGCTGGTTGTCGACAGCCGTCGTGAAGATCTCGCTCTTCTTTGTGGGGATCGTCGTATTGGCATCGATGAGGCGCGTCATGACACCACCCATCGTCTCGATACCGAGAGAGAGAGGCGTGACGTCGAGAAGAAGGACATCCTTGATCTCACCCGTCAGGACACCACCCTGGATAGCAGCACCGACAGCGACGACTTCGTCAGGGTTAACACCCTTAGAAGGAGCCTTACCGAAGATCTTCTCTACGATCTCCTGGATAGCAGGGATACGCGTAGAGCCACCTACGAGGATCACTTCGTCGATATCGCTCTTAGAGAGGCCAGCGTCACGCAGAGCCGTTTCGCAGGGAGCGACACAAGCCTGGATGAGGCGGTCAGCCAGCTGCTCGAATTTTGCACGAGTCAGCGTACGTACCAGGTGCTTGGGCACACCACCCACGGGCATGATGTAGGGGAGGTTGATCTCCGTAGAGGTCGTGCTGGAGAGCTCGATCTTAGCCTTCTCAGCAGCTTCCTTCAGACGCTGCATAGCCATAGGATCCTGACGGAGGTCTACACCTTCATCAGCCTTGAACTCGTCGGCGAGCCAGTCGATGATCACGTGGTCGAAGTCATCACCACCGAGGTGCGTATCACCATTGGTAGAGCGTACTTCGAAGACACCATCACCAAGCTCGAGGATCGAGATATCGAACGTACCACCACCGAGGTCGAAGACAGCGATCTTCATATCGCGGTCACTCTTGTCAAGACCATAGGCGAGCGAAGCTGCCGTAGGTTCGTTGACGATACGGCGGACATTGAGACCAGCGATCTCACCAGCTTCCTTGGTAGCCTGACGCTGAGCGTCGTTGAAGTAAGCAGGTACGGTGATGACGGCATCCGTGACCTCTGCACCGAGGTAGTCCTCAGCCGTCTTCTTCATCTTCTGCAGGATGATAGCAGAGATTTCCTGAGGCGTGTAGAGGCGGCCGTCGATGTCGACACGAGGCGTGTCGTTATCACCACGCACGACCTTATAAGGCACGCGGGCGATTTCGTCCTTCACTTGTTCGAAGGTCTCACCCATAAAGCGCTTGATCGAGTAGATCGTCTTCGTGGGGTTCGTGATAGCCTGACGCTTTGCGGGGTCACCTACCTTACGTTCGCCACCATCGATGAAGGCGACGACAGAGGGAGTCGTGCGCTTACCTTCGCTGTTAGCGATGACGATAGGTTCGTTCCCTTCGAGTACGGAGACACAAGAGTTTGTAGTCCCGAGGTCAATTCCAATAATCTTTCCCATAATATTCTTTTGTCTTTTATCTTGTTTCTGTTATTGTTCTACTTTCCGAGCTTCAGCTGCGTCCTCCGTCGTAGGGTGCCCGCCTGCCGACTGCCTCACCGAGGGAGGCACTTGGTCAAGGGGCGACACCTATGAGGAGTCTAACAACTCACACTCACGCCCTACTTATGTCAAAGGCTGTGCCAAAAAGCATACGCCACGAGAGTGCGCCAAATTGTCACATCCGACCAAACACATCGTGTCATTTATACCACAGAGAGGCTGGCATA
>ERZ773043.1331-NODE-1331-length-13926-cov-10.245188_pt1 | contig 13926 bp, 14 predicted proteins | sample MGYA00580636_ERZ773043 | MGnify/ENA primary metagenome ERZ773043 (study PRJEB29015, sample SAMEA2737992) | human oral metagenome | biome: human oral; feature: human-associated habitat; material: dental | place: China | collected 2065 ... | reverse complement strand
GACGACCAGGCTCACCGACGACCAGGCTCACCGACGACCAGGCTCACCGACGACCAGGCTCACCGACGACCAGGCTCACCGACGACCAGGCTCACCGACGACCGGGCTCACCAGCGACTGGTCTCACCAGCAGACCGGACACGAGCGGCCGGGTACGGACGGGTGAGCCATTGCCGGGAAGCGCTGTCAGACCTCTTCCGCTTCATCCGGCACCAGCCACTGCACCCGGCCATGCCCGGCATCATCCAGCCAGTGGCGAAAAGCCTCTGCCTCCGGGTCGGGCAGCTGCAGCCAGGCCGTCACGTCGGCCCCATGGGCCACCTCCTGCAGCACGCCGCCCCGGGCCGCCAGCTCGCGGCGCAGACTGCCCTCCAGCTCATAGCCGATCCGGCAGCCCAGCACCACCTGCCGGATGATCGGCACCCGCTCGGCCTGCTGCAGCGCCGTGGCCACCGTGTCCGTGTAGGCCCGCACCAGCCCGCCCGCCCCCAGCTTGATACCGCCAAAGTAGCGCACCACCGTGGCCAGCACGCCTTCGAGCTGCTGGTGACGCAGCACATCCAGCATCGGCCGGCCGGCCGTACCACTGGGCTCGCCATCGTCCACCGCCGCCGACTGTCCGCCGGCCAGCAACGCCCAGCATACGTGTACCGCCCCCGGATGCAGCGCCTTCAGGCGTGCCACCTCGGCATAGGCATCCGTGCGGCCGCTCACCGGCATCACCCGCCCCAGAAAGCGGCTTTTCTTGATGACCAGTTCCGACTCCACCGGCCCGGCCAGGGTGGCCCATTCAGCACTCATCGTTCTGTACTCGTCGTTCCGTTTTCAGAATCTGCATCGTCTCGCCGATACGCCCACCCTTTTTGGTTACAAAACCAAACGCCTAGCAACTAGTAAAGGGGGTTTCGCAAAAAAACGGCCATGCTTTGCCGTCCACAACCGGCCGTGTCACGCTACGATTATCCCGTTTCTCAATCCGAACCGGACAAATCCATGCGTCTTCTCCCTGCGACCGCCTCCGCTGCCCTGCTGCTGACGGGCCTTCTCGCCGGCTGCGCCTCCACCGGCGTCGTCGATTCTGCCGATCCGCACGCCCCCATGCACGACGGGCGCCGGCCCGTGGACGGCGAATCCATGGCCCGCTCGCAGATGGATGCCGACCCCGGCAAGGCCGAAACCGTACGGCGCGACGACGGCAAACCCGACTGGGCCGCCGTCTACGAAAGCCCGCAGGGCACCCGGTACCGCGAGCAGCAGCTGATCTATGTGGACCGCAACAGCCTGAAAGAGCACAAACTCGACAACAAATACACCTATTTCACCGCCATCACCCGCGAAGTTCGCCCATCCAGCAGCGGTGCCCGCATCCAGGAACTGGCCGTGCTATGTGAAGGTGCCCCCATCGCCCCGGCCACCTCACTGCGCGGCGAAGGCGTGGAGAACAGCGACGGCAGCTACCGCGTCAAACGCGCCAAGGACAACCTGACCTCGCTGAACCAGTTCTCCACCCAGCGCATCCCCATCGATGCCAAGGTGCCCAGCACCTTCGTCGTGCGCGCCATCTGCATGCTGGGTACCGATCCGCACCGCTGACGGCGGCACACCCTGCGCCACCGGACACACCTGCCCGGAAGAGATGTACATCCAGTCGACGCACACGCGGCCGGCCCGCAACCACCGGTGAAGCCGGCACGCACCAGCCGGTCGTAAACGACTGGCCAAGCCCCCTCAACCGAACAGCCCCTGACCATCGCGGCATCTGGGGCTGTTCCCTTTGGGGGGCATCTCCCTGACAGGCACACCCGGCCCGGGAATTGATATTGCGCACACGGATCAACCTTTGGTGGGAATCTCCCTGACAGGCACACCTGGCAGCGCACCACCTCCCTGACAGGGCACATCCCGGCAATACCGCCAGCCCATCAGGGAAAACCCCAGCCCACCCCCCTGTATCCCCGCCGCTCGCCGGCTGATATCGTGAACATGAACACAGTTTGATCTGGGGCGTACTCCCGCATGAAAGGCGCCCTCTATACTTGGGTCAGCAGAATCAGAATTCATAACTGACTCCCGCCCAGCGCAAACGGAGACATCATGCAAAAAACGGCCGAGGAAGCCCCGCTCAACAACCCGTCGCTGTTCCCCCAAGGGACGCACAAGTCCCTGATCACCATGGCCATTGGCGCACTGGTCTCGTGGGCCACCTATCACGCCCTGCCCTACGAGCCCAGCGCCAACATGGGCCTGGCCATTCTGGTGTTCATTGCCATCCTGTGGTTCACCGAGGCGCTGCACATCACCGTCACCGCCATCATCGTGCCCGTCCTGGCCGCCGTCAGCGGCATCAAGGGCATGGACACCAAGGCTGCCCTGGCCGGCTTTGCCGACCCCATCATCTACATCTTCTTCGGGGGCTTTGCGCTGGCCACGGCCCTGCACGTGCAGAAGCTCGATCGCAAGATCGCCCTGTGGCTGATCTCGCTGTCGCGCGGCAGCCTGCTCATCGCAGTCATGGCGCTGTTCTGTGTCACCTCGTTCCTGTCCATGTGGATCAGCAACACCGCCACCACCGCGATGATGCTGCCGCTGGCCATGGGCATGATGGCCCACCTCGACCGCGAGAAAGACCGCAAGACCTTCGTCTTCGTACTGTTGGGCATTGCCTACGCCTCCAGCGTCGGCGGCCTGGGCTCGCTGGTGGGCTCGCCCCCCAACGCCATTGCCGCCAAGGCGCTGGACCTGGATTTTGCCGGCTGGATGAAATATGGCCTGCCCATGATGCTGGCACTCACCCCGCTCGTGCTGTTTTCGATGTACGTGGTGCTGCGCCCGAACCTGAAGATGAAGATCGACGTGAGCGGTGATCCCATCCCCTGGAACCTGCCGCGCGTGCTGACCATGCTGGTGTTCATCATCACTGCCATTGCGTGGATCATGGGCACCCAGATCAAGGCCACCTTCGGCATCGCCGCCCCGGACACCGTGGTGGCACTGGCAGCCGCCGTGACCGTCGTGGCCATGGGCCTCGTCACCTGGAAGGACGTGGCCGCCAACACCGACTGGGGCGTGCTGCTGCTGTTCGGCGGCGGCATCACCCTCAGCAGCCTGCTCGACAAGTCCGGCGCCTCGCTGGCGCTGGGTCAGGCACTGGCCTCCAGCTTCACCACCACCGATCCGTTCTTCGTCATTCTGGCGGTGACCACCTTCATCATCATCCTCACCGAGTTCACCAGCAACACCGCCTCGGCCGCGCTGCTGGTGCCGGTGTTCGCCAGCATCGCCACCCAGCTCAACCTGCCGAAGGAAGCGCTGGTGCTGGTCATCGGCATCGGTGCCTCCTGCGCCTTCATGCTGCCGGTGGCCACCCCGCCGAACGCCATCGTGTTCGGTACCGGCCTGATCAGACAGCGCGAGATGATGGCCGTGGGCATGGTGCTCAACGTGCTGTGCATCATCCTGCTGACGCTGTGGGCGTATTTCTTCCTGATGTGAAGCAGCCCCCGATGTAAAGCAGCCTCGATGTAAAGCAGCCTCGATGTAAAGCAGCCTCGATGTAAAGCGGCCTCGATGTGAGGCGACCTGTCCGGAGGGCGGACGATACGCCCTCCGGTATCTGAACGAATCGGCTTCTGCCGGCCAGGCACTATCAAAAATAGTGGGTTATACGACCTTTACTTCGACTATCATTGAAATATGGAAACATCGAATGCCGTTGCCGCACTGGCAGCACTTGCACAGGAATCACGTCTCTCCGTTTTTCGTCTGCTGGTGCGTGCAGGGCCGGCGGGTCTGGCTGCCGGAAGGATCAGCACTGAATTGGGTATCCCGCCATCGTCGCTGTCCTTTCATCTCAAGGAGCTGCTGCATGCCAACATGGTCCTGTCCCGGCAGGAGGGGCGCTTTGTCATCTATGTGGCCAACTATCAGACCGCTTCGGACCTGATTGGCTTTCTCTCGGAAAACTGCTGTGCCGGCAGCCCCTGCGACTGCGGGTCGTTGTCGTCATGCTCACCCGAATCAGGGCGTGAGCGATGAAGCCAAAGCCTGCGGGAGCGGATCCAGACCCGGTCACTCGTATTGCATGCCCTCATGATGGAGATTGGCAATGATTGTTCCTCACATCGAAATTCCTGTTTCTTCATTGAAAGACGGCCTGAGTTTCTATCAGGCACTGCTGGGAATCCGGCCACAGGTCCTGGCGGACGGGCATGCAGTGTTTCGGGCATCAAATCCACCAATGTCCTTGCGACTCGTGGAGCAACATGGAAAGCAGGAAAAACCACCGGGAAACCATGGACACTTCGGTGTCCAGATGAAATCATCCGCCGCGCTGACAGACTACCAGCGCCGGTTCGCCGAAATTGGCGTGCGCCTGAAGGTCACCCAGAACGATGTGGAGTGCTGTGGCTCCGTTCAGAACAAGATCTGGGTAGAGGATCAGGACAGAAATGGCTGGGAGCTTTTTGTTGTGATCGAGCAGGATGTCGGAGGAGGCTGCGGCGACGATGTCGAGAGCTGCGTCAACTGCCCGTGCAACTTCGCCTGACATGCGCGGGAGGAAGTCTCTGGCGCATGTGAAAGCATGAACGAAATGTCCATTATCAGGGAGGAGTCATGAACATGGATAAATCGTCATTTTCCGCAAGCAAGGGATGGAACAAGCGTCCTCACATCAACATCAACGTCAACGACATCGAGGCATCCACTGCCTTCTACTCAAACCTTTTCGGCATGCCACCTTCGAAAAGACGCGTCGATTATGCCAAGTTCGAATCCAGTGATCCGCCCATGAATGTGGCATTGCTTGAGTTCCCGAGCCCGAAGAAACGGGACGGGCACTTCGGCATACAGGTCAAATCCAGCGCTACGGTTGAAGAGATTGGTGAGCGTCTGAAAAAGGTTGGCGTAAAAATCAAGCAGAAAGAAGAGGAGGTGGCCTGTTGCTATTCGGTGCAGACGAAGGTCTGGACGGTGGATCCGGATGGATATCACTGGGAGATTTTTGTGTCAACGGGAAACGCCCCAAATGCCTCCTGCACGTCGGACTGCGACTGTATCTGCTATGACCCGAAGACGGGTGGGTGTACATGGTCATGAGGCACAGCCCGCTCTCTGCGTGACCGGGGCAAACACTCACCAGCAGGCGTGTACTACGGTGCCCCGTGTATAGAAGGCAAATATTACCAAGATGACTTGCCAGCAATCATTGTAATTATAAGGGAGTGTAATATGGAAGAGACTGTCAAAAACGAGAAGACGCAAACTGGGGATGCACCCGTCATGGACAGTGTTGTCGATTTTCCGACAGATCAACGTCTTCACATCAGTATAAACGTGAATGATCTATGGAAATCCGCCAATTTCTATCGGCATATCTTCGATGCGGATCCGGTCAGGATGGAAAAAGGGTATGCCAAGTTTGAGGTGCACGAGCCGGCGATCAACTTCGCCATCAATGAATTTCCAAACAACGTGCTCCCGGAAGGCCACTTTGGAATCCAGCTGGATTCGCATGATGATCTGGAAAAGAGCTTCAACCGGCTGAGCAAGGCGGGATTCAGCATATTGACAGAAGATGGCGTTGCCTGTTGCTATGCACGGCAGGACAAGTTCTGGTGCGCCGACCCTGACGGCTATCGATGGGAGTTCTTTGTCACGACCAGTCAGGAGGATGTTGATGAAGGATGTGGTCCGGACTGCATCTGTCATCAAGACATTCAACGTACCGTGATCTGACACACAGGCGGCAGTATCACGGGCTTTTGGTAACTACGCGGGGGTTGACATTCGCATGCCCCCCGCAAAACGCTGTTGGGCATCCCCTTCAGGGAGCCCCTCTGCGTGATTCCTTCCTGATTGTATGGGAGCAGGAAGCATGAAGCAGGATATTGCGGTGCTGCGGCGTGTCATGAGTTTCTTTTGGACACGAGACGGCACCCTCATGAAGCGTCGCATCATGATGGCGCTGACGGCGATGATCACGGCAAAATTGATCATCGCGGGACTTCCTGTCACATACAAAACCATCATCGACGACTTCACGCATGGTTCAGAAGGAGGGGGAAACACCGTTGACCTGGTTTTGCTGCTGATCGCAATCTACGCGTTGGGGCGTCTTGTCAGCGTTGTTCTCATTCAGTTTCGTGATGTCGCATTTGTCAGTGTGTTGCACCAGGCGCGCCGGGCAATTGCCACGGACGTGTTTCGCCGGATCCTGGCAGTTGACTACAGCTTCTTTCTGAACAACAAGGTTGGAGAGGTTCAGCAGAAGGTTGATCGTGGTGTACGGTCGGTCAGCTCCCTGACAGACTACCTTCTGTTCAACATGCTGCCGACGATGTTCGAGATACTCGTTTCGTCGGTGGCCATTGCCATTTTTCTTTCGCCCTGGCACGCGCTTGTCATTGTGGGATCCGCAGTACTGTATGTGCTGTTCACGGTGTGGGTGACAGAATGGCGATTGTCACATCGAAAGGCCATGAACACGGCCGAAAATACGGCAAAAGGCGTCGCCGTTGACGCCATCATGAACGCAGAAATCATCAAGCTGCATTCGGCAGAGCACCATGAAGTGCAGCGGTATGCGCATGCACTGAGGCAGTATGAAGATGCTTCGGTGGTGAGCGCACGCGGGTTGGCTTTGGTCAACATGGGACAGGCGGCCATCATTGCCCTGGTTCTTCTGGTCGAGTTGCTGACAGTGGGGATGGGCGTACTTGACGGGTCAAGCACGATAGGCCAGTTCTCGATGGTCAACATCTACCTGCTGCAAGTGTTCACACCGCTGGGCATGCTGGGTTTCGTCTACCGGCAGATACGTTTTTCGCTCACCGACCTGAGCGGCATGTTCGAGATGGTGGATTCCAAGCTACCTGATGAGACAGACGAGAAGCCACCTTCCAGTGCGCATGGCCGTCCGGTTTCAAATGTCGGCCCAGTTCTTCCCATCGTTTTTGAGAATGTTTCATTCGGTTTTGGCGAAGAAGGCAAGCAGATTCTGTCACATGTCAATCTGAGGATTGAGCCCGGCAAGGTGCTGGGAGTCGTTGGCACGACCGGGGCAGGAAAATCCACGCTCCTGAGACTGCTGTTCGGGCTCTATACACCGCAGGAAGGACAAATCCTCATCAATGGCGTGCCTCTTCCGGATATCGACGTTGCGAGCTATCGCCAGCGTCTTGCCATCGTTCCGCAGGACACGATCCTGTTTCACGACAGTTTGCGTAACAACATTGCCTATGGCCTTGATGATGCCCGGGACGATGACATCATGGCGGCAGCAAGGGCTGCGGAAATCTCTGACGAGTTGCTGTCCGGGCCTCACGATCTTGACAGAACGGTTGGCGAACGGGGAGGAAGCATCTCGGGAGGGCAGAGGCAGCGTGTGGCCCTGGCACGCGCGTTGCTGCGCAAGCCCTCCGTACTCGTACTGGACGAACCCACTTCCGCACTCGATGAGAAGACTGGGCGCCAGGTCATGGAACGCGTATATGCGTTGGCCAGGGAGCAAGGTACGGCAGTGATCATCGTGACGCACGACATGAGCAACGTTGCAGATGCGGATGAACTCGTCAGGGTTGAAGGCGGAAGCGTCAGTGCCGTTCATCGTTGACTGATAAAACGCGAGGTGTCGTCATTTCATGGATGGCGGCACCCGTTTCCATAGGCAGGAGCCTTGCAGCAGGCAACCAAGGCTCTGCATTGAAGCAAATCGTTCACAAGAGGAGGAAATCATGCCATCCTTCAATAGCATCCAGTCCAGAGTCGATGACATGACAAACTATTACGGAAAATCGTTGTCTACATCGAATGACCTTAAATCCAACGTATGTACCATCGAGGAGACAACTTCACACAGAGAGGCAGATGTATACGCCAAGCTGCATCCGGAGGTCCTGTCACGTTCGTACGGCTGCGGCATTCTGGTGCCGCCTGCACTGGAGGGTGCACGTGTTCTTGATATTGGCTGCGGTTCCGGACGAGATGTTTTTTCGCTTTCGCAGCTTGTAGGTCAATCAGGGAGCGTCATCGGGATCGACGCAACACAGGAACCCATCACCTTTGCCAAAAGAATGACAGACTGGCACATGCAGGTTTTTGGTTACGACAGGCCCAATGTCGAATTTTTGGTCGGAACTATGGAGGACCTGGCGACTGCGGGAATTGAGGACAATAGCGTTGACGTTGTTGTGTCAAACTGTGCCATCAATCTTTCGACGGCGAAGGAACGGGTTCTCAAGGAAATTCTGCGTGTTCTGAGACCCGGTGGTGAGCTGTATTTTTCGGATATCTTTTCAGATCGGCGGCTTGACCCATCCTTGCGAGACGACCCCGTCCTTGTCGCTGAATGTATCGGAGATGTGATGTACTCCGGAGACTTTCATTCCATGATGCGAGATCTCGGTGTTCGCGAAGTACGCGCCGTACGGAGTTACCGCAAGATTGTCCGAAACGAGGAGTTTCGCAGAAGTATTGGGCGCGCACAACTCGAATCCCGTCTTTACCGGGTTTTCAAGCTCCCCCTGGAAGACAAGTGCGAGGATTACGGTCAGGCTGCCGTCTATCTTGGCACCATGGATGGGCATGAACAGGAGTTCATGCTTGATGACGGTCACGTGTTCGAAACCGGCAGGGCAAAGCTGGTGTGTGGCAATACTGCCATGATGCTCGCAGACACCCGTTATGCGAAACACTTTCGGGTCTTCGGTGACAGATCTCGCCATCTCGGACGTTTTGAGGACTGTGCTGACCCGAATCCTGCCTCCGATGACTCTCGGGTTCCCGTGGGCAGGTCTTCCTGCTGTGGGTGACATTTATACAATGGGGGAGAATGACAAATGAACGACTGTCTCTATCGCCGCATGGCGGCAGAAGCACTGGGTAGCTGTATTCTTCTTGCCACGGTCGTTGGGTCTGGCATCATGGCTGATCGGCTGAGTACAGATCCTGCCGTTGCGCTGCTTTGTAACACGCTGCCCATGGGTGCCATTCTGTTCGTACTCATCACTGTGATGGGGCCAATATCCGGTGCGCACTTTAACCCTGCTGTCACTCTGGCATTTGGTCTGCGCCGGGAGATTGCGGTAAAGCCAGCCACACTGTACGTACTCATGCAGCTGGGGGGCGCCATACTCGGAACATGGCTTGCCCATGCCATGTTCGACATGCCGTTGTCGCAGCTTTCAGACAAGGTCCGGGCCGGGCCGTCACAGTGGATTTCAGAGGTCGTCGCAACTTTTGGGCTCGTTTTTACGATTCTTGCCGGGCTGCGTGTCAAGGCCGATGCGGTTCCGATGCTGGTGGGCGGCTATATATCCGCTGCCTACTGGTTTACAGCATCCACTTCTTTCGCCAACCCTGCTGTTGTACTTGCCCGGGCATTTACCGATACATTCTCTGGAATACGGTTGCGTGATGTGCCCGCCTTCATGGTCGCAGATTTTGGGGGTGCCCTGCTGGCCTTGTGGCTCGCCTGCTGGCTTTTTCATGACATCGACGGGCACCAGCATGAACCGGCCTGACAGATGCTCCTGGTTTGCGTTCATGACCTTTTCTGCAGCGAGGCCGTGAAAGGATGCGCCCGTCGAAGGGGCTGATCACTGGCGCGACACCGTGTGCCAGATGAGTGGATACGGTTCTACAGCCCGCAGTCCCCACGTCGGGCACTTCACATGAAGACCACCGCCAAAGTTTACGCTTTGGTGGCCTGAACCGTGAAGGTTCCGCTGAGTCATTACAGGCATTGCATGCCCACGCATGGCACCCTGTCAGTATACGGCTGGAGCCAGCGCAAGGATGAATGAGTCCATGACACACTCACGCCGCCCACAACAACATGCCGCACACAGCCAGCCCCGACACCACCACCAGCCCAACAGCCAGCACACTCACCTGCACCCATCGCAGCTCCGGTACCGCCCCCGGCGGCGACAGCTGCACCGCCAGCTCCACCTTGCTTGGCGAAGCCATCAGCAAAAAGGCAGCCGCCACATTGTGGATGGACAGAAAAGCCAGCACATCCACCCCGAGCGCCCGGGCGATCTCCGCCTGGGTGGTGGCCAGCATGGCATTGGCCCCCGAGGTCGAACCCGTGATGAAGCCGCTGACAGCCCCCACGAACGGGCCGATGCCGAGATAGATACGTCCCCCTTCAGCCAGGGCATGTGCCAGCCAGGCAGCCATGCCAGAAACGGCCATCACAATCCCCACCAGAATGAACAGCCCGGTGACCGGCGCCACCCGCTGCCATGAATGCCAGGCATTGAGCCGGGGCTGGGCGTCCAGCCGCCCTCCTGTGAACCAGAGGGTTGCCACGAACAGCCACAAGGCCGGCGAGGCCACATAGCGCCACGCGGGCGGCAGGCCGAGCACCCTGATGCACAGGGTGGCAGCCAGCACCCCGCCCAGCAACAGGGCATAGGTGATCAGACAGCGTCGAGCGGACGGAGAAAGCTCGCCCCGGCCACGCCCCCCGATCCCCAGATAGAGCGCGGTGACGAGCGACGCACCCAGCGCCCCCGCCGGCGCCGTGCCAAACAGCCAGTTGGACACGTAGATGACGGCCCACAGCAGAAGCCCGGATGCCGTGCCGAGCAGCCACGCCCGGATGCGTTCATGCGGTGCCGCAGCCAGCCAGGCAGCCACCACACCGGTCACCACGAAGGGCAGCACGCTGTAATGGGCCGACCCCATGCCCAGATCGTAAAAGGAGAGCCCCGCCATGTTGGCCCCGATCAGGGTTCCGGGCCCCATGGACCCCCAGGGCACGGTGGAAAGTCCCAGAAGCCCGGTCAGGGCGACCTTGCGGGGCGGCAGGCCCGCATGGGCGAGAAGCGGAATGCCGATGGTGATGCCGATCCCGAAGCCCGTCATCGATTCGGCAAACGGCGTGATGCCGTGCACGATCAGCAGCACCGTGCCGATGCCCGGCCCGGCACGATCACGGATCCAGCGTGCCAGATCCGCCTGCGCGCCCGAGTGCTGCAACACCTGTGACATCCACAGGCCGCCACCGATGATCAGCAGCACCTCCAGCACGATGGGCGTCCAGCGCACCACGGCCGGCCAGATGGAAGACGGCGCCACGGGAAACGCCAGCACGACCGCCAGCAGGGTCGCTGCCAGCCCCAGCCAGGCCGCACGCAGGGCACTGATGCCCGCCAGCAGCGAAACCACCACCGCGAGAATGGGCAGACCGCTGAGCAGTGTGTTCATGGTGTCTCCTCCCCGACTGACCAGGTCGGTGTCTTGCTGTCCTCAGAGCCTGTTATATCTGATGAACACAGAGGTCATCAACCCGCGACTGACACTCCCCATGCCGTCATTTCGCCAATCGGGCCAGCGCCCGACGCGCGCGAGCCAGGCTGGGCGAGCGTTCGGCGGCGCGCTCCGGTGACCACTCCATTCTGACCCATTCGGTCAATCGGGCGTTGTACCCTGTTCCCTGCGACGCGGCCGCATCACGCCCCTTCCTCCCGACAAGATCATCCCGCACATCACGCGGTGCACCGGATGCAAGCCTCAAAAGATACTGCTTGGGATCAGGCAGCAGATCGGGTTCCGGAGGAAGCTTGCCCTTCTTTCCGATCAGTCGTCGGATGGCTTCGTGGTCGGTCAGCACCCAGGACTCGATCTCCCGGACAGCTACCCGCAGCAGCAGATGATCGGGTAGTCTCTGTCGCTGTCCGGCCCAGTCCTGGATCAACGCCAGAGGGCACTCGAACGTATCCAGATCGGTGACGAGCAGGACCACCTGCCAGCCTGCCATTTCCCGCCAGCTGCCCATCTGGCTGCGCAGATAGCCAAAGCCATTGCGGCGATGGGCAAAAACATGCGCTGATGCAAGGGGGCTTTCGGCAATCAGCCGGCGTCCGACAGCCTCGCTCAGCGCGTCTTCAGTGGCGAGGGCGATGGTATCCACCGTCACAGCACCATCTGTCCAACCGACTGCGGGCGGGTCTGCGGCAATACGACCTCAGCAACCGACAAGCCGCTGCAGAGCATTTTCAGCTCGTGATCGGCCAGCGTTCGCGCCTGTGTTCCAGCCTCAGCGGGCGCCAGCACGATGACGCCACGACCATCGATACCACGATTTTCCAGCAGGGCCTCGCTATGGGTACTGATGATGACCTGCTGGCGCAGCCGCCGGTTGCGCTGCACGCGATCGATGAGCACTGGAATGTGTCGAACCACCTCTTCGTTCAGATAGATCTCTGGCTCTTCCAGAAGCAGCAGAGCATTGCCTTCCAGCAGCGACCACAGAAGCCCCAGCAGACTCAGTGTTCCATCCGAAAAACTGTTCTCACCCTGCCACACGTCGGACAGATCATGCTGATAGCGTGCTTCCAGATGAGGGCGCCCATTTTCATCCCGACGGAACCGTAAACCGGAAAAGCCAGGAATGGCCAGCATCAGCGCCTTCTCCATTTTCCGGAGGCGGGCACTGCGTGTTTTTTCATGGGTTCTGTCAATTCGCTCCAGAAGCCCCTGTCCAAACGGGTCATTCTCCAGGCGACTGGCCCCCAGCTGCCCGGAAAACTTCAGTAACTGCGGTACCAGGTGAAAATAGGCAATATCGCCAAAAAACTCGGCCAATCGCCGGAATCCCTGATTGGCCGACAGCTGCTCCAGACGGGTCTGGGCCAGACGCAGGGGATCCTCCCGGTCCAGCTCATCGGGCCTGTCGACGATCTTCCGCCCGTCCAGCCAGACTTCCTCGCGTGACACCATGACCCGCTGGGCACGTCGGGGATCAGGCCTGAAGCCCAGCACGTATCGCCACGACTGCATGCCGTCATCCGTGTCGTCGGCAACGTGCATGTCAATGACGACTTCCTGGTCCTTCCGGGCGTTCCAGCAATGAATCCTGTCGAACCCACCCCGGACAGAGACTGCGTTCTGCAACCCGCGGCCATCGATGCGGCCGACATCCCCCAGGAAGCGAAAGGCATCCAGCAGGTTCGACTTGCCCGATGCGTTGGGTCCCAGCAGATAACTCACGTCCTGAAAGGGCGCATCGAACGCAGTGAAATTACGCCAGTTTTTCAGCACCAGTCTGGTCACCTGCATACAGGCCCCTCCTCAGTCCCCACCGGGCAGGTCATCATCCCCGTCGTCATCATCCTCCCCCGCCAGCGCCGCCTCCGCCTCATCCAGCGCGGTGAAGCTCACCCCCTCATCCTCGGGGCGCGACTCGGCCAGCGCCTCCACGCGAGCCACGAATTCCTGCCGGTCGATGTCGCCATCGATGTACATCTCGCGCAGCGAGCGGTATTCCGGATCGGCCAGCAGGTCCACGCCCTGACGGGCCATCTCGGCCTCGGCCTCCAGAAATTCCTCCAGCTCCTTCAGATAGCGCGCATCCATCCCGCCCTGCGGGGTTTTCATATCGTCAGTCATTCCCTCACCCCTCATCACTGGCAGGCACGCCCCCCACCAGCACATAGCTCACATCCCGGAACACGCCCACGCGGCCCCATTCCTCGATCTCATCGCGCAGCGACTGGTCGGTCAGCGGGTGCTGCTCGGCCCATTCGGCAGGCAGCGAAATCACCCAGCCGGCCTCCGGCCCACCCGGCAGCGCCCGGATGGTGATGGGCGTCTGCCGGCCATCGCGGCGGCGCTGCAGAATGACCGCCAGTCGCAGACACAGCACCATCTGCCACTGGGCCATGGTCGGCTCCATGGCCAGCACCTTCTTGAGCTTGCCGCTCTGGCCCAGCACCAGCATGGACAGCTCCTGCTGCTCCATGGCCGAGAACCCCGGCAGATCGGCGTTGGCCAGAATATACGCGCCGTGGCGGTGCGCGTTGTCGTGCGCGATGAACGAACCGATCTCGCGGATGCGGGCCGCCCAGATCAGGCTCTCGGCCTCGCAGGGCAGCGGCCGGCCGCCCATGTCGACCAGCCCGCCGCTGGCCGCGGCAT
>ERZ773043.1324-NODE-1324-length-13993-cov-6.512556_pt1 | contig 13993 bp, 20 predicted proteins | sample MGYA00580636_ERZ773043 | MGnify/ENA primary metagenome ERZ773043 (study PRJEB29015, sample SAMEA2737992) | human oral metagenome | biome: human oral; feature: human-associated habitat; material: dental | place: China | collected 2065 ... | reverse complement strand
TGTTCTACAGCCTTGCCGGGCAAAGCTACGTCACGGCGATGGTCGCCGGGTGCGCTTTGCTCGCGGCGTTCATCAGCGTGGCCCTCGCAATTGCCTACTGGGACGCGCGGCACCCGAGCGTTCAGACCTCCGCCCGCCAAAAGGAGGCGGTGCGCGAAGCGCTGGAGTCCACGGAGTCGACGCGGGTATAGGTGGCCCTTCAACGGCAGGTATTCGGACAAAGCCGCTCCTGGGACAAGGCAGGCCTTCGGGCAGGCGGGCAGCCGCACACGCGCTGTCACAAACGCCCATCAAGGGGGCGTGCGCCTCGAGTTTTTGAGGCGCACGCCCCTTTTTCGCACGACGTCGGATAAATCCGCTCACGCTCCGGCGAGCGGACTTCGATACACCATCTGGTGCTCAGTGCTTTCCGACCGTCTTTTCTGACGGCTGTCCCGTATTGGGCGGCGGGTCTCAATGCACCTTTTGGTGCTCAGTGCTTTCCGACAGTCCGACTTTGAGACGGGGGGTTCCCCTTGGCTTGTGTCTCAATGCACCTTTTGGTGCTCAGTGCTTTCCGACTATGCCGACCGGGTCTACTGTCATCTTCTTGACCGGGTCTCAATGCACCTTTTGGTGCTCAGTGCTTTCCGACGCCGGGGTTTCTCGCAGCTGTGATTTTTCCTGCCGCCGCGTCTCAATGCACCTTTTGGTGCTCAGTGCTTTCCGACTGTCGAGCAGGTCAATCCGGAGCAGCTGCGCGAGCTGTCTCAATGCACCTTTTGGTGCTCAGTGCTTTCCGACGAGAAGGGTGTCACCGTGTGGAAGTCTCCGTCCGAGTCTCAATGCACCTTTTGGTGCTCAGTGCTTTCCGACCTTGAAGAGGCAAGCCTTATCGAGTTGGCGAGGGTAGGTCTCAATGCACCTTTTGGTGCTCAGTGCTTTCCGACCCCAAGGAATTCAGTCTATCACGGCACTGCCTTTTGTCTCAATGCACCTTTTGGCGCTCAGTGCTTTCCGACTTGTCGTTGGCAAACTCGCCCAGCACACGGGATCGGGTCTCAATGAACCTTTTGGCGCTCAGTGCTTTCCGACTGGATTACGCAGCCATGGAAGCCGTTGCCGACCTGTGTCTCAATGCACCTTTTGGTGCTCAGTGCTTTCCGACCAGGGAAGGCACGGGTTGACCATGGTACTCGCTAAGTCTCAATGCACCTTTTGGTGCTCAGTGCTTTCCGACTTCCCGGCGGATGCCCGTCAGGCCGAGTTCGTCATCGGGTCTCAATGCACCTTTTGGTGCTCAGTGCTTTCCGACGCCGGCATGAGGTCCTTCACCATCTGGATCAGCGGGTCTCAATGCACCTTTTGGTGCTCAGTGCTTTCCGACAGCTTATCGAGTGGATTCGCGAAGAGCTGCTGGACGGGTCTCAATGCACCTTTTGGTGCTCAGTGCTTTCCGACAGTAGGCAAACGTTTTGGAGGGGGAGGGTTCGCCCGTCTCAATGCACCTTTTGGTGCTCAGTGCTTTCCGACATCAAGCAGGTTGCGCGCGACGTCGAGAAGTCTTTCCGTCTCAATGCACCTTTTGGTGCTCAGTGCTTTCCGACGTAGGAAGGTGATTGTTTGCCCGCGTTGTTGGCGCGTCTCAATGCACCTTTTGGTGCTCAGTGCTTTCCGACGCTGCGACAGGTGACCCTCGGCTTGCCGGACATCGGTCTCAATGCACCTTTTGGTGCTCAGTGCTTTCCGACTCGGAGCGGAGCACGACGATTTTAGACGGGTTATTGGTCTCAATGCACCTTTTGGTGCTCAGTGCTTTCCGACCGTAGAAGCCCTTGCCGTCGTTGAAGCCGTTGAGTGTCTCAATGCACCTTTTGGTGCTCAGTGCTTTCCGACCTTCTATGAAGTCACGTCCGTACTCGCCGTCCCCGCGTCTCAATGCACCTTTTGGTGCTCAGTGCTTTCCGACCAGAAGCGGCGGGACATGGACTCAATACAGTCAATCGAGTCTCAATGCACCTTTTGGTGCTCAGTGCTTTCCGACTTGGCAGGATGCCGCCACCGGCGTCCCGTGCCGGGCGTCTCAATGCACCTTTTGGTGCTCAGTGCTTTCCGACTGGTGCGTGGTCGCGTGATGGTGGCGGGGACCGGCTGTCTCAATGCACCTTTTGGTGCTCAGTGCTTTCCGACTGCACCGAGGAGTCCGGGCGCGTCGACGCCGGATAGTCTCAATGCACCTTTTGGTGCTCAGTGCTTTCCGACTCAGAGTCAACCGACATCGGAACGTCTGACGTCGGCGTCTCAATGCACCTTTTGGTGCTCAGTGCTTTCCGACAAAAGGCGGCGTCCTGCAAGAGCCACCGCCCGTAGGTCTCAATGCACCTTTTGGTGCTCAGTGCTTTCCGACCCGGGCCGTGAATCGGATCCGCAAACCTGGTGAGTCTCAATGCACCTTTTGGTGCTCAGTGCTTTCCGACCGGGTATGCGATCTACGGGAGGGGGAGGGGGTGGTGCCCGTCTCAATGCACCTTTTGGTGCTCAGTGCTTTCCGACTTATTTTTGGAGTTGCATCGCCTTAAAAACGTCAGGTCTCAATGCACCTTTTGGTGCTCAGTGCTTTCCGACCTTGAGCTTTTGCAGCTGCCAGGCGATGGTGATCGGTCTCAATGCACCTTTTGGTGCTCAGTGCTTTCCGACACGGAAACGACACCCTCCGCATCAAAGGACTATTGTCTCAATGCACCTTTTGGTGCTCAGTGCTTTCCGACTCAATCTGCAAGGCCCGGAATACTATTCCGTATCTGAGTCTCAATGCACCTTTTGGTGCTCAGTGCTTTCCGACAAGTAAGGGTTGTGTCTCGGCTAGGATTGTTTATGACGTCTCAATGCACCTTTTGGTGCTCAGTGCTTTCCGACTTGAATCTTCAACTATGCTCAGCAATGACTTTGTAGTCTCAATGCACCTTTTGGTGCTCAGTGCTTTCCGACGAATCCTCATTGTTTTCTTGACTTCTGCAATAATTGGTCTCAATGCACCTTTTGGTGCTCAGTGCTTTCCGACTTCGTTGGGGTTATCGGCTTTCTGGGAGGTGTTGTCGTCTCAATGCACCTTTTGGTGCTCAGTGCTTTCCGACACGGGACCGTGCGACCCGTCGTCCGCGAAAAAGACTGTCTCAATGCACCTTTTGGTGCTCAGTGCTTTCCGACAACGTGTACTATAATCCTAATAAACTGGATTCGTAGTCTCAATGCACCTTTTGGTGCTCAGTGCTTTCCGACTTGGCGCGACTGTCTGGGGCTTCGGCCTTGGCCTGTGGTCTCAATGCACCTTTTGGTGCTCAGTGCTTTCCGACACTTTCACGGGTACCGATCACGAGGATTGGTTGATATGTCTCAATGCACCTTTTGGTGCTCAGTGCTTTCCGACTGGATTCTAATGGGGAGCCAGTCATCGTGGAGCCGTCTCAATGCACCTTTTGGTGCTCAGTGCTTTCCGACTCGTAACGGACGGTGGCCAGGAAGTCGAGCGCCTTCTCCAGTCTCAATGCACCTTTTGGTGCTCAGTGCTTTCCGACACACCATAGCCGACCTAGACGCGGCGGACTTCGTCAGTCTCAATGCACCTTTTGGTGCTCAGTGCTTTCCGACTCTGGGGCGTGTCCGTGTTCGACGAAAGCCTCTACGTGTCTCAATGCACCTTTTGGTGCTCAGTGCTTTCCGACCTGTGGGGCCGCAGATTCTCCTCCTTCTGCTTCTTATGGTCTCAATGCACCTTTTGGTGCTCAGTGCTTTCCGACTCGGAGGAGCAGCGTCAGAGCCACGGGCGCAGTCAGAGGTCTCAATGCACCTTTTGGTGCTCAGTGCTTTCCGACCCGATAAGCTCTTTGTATTTCATCGCCGTTCCTTTCGTCTCAATGCACCTTTTGGTGCTCAGTGCTTTCCGACCCGAAGTCGCCGCCACCTGCACAAGAGGCAACCGGTCTCAATGCACCTTTTGGTGCTCAGTGCTTTCCGACCCGAAGGGCTCATGATCGGTAAGAAACCTCCGTGTCTCAATGCACCTTTTGGTGCTCAGTGCTTTCCGACGAAAAAGATTGCCACTTCGGATTGGAAGTCTGCGAGTCTCAATGCACCTTTTGGTGCTCAGTGCTTTCCGACTGAGTTTCAGCGCCTTAAAGACTTCTTCTGAGCGTCTCAATGCACCTTTTGGTGCTCAGTGCTTTCCGACTCGTCTGTTGACAGGTTGCATTCAGCACTGCTAAATGAGTCTCAATGCACCTTTTGGTGCTCAGTGCTTTCCGACGTAAAAACCTGTTTGCGTATTGTAGGAATCATACCCGTCTCAATGCACCTTTTGGTGCTCAGTGCTTTCCGACCTGAAAGGAAAATTAAATGGGAAAATTCTATACTTGTCTCAATGCACCTTTTGGTGCTCAGTGCTTTCCGACCAGAGATACGTACGACAAAGGTTGCTTTTACGCGGACGTCTCAATGCACCTTTTGGTGCTCAGTGCTTTCCGACGGCCGTCGAGATAGCTGCGATGTCCTCCGGCTTCAGTCTCAATGCACCTTTTGGTGCTCAGTGCTTTCCGACTTCCAATATTAAAGTGGAAAGGCTTATGATCAATGTCTCAATGCACCTTTTGGTGCTCAGTGCTTTCCGACGCAATACTTGATTCTATAAAACACACCATCCTCAAGTCTCAATGCACCTTTTGGTGCTCAGTGCTTTCCGACCTGGGAATCCTTCTGTTTCCACGTATCTTGTCGAGTGTCTCAATGCACCTTTTGGTGCTCAGTGCTTTCCGACCAGCGACACCTACGCTGGTGAAACCTGTCACCATTCGGTCTCAATGCACCTTTTGGTGCTCAGTGCTTTCCGACGCGTCGATCGCCGGGCGTGCGGGGTTGTCGCGCGATGGTCTCAATGCACCTTTTGGTGCTCAGTGCTTTCCGACATCGCCCGCCGCCGGGGAATCGAACCCCGACCATGTCTCAATGCACCTTTTGGTGCTCAGTGCTTTCCGACCGACGAAGTGGGGCAATGGCTTCTCGGTTGGACCGAGTCTCAATGCACCTTTTGGTGCTCAGTGCTTTCCGACAGGATTGCCACGTTCTTGCCCGATATGCCCTTGTGTCTCAATGCACCTTTTGGTGCTCAGTGCTTTCCGACCGACGAAGATGACGCGTATATCTACCACGTCGTCGGGTCTCAATGCACCTTTTGGTGCTCAGTGCTTTCCGACGAGACGGCGGGTGGGTTTTGGCCGTGCCTAAAGACGTGTCTCAATGCACCTTTTGGTGCTCAGTGCTTTCCGACTAATGGCCGGTCTGTTACTACCCGTTGGGGTAGTGACGTCTCAATGCACCTTTTGGTGCTCAGTGCTTTCCGACTCGGGGTTGCGTATATTGTCCCTGAACACATTGCGGGTCTCAATGCACCTTTTGGTGCTCAGTGCTTTCCGACGAAAGGTCTTCAATCACAGAAACAGGGAAGAAAGTCTCAATGCACCTTTTGGTGCTCAGTGCTTTCCGACAGGACGCCAGCCGCCGGGAATCACACCGATATCCGTGTCTCAATGCACCTTTTGGTGCTCAGTGCTTTCCGACCAGCACGACCGGGCTCTTGCAAAGCCTCCGCTGCGGACGGTCTCAATGCACCTTTTGGTGCTCAGTGCTTTCCGACTTCAAGAAAGCTATCGCCGAGAAGCTGCTGACTCCCGTCTCAATGCACCTTTTGGTGCTCAGTGCTTTCCGACTGACGGCGGGCTTGTGGTCACCGAGACAAACGGGTCTCAATGCACCTTTTGGTGCTCAGTGCTTTCCGACCGTGTACTGAATCGTGTCCGGACCTGTCGTTGTGGTCTCAATGCACCTTTTGGTGCTCAGTGCTTTCCGACTGTGCTGCACTTCGGCTGGTGCGGGTCCGGCACGGCGTCTCAATGCACCTTTTGGTGCTCAGTGCTTTCCGACCCATAAGCTGGGACTTGTCCGCGCCTTCCGCCAGAGAGTCTCAATGCACCTTTTGGTGCTCAGTGCTTTCCGACACGTCACAGCCTGATAGCTTGCGAATCGCCCCGGTGCCGGGTCTCAATGCACCTTTTGGTGCTCAGTGCTTTCCGACGAGAATCCGGCTGAGCAAGACAAATCGACGAACCGTCGTGTCTCAATGCACCTTTTGGTGCTCAGTGCTTTCCGACGAGTCTTTTCCCGAATATCGATAGCCCAGACTATCGGGTCTCAATGCACCTTTTGGTGCTCAGTGCTTTCCGACTATCGGACGGTACAGATATGCGGACGGCGAGACAAGTCTCAATGCACCTTTTGGTGCTCAGTGCTTTCCGACGGCAACCATGCCGCCCGCATTCAACTTAACAAGTGTCTCAATGCACCTTTTGGTGCTCAGTGCTTTCCGACACCCCAGTCTTCGTCTCCTCATGAGACGCCTTCAGCGTCTCAATGCACCTTTTGGTGCTCAGTGCTTTCCGACGGTTCGCGCATGTTGGAGACGTGTAACGCGTGGGAGGTCTCAATGCACCTTTTGGTGCTCAGTGCTTTCCGACGGACAAAAGCCCTTCGTCCATGAGCTCTAGGGAAAGTCTCAATGCACCTTTTGGTGCTCAGTGCTTTCCGACGAAATAGGCAAACCTTACGCGGCTTCTATTGCCGGTCTCAATGCACCTTTTGGTGCTCAGTGCTTTCCGACATACCGATTGGTATTGTCAATGCTCAGATTTTACCTGTCTCAATGCACCTTTTGGTGCTCAGTGCTTTCCGACTGGCAACTATGTCATTGACGTTCACCAGCGTAGTGTGGTCTCAATGCACCTTTTGGTGCTCAGTGCTTTCCGACCTAAAGTCAAGTCTTTGTTTAGAGATTGTTTGAGTGTCTCAATGCACCTTTTGGTGCTCAGTGCTTTCCGACGAGGAGAACCAGGACCCAAGGGAGACACACCCCAAGTCTCAATGCACCTTTTGGTGCTCAGTGCTTTCCGACAAATCTGAGCTCAGCATGGCTGAGTTCTACTACAAAAGTCTCAATGCACCTTTTGGTGCTCAGTGCTTTCCGACTGATGCTCGTAGGTTCCTTGAATTGTTTCACTGAGTCTCAATGCACCTTTTGGTGCTCAGTGCTTTCCGACACGGATCGTTGCATTGGGCACGTGCCGCCACGCCTCGTCTCAATGCACCTTTTGGTGCTCAGTGCTTTCCGACTGCGCAAAGGAATCGATATTGGATTAAAGGATTATCCCGTCTCAATGCACCTTTTGGTGCTCAGTGCTTTCCGACCCTCAAAACTTTCAGACAATGACCCATTTTACATTCTGGTCTCAATGCACCTTTTGGTGCTCAGTGCTTTCCGACGTGAGGAGGTTCCTCTGATGGCGCTGCCGTCTAGTCTCAATGCACCTTTTGGTGCTCAGTGCTTTCCGACTAGACCTTATCACTTGCAGCTGTTCCTCAACCGGTCTCAATGCACCTTTTGGTGCTCAGTGCTTTCCGACTCTTCAGCTGGGCATGGACGACGCGGCGCAGAAGGCGTCTCAATGCACCTTTTGGTGCTCAGTGCTTTCCGACCCGTCGCCGGAATCTTCTATGCCGTAGTCACGTCCGGGTCTCAATGCACCTTTTGGTGCTCAGTGCTTTCCGACTGGAAGACGTTCACTTGGCCTTTCGTTGAGGCGGGTCTCAATGCACCTTTTGGTGCTCAGTGCTTTCCGACACGATTCGGCGGAGGACGCGACGCGTCCGGCGGAAAGTCTCAATGCACCTTTTGGTGCTCAGTGCTTTCCGACCCGTGCCTTCCCCCGCGACGAAGCCGCCGCACTCGCCCGAGGTCTCAATGCACCTTTTGGTGCTCAGTGCTTTCCGACCTTGACTCTTTCGGCATGGTTTTCGCCGTCAAGAAGGTCTCGATGCACCTTTTGGTGCTCAGTGCTTTCCGACCGCATGTAGGTGATCCAGTCCGCGTCGGGGCCGAGTCTCAATGCACCTTTTGGTGCTCAGTGCTTTCCGACCGATCACGAGCTCTTCCTTCGCCGCGTAGATCGCGGTCTCAATGCACCTTTTGGTGCTCAGTGCTTTCCGACTGTACGGCGAATACGGGCACACCGACTCGCACGCAGTCTCAATGCACCTTTTGGTGCTCAGTGCTTTCCGACCTGCTGCCGAAGGAATGGGAACAGGTCGCCGACATGCAGTCTCAATGCACCTTTTGGTGCTCAGTGCTTTCCGACAAGCCTTTGGATGAAACAGATGAAGAGATTCTTGAGTCTCAATGCACCTTTTGGTGCTCAGTGCTTTCCGACACCATACCGGCGATGACTACTACGTGGTAGGTGGAAGTCTCAATGCACCTTTTGGTGCTCAGTGCTTTCCGACAATAAAAGCAGGATGAGAAGGAAACTCCGACAAACGGTCTCAATGCACCTTTTGGTGCTCAGTGCTTTCCGACATTTAGCCTCAGCCCTTAACGCTGTACAGGCCATGGTCTCAATGCACCTTTTGGTGCTCAGTGCTTTCCGACGACTTTCTTCCCGGACGCCACCGTTTCGGTAGTTGCCAGGTCTCAATGCACCTTTTGGTGCTCAGTGCTTTCCGACGAGGTTGATCATTCAGCAACACGGCAGAAGCTCGGACAAGTCTCAATGCACCTTTTGGTGCTCAGTGCTTTCCGACTCTCAAAGTCCCAGCCGGAACCTCCGTGGAAGATGGTCTCAATGCACCTTTTGGTGCTCAGTGCTTTCCGACATTACAACCAACTCTTCACTGCCGTTAAAGCGGGTGAGTCTCAATGCACCTTTTGGTGCTCAGTGCTTTCCGACACGGCGCTCAACATGGGCACGTCGGCCGGCATTGCGTCTCAATGCACCTTTTGGTGCTCAGTGCTTTCCGACGCGAAGCGGAGGATGCCGATAGGGTGGCGTCCGACGCGTCTCAATGCACCTTTTGGTGCTCAGTGCTTTCCGACTCGTTCGAGACGACGTCGAACAACGCATCGCTGGGCTGTCTCAATGCACCTTTTGGTGCTCAGTGCTTTCCGACAGCGGAAATGTCCGCGCCACGCGAGCATTTGCTGCACGAGTCTCAATGCACCTTTTGGTGCTCAGTGCTTTCCGACGGAAGGAACTCTTATCATGAAAGCGTTGATTTTTGGTCTCAATGCACCTTTTGGTGCTCAGTGCTTTCCGACGGACCGACACCGGTGTGGAGCCTGGCCACTCGTACGTCTCAATGCACCTTTTGGTGCTCAGTGCTTTCCGACCGGAAGGAACGGCTGAGACACACATTCTGCTTTACGAGTCTCAATGCACCTTTTGGTGCTCAGTGCTTTCCGACTTAGAACGGGGGAGCATCATGCCCTCCTTGGCCGGTCTCAATGCACCTTTTGGTGCTCAGTGCTTTCCGACGCCCCAATACGGGCCAGTGGCGGTTGTCGCTTGAGTCTCAATGCACCTTTTGGTGCTCAGTGCTTTCCGACCCCATGATCGCCCTGCCCGACACTCACGTCATGGGTCTCAATGCACCTTTTGGTGCTCAGTGCTTTCCGACTTTCGAGGTGATGGCCCGGCTCACGTCGGAGGCGGGTCTCAATGCACCTTTTGGTGCTCAGTGCTTTCCGACTGTGAAGAGTCGCCTTCGTCCGTGGCCGGGTCGCGTCTCAATGCACCTTTTGGTGCTCAGTGCTTTCCGACAGCGAAGCCGCCGCTGAAGCGCTCATGTGCACGATGTCTCAATGCACCTTTTGGTGCTCGGTGCTTTCCGACCGGAGCCGGACGCCTTGACGGTGGCGGAGCCGGACGTCTCAATGCACCTTTTGGTGCTCAGTGCTTTCCGACTGAGGGTGAGATTGTCGCCTACACCGGCGGAGACGCGTCTCAATGCACCTTTTGGTGCTCAGTGCTTTCCGACAGCCTCGCGAACCGCTGACTGCTTGGGCGAGACCTTGTCTCAATGCACCTTTTGGTGCTCAGTGCTTTCCGACCAGGCATTGTTTCGGAGGAACGCGGCGGATACTTGTCTCAATGCACCTTTTGGTGCTCAGTGCTTTCCGACTCGTGAACACTGACCACGAAGATTGGGTCCGTTATGTCTCAATGCACCTTTTGGTGCTCAGTGCTTTCCGACCGGCTTGGGGAAACGACTACCCCGGTGTGACCGTCGGTCTCAATGCACCTTTTGGTGCTCAGTGCTTTCCGACCTGTATCCGCTAGTCGACGATTCCCCGTCGCGGTCTCAATGCACCTTTTGGTGCTCAGTGCTTTCCGACATCAGTTGAGTGCGATGGGCGAGCCGACGCCGGGGGGGTCTCAATGCACCTTTTGGTGCTCAGTGCTTTCCGACTCGATCAGAATGCACACGGGCAGACATTTCAACAGGTTGTCTCAATGCACCTTTTGGTGCTCAGTGCTTTCCGACTCCACGGCGAACCATTTCGGAGACTGAGCCCACAGCGTCTCAATGCACCTTTTGGTGCTCAGTGCTTTCCGACAAAGAGATGGCGGCACACGTTACGACGGCCGTGGAGATGGTCTCAATGCACCTTTTGGTGCTCAGTGCTTTCCGACCCCCACGCCCGGGACCTCGTCGACGGGGACGCCGCGGGTCTCAATGCACCTTTTGGTGCTCAGTGCTTTCCGACGTAAGACTCTCGCTGTTGCGCAGGCCGACCTTACTGTCTCAATGCACCTTTTGGTGCTCAGTGCTTTCCGACGGAAGCAGCGCGGATCATCGAAATGGAGAAATGCCGTCTCAATGCACCTTTTGGTGCTCAGTGCTTTCCGACTTCTAGTAACCCCTCTGACAATTGCGCCTTCGGCGCGTCTCAATGCACCTTTTGGTGCTCAGTGCTTTCCGACCCGTGGTCGGCGGCGTCCCCAGAGACTCCAGACACGCCGGGTCTCAATGCACCTTTTGGTGCTCAGTGCTTTCCGACCGGCTTCTGCAATTGGCATGAGTGCCCGGATTGTGTCTCAATGCACCTTTTGGTGCTCAGTGCTTTCCGACCCTGCAACAGGCGAATGAACCTATCAAGCGAGTCAGTCTCAATGCACCTTTTGGTGCTCAGTGCTTTCCGACCTACTGAAGTCCCCGTACCATCTCCACGTGGATGTGGGGTCGTCTCAATGCACCTTTTGGTGCTCAGTGCTTTCCGACGGGATCGGGATACTGCTCAGTCTGTTGGGGTATTAGTGTCTCAATGCACCTTTTGGTGCTCAGTGCTTTCCGACTATCTTCTCGCTTGGCGGGAAGACCTCGACTTCCCCGGGTCTCAATGCACCTTTTGGTGCTCAGTGCTTTCCGACAGTTATCCTCGCATCGGGAGAGCCTCACGGAACGATGTCTCAATGCACCTTTTGGTGCTCAGTGCTTTCCGACTCATAGTCTTCCTCCCAGTCATCCAAGAAATGGTTGTCTCAATGCACCTTTTGGTGCTCAGTGCTTTCCGACACAAGGAAACTAACCCGTTCAGTTTGATCATTTTCCGTCTCAATGCACCTTTTGGTGCTCAGTGCTTTCCGACCACATGGTCAAAGCCTTAGGTCGCGAGTGGGACGACGAGTCTCAATGCACCTTTTGGTGCTCAGTGCTTTCCGACCAAGGCCATCAAGCGGGCCAACGGCTCGAAGCGCAGTCTCAATGCACCTTTTGGTGCTCAGTGCTTTCCGACGCTGAACTCCCCGCTGGCACCGCGCCCGCAAGCTGGTCTCAATGCACCTTTTGGTGCTCAGTGCTTTCCGACGGTAGATATGTTGACACCAAGGGGGAGCCCGTCATGTCTCAATGCACCTTTTGGTGCTCAGTGCTTTCCGACCAGGGATGGGAAGGCCGTCCGTGCCGCGAGGCTTATGCGTCTCAATGCACCTTTTGGTGCTCAGTGCTTTCCGACACGGTCTCGCGCTCGTAGGGACCGCTTGCGGTGTACTCCGTCTCAATGCACCTTTTGGTGCTCAGTGCTTTCCGACTCCGAATGGTATGTTTCGGACAAATGCCCAAATGGTCTCAATGCACCTTTTGGTGCTCAGTGCTTTCCGACTTGATATGTTGATTACGACAGACAAGTTCTTCGTGTCTCAATGCACCTTTTGGTGCTCAGTGCTTTCCGACAATCAGTGGGTTGCGGGGGACCGCCTGTCTATCGGTCTCAATGCACCTTTTGGTGCTCAGTGCTTTCCGACATGTCAACCGTTGTCCCCCTAAACGTTCCTCCAAATGTCTCAATGCACCTTTTGGTGCTCAGTGCTTTCCGACCCCCCGCCTCCAGAAAGCCGCGTCGCAACGCCGTTTCCCGGGACGAAAACGCCGCCGACCTGGAAAGCACCAAATCGAATCGGCTCGCACCGCTCCAATTAAACCACACAACCGCAGAAAACCGCCACAAATCGACCCAGCGCCGCCAACATCCCCTACCCATCGGTACGCCACCGGCTTTCAACGAACCTACGCCAAAAGATCGGAGCCTCGCGACTCCGCCACGGTAAACACCGCAACCAAAGCTTCTGTCGATTACCCCTCGCGCAGGTGCGACGGACCGTTTTCCGCCAACCGTCGCTTCGCCAACCGCCGCTTCCCAGTGCCCGTCGCACTTCCGCCAGCAGCCATATCCCGGTCAGCCGTCTTCCGCCAGCCACCGCATTCCGGGTCGGCAGCCGGCCGCCCCGGCGCAGCCACGGTGGACAGGGGGCAGAACAGAAGCCGGCAAAAACGGACAGGGTGGAACCGAAGCCAGCAGACCGGGTACAACAGAAGCATGCCGAGCACAGTGTTCATCCAGTTCGACTCCCCGGGGGCAGTCCATGCCACGCCACGTCGGCTGCACGCGGCCGTCGGGCACATCTTCGACCTTCCGCCCGGGATTTCCGCCGAGCGCGCCCGCCGCATTCCCTCCCTCGCCGCGCGGCCTGCGCACGACGTCGGCGGTCCAAAGCCGTATTCGCTCGGCGACATGACGCAGGCGCCGGGAAAATTCGGCGTCGAACTGCGTTTGCTGGACGACAGGCTGCTCGACCCGCTCGACGCCTGGCTCGCCTGGGGCGGCGTGCTCTACGTAGGAAACGGAGGCGAGTCGACGGCCGCGCTTGCCGCGCTCGAAGCCCAGGTGCTCGAACGCGTCAGTTGGGAGGACATTGCCGCCGCCGACGCCGCCACAGCATGGGACGTGCACATCCTCACGCCGGTCGTCTTCACGTCGAAGGGGCGGCACGTCCCCGAGATCACAGCGGCGTCGCTGGCCACCAGCCTTCAAAACCGCTGGTGGGCATGGGGCCGCGCGACGGCGCCCGACCGCGTCGACCGGGCCGCCGTCGCCGAGGCCTTCGCCGTCGAAGACCGCACCCATATCGTCGGCATCGGCCTCGGCATGCCTTCCGGCGGCGGCCGCGGACGTCTGTCCGCGAGACGAATCGAGGCCTCCGAGGGGAGCCTCCGAATTCGCGCGCGCGACGACGCCGACGAGTCCCAGGTGCGGCTGTTTTCGCGTCTCATGGCTCTGGCGCGATTCACCAACGTCGGCTCTCACACCGGGTTCGGCATGGGCGTGCTCAGGGTTGAGCCGACGGCGTGACGCTTTGCCGTTTTCGCCCGCTATTGCGGCGAAAGCCTTTGGCCGCCGACCATTCCCCTCCCGGCGCTGCTTGCGCCCGCGAAGCGCCGCTCCACCCGCCGGATTGCCGCGAGCGCCTGCCCGGCGCCGACGCGTTTCCGCCGTCGTGTCACAAGCGTCTGTCCGAGCGCCGGGAGTCTCTTCGCGAACGCCTTTCTGATTTCCGCGCACCTCTTCGCGAGCGCCTGTCCGAGCGCCACGAACGCCTGCCCAGCCGCCGCACCGCAAGCAACCCGAAAACGATCGAGCCGAGCATGCCCGCGATGAAAATCGGCCACCACGGCCAGAAGGCTCGCTTCGCGGGATAGTTGTCCAGATCCCAGTTGATCCAAAGTTCGAGCACCGCCGTCATCGGCATTCCAATGAATGCGAGGCATCCCACCGCCCATTCCATGACGCGCGCCGAGCGCT
>ERZ773043.1323-NODE-1323-length-13999-cov-7.323006_pt1 | contig 13999 bp, 15 predicted proteins | sample MGYA00580636_ERZ773043 | MGnify/ENA primary metagenome ERZ773043 (study PRJEB29015, sample SAMEA2737992) | human oral metagenome | biome: human oral; feature: human-associated habitat; material: dental | place: China | collected 2065 ... | reverse complement strand
CGGCTCAACCGATAAAAATTACGTTGACGCCGAGGGTCGGAAGGGAAATTATCTGACATTTGCTCATGTGTTTCGCCGCGAAGGCCAGGCCTGCCACCGCCACCCCGACCAAGAAATTATCAAGCTAAAAGTTGGCGGTCGCGGCACGCATATTTGTCCGGTGTGTCAGAAGCCACCGATATTTGACAAATAGTAGATTATAGTTTAGAATACAATATTATGACAAGAAGAGAGCCCCCATTACATGGTGAATTTTATCGGCCAAGTAGCAACTTGGATCAAGAGTGGGTAAACTACCTGATAGCACTAGGGGAAGAAGAGCAGTCCCCCGGGCTTAGAGAGGCTAATCTGAGGGTCAATAGCATGCTAGACAAGCATGAAGTGGACACAATTTATCGGCCAGGATTGAGCGGAGAAGAGTTGCTTGAGCGAGGGGGGGCGTTCTTAATAGTGGTCTACGACGCCTAGAAAGTAATGATTCTAGCATGTTGGATTTATCAGCTTATGAAGGCCATTGCAGCGGTGATCCAGGACTGAAGAAGACAGATGCTCGACGAGTGATAATGTATCAAATTCTCGAGCGTGTCTTTATGGAGAGGTCTGCTATAGGTGTGTCGTTAGTTGAAATAGCCTCTCGTACAATAATAGGTGATACGATTGAACCGATGAGGAAAATAGCCGTGATCACGGAGCGTCTGCTCGACCTTAAGGAGACGGTCCGCTCGCCTTGGTTTGGTTTTCTCAATGAAGTACTTGGTGGTGAGGATGTTTCGCCAGAACAGGTGGAACAGGCAATGAAGACTCAAGCTGCCGCCAATAAGACAGGGGATCAGGATGCTAAATTTCTCGAGCTTCTTGATGGTATATTTATGGAAACTGGTGGCGGGCTCTCTGATGAGCAGATGTTGTCTGTGGCAAGCAATGTGACTAGCCTTGCGGTCATAGAAGAGAAGGGCGGTCAGGGTCATAAAGAGGGGTTCTTATACTCAAATTATATGGCAGAACTGAAGAGTATTGGCTTATCCGATCAGCAAATCACTGAGCTAATAGCTGCACATAAAGAGATTATGCAAAAGCCGAGTAACGCGGAAGAATAAATCAGTACACCGAAAGGCATGGCTTAAGGGGGTATTTGGTATAATTAAGTCGTGATCTATCTCTTTTATGGCGACAACGAATTTGAGAAACGGGCGGCGCTTGCGGCGCTGGTTGGTGATATGGAGGTGGTGCGGCGTGACGGTGAAGAACTGACGGCCGCCGAGGTCTGTGAGGTGGTGATGGGGCAAAGTTTGTTCGCCGTCAAGCAAGCAGTGGTCATTACTGATGCGAGTCAGAATGTGGCTCTGTGGCGTGATTTGCCGGAGCTACTGGGTGATACGGCAACCACGGTTGTCCTTCTGGAGACGAAGCTTGATAAGCGCACAAAAACGTATAAGTGGCTGAAAAGTCATGCCGAGGTAAGGGAATACGTTCATTTTACTGAATGCCAAAAGCCGCAGCTGAGTGCGTGGTGTATTGAGCGGGCCAAGGTGCATGGTGTAGTGTTGACAGCGGCGCAGGCGACGGCACTGATTGATCGGTTGGGGTTTGATCAACTGCGACTTGATATGGTGTTGCAGCAGTTGGCCCTGGCTGGCGAACTGAATGATGAGTTAATTAATGCACTGGTGCCGCTAGCTCCGGCTGAAAGTGCGTTTGAGCTGTTTGCGGCGATGCTGGATGGTGACCAGGGAAAAGTGCGCGTAATCATTGCCTATCTCGAGGCAGGGAGCGGTGATGATGGGGCGTACCAGACGCTGGGGCTACTGGTTTCACAATTGGTGCAGCTGAACGCGCTGGTGCTATCTAGCGGTGACACGGGGGCAGTGGATCGTGATTTTGCGGCCCATCCGTATGCGCTGCGAAAGGTAGCGCCGTATGCAGCGCGGATAACGCAAGCGCAACTTACGGTAATTAACTCTGCCTTGGCGCAGGCTGATGAACATATGAAGACAACCCGCGTGTCGCCGTGGCTATTGGTTGAGGCGGCGCTGGTTGATGTGACTAGGAGAGATCGCTAAGTCAGCATAAGCTGTTTATATACTTGACAAAATAAGTATGATATAGTACAATGTAAACTACTATTAGTTTACTAGAAAGGTAAAAAGGAATTAGCCATGGTACTTAGAGATACGCAGCCCGGTACGCAGGAGTCTGGTAGTGGGGATTCGAGTGAGGACAAGCGGTGGAAGGAGTTTATGGAAGAATGGGATAGAAAAATACAACGGCAAGAAACAGATATTGACGGAAGATTTATTGACGGAGAGCCTGTATCAATAATTGCTGATATGGTAAGGCATGTTAGTGAGAATTGTCCTCATCTTGTTCAGCTGTGTGAGGATGTCGATACGGAAGCGGACTGGCAATCGATTGCAGCAAATACAGACACTGCTCTACATGAGATGGGTCCCGATGGGCTGTATGACGTGGCGAAAGAGATAAAGGATAATTATTATGAATGGAACGAAGGCAGGTTAAAGCCACTGACTGGGTCTAGAGTGCCACATGCTGATAGCAGAGTTCAGTATCTATACGAAAGTATGATGGGGAGCGTGCTTCCTGAGGAATTTTTTGACAAAATGGCCGTGGCGTCCGTTCATTTTAATTATGTTTATCACCCAGACTCTCCGCAGAGTCAGATATATCAACAAATGCGACTTAACTCAGAGCGAGTGTCTGGCATTGATGAGCTACAGGAGGAAACACTGAGAATTGCTGATGAAAGTCTTTATGATGCGGTAAAGCTGGTTATAGGGAAAAAAGAGCATGTGATTCGTGGAGTTTTTTGTAAGACGGACAATTATTACCCACAGCTCGTAACTCGAATGGTAACAACGCTTGAGGCAGATATGGGCTTACCACAAGGGACTCTGTTGGAACGGGTTAAGATGGACGACTTATTCCATAGAATAAAGGAAGATCTTGGCCCGCGAACAAGCACTAAACTTTCTCGGTACTAGGGCTCACAAATTGTAAAATACTCCCGCCAACCGACGGGAGTATTATTTATGCAAACGTGAATGGCTACTTAGCCTCTTTGGCAGCAGGTTTTTTGGCGGTGGTTGATTTCGCGGTGGTTTTTGTCGCCGTCTTTGCTGGGGCTTTGGCAGCTGGTTTTTTAGTTGCTTCAAGCTTCACACCAGCTTCCTTGGCGATAGCTGAGAGAGCGCTCTTGCGCCGGGCAGCAGTATTTTTCTTCAGCAGGTTCTTCTTGACAGCGGTGTCAAGCTCACTGTGAGCAGCGGCTAGCGCCTCAGCACTCGGCTCAGCCATGAAAGCTTTGACGGCTGACTTGATGTCGCGCTTGATGCCGATATTGCGCTCGCGGCGCTTTAGGGTTTGCTTTGCCCGTTTGATGGCGGATTTGATGATTGGCATAGATTTCCTTTACCTCTATAAATTTGTTTCGCTAATCAAGGATGGATTATACAGAAAAACCCGATAAAAGTAAAGACTGGCTCATATTTTGTTGCTCAGTCTATTGACTTTTCTGAAATGCTTATGTATAATCTAATCCAAAGCTATAAACAAAAATAAACAGGGATACAACAATGGCGAGCCAGTCACAAAAGCAGCAGATCATTCAGAGCATCAAAGATGTGACTAATATTTTAGTGACGGTGAGCGCTGATCCATCGGTGGACGAGCTGTCGGCAGCGTTGGGGCTAACGATTTTCCTGAATAAACTGGGCAAGCACGCCACGGCTGTTTTTAGTGGCAAAGTTCCGCCGGCGATTTCGTTCCTCGAGCCTGACGAGACGTTTGAGGCTACGGCGGATAGCCTGCGTGATTTTATCATCGCGCTTGATAAGGAAAAGGCTGATCATCTGCGCTATAAGGTGGTTGATGATGCGGTGAAGATTTTCATCACGCCGTACCGGGCGACAATTACCGAGGTTGATTTAGAGTTTTCGCAGGGCGATTATAATATTGAGTTGGTGCTTGCATTGAATGTCGAGAGTCAGGATCATCTCGACAAGGCACTGACGGCTCATGGCAAGATTTTGCATGATGCGGTGGTATCAACGGTGACCGCTGGTATGGTGAGGAGTAATCTCGGGACGGTTGATTGGCATGACGATAAGGCGTCGGGCGTTAGCGAGATGTTGGTTGACTTGATCGATGAGTTACGGACGCCAAAAGTAACCATGGACGAGCAGATTGCAACGGCGCTGCTGACAGGTGTCGTGGCGGCGACAGAACGGTTTAGCAATAACCTAACCTCGTCGCGGGTGATGACGTTGGCGGCAGAGCTGATGGCGGTTGGCGCGAACCAGCAACTGATTGCTACTAAGTTGGCCGAGGGGCAGGCGATTAAGGCCGAGGAGCACTCAGAGCCAGAGCAATCAAAGCAGGCGGCCGATGCAGCTGATGATGAGACGCAGGATAATGACGGCCAGGATGGCTCTAATTTTAAGGTTGAACGGGGGAAGCGCTCGAAGCCAGCTGAGTCAAAAAGAGATGATGGCGCGTTGTCGATTAGCCACGAGCGGCGGGGTAGCCTTGATGATGTGGCCAAGCAGACTCGGGCCGAAGAGCAGGATGCAGCGGCTCGTGTGGCCACGGCGCAGCTTGATCGCCTTCGAGCGGCGTCAGTGACGAGCGGACGGAGCAGTGCGCCATCGACATCGCAACCAATCAGTGCGTCGGTGTCGGCTGAGCCAGAAACGGCCACGCCACTACTAGGTGGAACGTTGAACGCAACGACGGAGCGGGCGGCTGAGGATAAGCGCCGCGATCTTGACACTGATCAAAACAAGACTATCTTGCATCACGGCACCTACGTCGGTGCGTCGCGGCCGGCCCTCGGCGAATCGCCGTTGAATGCCGCCATGGGGAAGTCTGATGAACCGCCGAGCGTTGACCCGTTTGCGACCACCAATAAAGACGAAGCGGTCATTGCCGCGCTAAAAGAGGAGACGCAGGCGCTGGCTGACAAGCAGACTCAATCTACCTCGCTGCCATCGCTACCAGATTCTGAGCGCGACGCCCGCGCGGCAATTACCGAGGCGCTGGCTGCTGCACCGCCGCTTGAATCTGCGGCTTCGCCCGCTCCGGTAGTTTCATCTTCGCCGCTACCGACAGTGTCGTCTACTCCGGCTACGCTCGCTGATATTGAGTCTAATGTAATGCATGGCCTGCCACCGCTGCCTGATTTCTCTGACTTCTCAGGATCAGGTTTGCCACCGCTGCCACCAGCTCCGGTCGGTGCTGCAGACGGGGGGCTACCAGCGTTGAACACATCGCCTTCAGCACCGTCCGCCTCTACACAGCCGCGCACCTTTAATCCGTCCCAGTTCCAGATCCCGGGGCAAAAATAGCCCATGGACGAGGTGTTGCTCATTGATAAGCCGGCTGGCATGACCAGTTTCGGCGTGGTAGCGCGGCTGCGGCGAGTGCTCAGCCGGGCGGCGGGCAAGAAAGTGAAAGTTGGCCATACTGGTACGCTTGATCCGTTCGCCACGGGACTGATGATTATCGTGACGGGCAAGAAGTGTCGCGAGGCCGATACCTTTACCAAGCTCGATAAGTGGTATGAAGCAGAAATCATGCTTGGCGAGGTATCGACGACCGGTGATCCTGAGGGTGAACTGACTCGCGTGTCGGAGCGGCAGCCACCTCGTAGTGAGGTTGAAGCGACGCTCGGTACGTTTGTGGGTGAAATTAAACAGCGCCCGCCGATATTTAGCGCCATCAAGATCAATGGCCGTCGGGCCTATCAGCTGGCGCGTCAGGGTCAGTCGGTCGATATGCCGGAGCGTACCGTGTCGATCTACGCCCTGGAGCTTGTTGCTTATGAGTATCCTCGTCTGGTGATTCGAGCGCATGTTTCGAGCGGTACGTACATTCGGAGTCTAGCGGTTGATATTGGTCAGAAGCTAGGAACAGGGGCCTATTGCCGGCAACTACGCCGCCAGGCTATCGCTGAATATGACGTCGCTCAGGCAAAACCATTAGCGGATTTTGGGATTTTGTCTTGAAGTGCTATTATCAAATCATGGGTAGGCAGACAGGTTTTACAATCGTTGAACTATTAATTGTGATGGTCGTGATCGCGATTTTGGCGACCATCGGTATTGTGGCGTATTCAGGCGTGCGCCAGGATGCTACTGATACTAAGATTCGTTCCATCGTCAAGATCGCCGGGGACGCGCTGCAGGTATATGAAACGCAGAGACGAACGCTGCCGTCAGGACAGGGGACGTTCAATAGTGCGAATAGTGTTGACTCGCTTGTGCCGCAGTATATCCAGCCGGGGTATCGCGAGGGTGTCAGCAGCAAGAACGCGTCTGGTCCAGACGATATTTTTGTCTGGTATCCATGCAAAGATACCTCCGGCAAGGTAACAGGTATCGCGGTATTTGCGGCCCTTAATTCCGCCAAGCCGCAGGAGTCGGCTCAAGTTAACGCGGTCAAGGCGACCTGCAACATTCCGGGCGCAGCCGTGCCGACTACGGGTAGACCAGCCTATAATTACGTGCAGACATTTTAGTAGTGCAGCTGATTTGCGTTTTTAGCGTAGCATTGGTATAATGACGAAGCTATGATTAGCAAAGACGATAAAGCGAAAGCAATTGCTTTGACTCAGGTCAATAAAGACGACGTTGGCAGCCCGCAGGCGCAGGTGTCGATCTTGACGGCTCGTATCAAAGAGGTCACCAAGCACCTGAAGGCGAACAAACACGACTTCATGGCGCGCCGTGGCTTAATCCAGATGGTTGGCAAGCGCAAGCGCCTGCTCAGATACCTGGAGCGAACTGATTTTGAGAGTTACAAAGCAGTTGTGGCTGCCCTGGGCCTGCGTAAATAGTCGCGCCGGGTAGTTGTACGGATATCCACCTTGATATATCACGAGGTGGGTATTTTGTTTAGCGCGGTGTAGCTACAAAAACTGTCCGGCCGTCAGCCGCGCCGCCGAGGGTGCATGAATAGAGGGTAAGCTGTGGTTTGTTGGTTCGGTTTTCGATGTGAACGGCATCCGGCTTGACATCAAATAGCCGGGATATGACGTAGGTGTAGCGCTTACCCTGGTAGTCGATAATTATTTCATCGCCGATGCGCAGCTTATCGATGTTGTAGAATGGTGATTTTTGGATGGTTTGTTGCGGCGTCAAGCCCATGATAAATCGGTGGGCCGACAAGACAAAATTACCGCCATCAACTGGGTTGCCATTCTCTGGTTGGCGCCACCATGCACCCCGCTCCATAGTCTCGGCGCCACCAGTAGTGTACGGCACGTTAATGTCAATTTTGGGAATATAGAGACGGTCCTCGGTGATCTTGGTTTCTGGCGTAGCGGCGAGAAGCTGGGTGGTTTCGTTGCGCGTCGGGTTAATGAGTTGGGCGCGAAAGAACGGACTAAACGCCGTGATGAGTGTGTAGCCGCCGCCAGCGAGCATGATGATAGCCAGACTCATACTGAGCCATCGGCGGCGGTTTTTGGCGTGGGCTGTCTGCTTCACTTGTTGATTGTAGCATGGGCGGGTCAGCCTAGCAGCATGGGTCGTTGTTTTACTGGGGTGAGCCGATCTGTTTTTTGGTGTTGTTTGACTTTTTATAGTTTTTATGCTAAATTACAAAGTATGAATGAATACGCGCCGCGGGCTGATAAATTACCGCCAGATGTGGCTAAACAAGCGGCAAGAGTCAGTGAAGTTGTGGCTGCTGTTAAGAAGCAGATTGGTCCGGATGGGGGACGATTAAGTGATGGCCCGCTGCATCTTGAGAGGTTGGAAGAGCTGAGTGCTGATGATCATAATTCAAGATTTACAGATGCGGATGATTTTTGGAAAAACGGTATGGATCCGTCGCGAGCAAATCCGTCACAAGACGAATCTGATACATCTGAAAAACTGCCGAGTAAATTTGTTAATAATTTTTGGCAGTACTTCTTTCCGGATGAAATGTTTGAGAAGGATGAGCTGTTGGGCTCGGTTGTGCTAAGCAAACCACCGCGACAACGGTTGAAGCTGGCGGGAGGAGAACTCCTCACATCGGTTCAGCAGTTGTTTGGGATGTTATTTGAGGATACCAATATTGATAGCCACAAACTTGCTACCCTGGAGTCAGCAGCTGGTGAAGAGCACCTTACCGATCTTAAGGAGGCAATGTTTATGCTCTATGTGCTGGCACTACATACGGTTACTCAACAAGATGCTGTTGGGGCTGGGTGTCCGAGCGCACATGCTTATTTATGTCTGTAGGAGCTTCATATGACGAGTCATGAACAATCGGAAAAAAAGAGTCCAATAAGTCGGCGCGGTCTATTATGTGGTGCGGTTGGGACAGCGGCGGCCATAGCTGGTGGGTTACTTATGAACTGTGGCGATGAAAGTCAACGGAGATTCTTGATAGAGACGAATGCTTCAAAGCTTGATCTTGATTGGGCGTATGAGATATATGGCCAAGCCCGTGATATGTTTCGGCAATGTATTGAGGAGGCGCCCGTGTTTACGAGTGAGATACCGCCGATATTGCCACCGCCCGCGTCGGTATCTGTCTCTCGAGACGGAGGTAGGCGTGGTTTTATGACGGGGGGTGCGCTACTTCGTAAGGCCGGTCATTCTGAGCGAGCAGTGATAGGCACGGGAGTCTCTTCGGATTTGGGTGATGATAGTAGGGTGCGCGTAGCCGTCGCGTTTGAATTGTTGGCAGGTAAGCCCGAAGCTAAGATTGCTGAGCTGATGGCGGTTTGGGGAGTATCGAGGCGAGGGTTACCGACAGAACGTGCCTTTCGGGGTATACTGTATGAAATTGATCCGGAAGAGCTGATGCTATCCTTTGTGCCAGTATCTCAGAGGCAACCGACAGCGCCAACTAGTGAGCAGCCGTATGAGTGGACTGCTATGCTGCCGGGAATGGAGAGTTTTAATGTGATACAACAAGTCATTGGTGCGGCTGGCGGTAGCTCACCGGAGGTGTTGTCACCAACGCCAGAGGTTTTGGATCGAGTAAGTGAGCAGCTCGCTGCGGTTCGGGATGCGTTTGCTCAGGCCGGCTTCCTATAAAGCGTGCGGCGCTGTGATATAATAGATGGTACGAAGCATAACCCGCAGACGGTGATGGATGTGTGGTGTGTTGATAGTAAACCAGCATGCATACACCTGTTACTGTCTTTGCGAGAAAGAGAGGATCTATGGCAATTATTAACCCGAGTGGCAAGGAGATTTTTTCGGTTACTACGGAATTATGCGGCCGACCGTTGACACTGGAAGTCAACCGTGTTGGTTTTCGGACGACGGGCAGCGTGCTGGTGCGCTATGGCGATACGGTGGTCTTGGGCAGTGCTCAGGTGGGCAGCCGGCCGGTGCAATTGGATTATTTCCCGCTGTCGATTGATTATGAAGAACGGTTTTATGCAGCGGGTAAAATTTCTGGCTCGCGGTTTATCAAGCGCGAGGGTCGGCCGAGCGACGAAGCGGTGCTGATCGGCCGGTTGATTGACCGCCCGATTCGACCCTTGTTTCCAAAAGGTTATCGCCAAGAAGTGCAAGTTGTGGCGACGGTGCTGAGCATGGATCCGGATTTTCGCCCGGATGTGGTGGCGATGATTGCGGCGTCGAGTGCTTTGATGCTGACCGGGACGCCGTTTGACGGGCCGGTAGCGGGTCTGCGGGTAGGCCGCGTGAATGGCGAGTTTAAGGCCTTTTTGACGCCAGAGGAACGTGAGCAATCTGATTTGGACCTGGTGGTGGCTGGTATCGAAAGCGGTATCACCATGGTGGAAGCTGGCGCCAAGGAGGTATCAGAAGAGGTGATCGTCGATGCCATGGCTTGGGCGCACCAGATGATGCAACCAGCGATTCAGCTGCAGCGTGAGCTAGCTGCTAAAGTGGCGCCAGCTGCGCAGGAATATGAATTAGTTTTACCTGATGAAGCAATTCAGCAGACGGCTGATGAGTGGGTCGATGGCAAATTAGGCGAGAAAATCCGCCGGCCGTATCCAGAGCGCAACGAGGTGGTTAATGAGATTCGCTGGGCATTCCACGAAGCGATGGCCGAAAAGTTGGGTTTGAATGCTGAGGAGTACGACGAAGTGCGCGACGAATACGATGAAGCATTTACCTTGGCGTTGCATAAAGATGTGCGCCGCGGTATCGTCGAGGACAGCAAACGCCCGGATGGCCGCGCTTTGACGGAAATCCGTCCCTTAAGTTCAGAGGTTGGTTTACTGCCGCGAGCGCACGGTTCAAGCTTGTTTACCCGCGGCGTGACGCAGGGTATGAATATTGTCACCTTGGCGCCGCTGAGTTACGCGCAGCTGGTTGATACCATGGAAGTCAACGACGGCGAACGGCGCTACATGCATCATTACAATGCGCCAGGTTATACGGTTGGTGAGGTTAAGCGGATGGGTAGCCCGGGCCGGCGCGAGATTGGCCACGGCTACTTGGCGGAACGGGCCTTGACGCCGGTGTTGCCGAGCGAAGAAGACTTCCCGTACGCTATTCGCAGCGTCACCGAAATTATGAGCCAGAACGGTTCGACATCAATGGCAGCAACTTGTTCGAGTTGTTTGGCGCTGATGGATGCTGGCGTGCCTCTCTCGGCGCCGGTGAGCGGCATTGCCATGGGTCTGATGATGGACGGTGATACACCGTACGTATTGAGCGATATCGCCGATGCTGAGGATTTTGCCGGCGATATGGATTTCAAGGTGACTGGTACAGCCAAGGGCATCACGGCGCTGCAGATGGATATGAAAGTGCATGGTTTGCCAGTGGCGGTGCTGCGCCAAGCGATTGAGCAGAGCAAGGCGGGGCGGGCATTTATCCTTGACCATATGCTGAGTATTTTGCCAGCGCCGCGTGAAGCACTTAGCCCGTACGCGCCGCGGATTGAAAAGCTAAAAATTGACCCAGATAAAATCGGCGCGGTGATCGGCAAGGGCGGCGAGGTGATCAACAAGATTACCAGCGAGACTGGCGCCGAGGTTGATATTAAAGAAGACGGCTTGATTACCATCGCCAGTCCAGACGGTGCATCAATTGAGAAAGCGCTCAACTGGATTAAAAGCCTGGTCGAAGAGCCAGAAGTTGGTAAAATTTACGAAGGCAAGGTCGTCAGCATCAAAGATTTCGGGGCGTTCGTGAATATTTTGCCGGGAGTTGACGGGATGGTGCATATCTCGAAATTAACCGATCACCGCGTAGCCAAGGTGACTGATGTGGTCAAGGAAGGGCAAATTGTTCGCGTAAAAATTACTGGCATCGATGAGCGCGGTAAGATTAACTTGACGATGATCGGGTTGTAAATGGTATACTAAAAGGAAGTTAACGAGGAGGAGTATGGATAATAGTAATAACCAGCAGAAACAAGCGCCAGTTCAACCAGCGCCGCAACCAATGCCTGGCGGTCAGCCACCAGTGTCTGGTCAGGCGCCAGCACAGTCTGGTATGTCGCCATATCAAATGCCGCCAAAGAAAAAAATGAGCAAAGGTGCTCTGTGGGGAATTATCGGTGGTTCAATCGGCCTGGTGGTAGTTGTCGTAGCAGTAATTTTGGCTATTGTCTTTTTAGGTGGTCCAAGCAAGGAAGATTATAAAGACTTGGTGTCGATGATTAATGGCTTTGACCACTCGGATATATCTGACAATAACAATTCGGATCCTGACGGCTATAAAAAGAGCGTTAATAAGGCTATAGAAAAAGTTGATGAGTACCATAAAAAAATGGATTCGCACAAAGCACTTAAAGATAAAGACCTAAGAGCTGCTTACGATAAATATATCAGCGAATGGAATAAGAGCAAGAAACAGTTAGTAGAATCTGCCGAAAGTATAAGCTCCTATAGAAAGTATACAAAAGTTTGCAAAGCTTATATAAGCGTGAGCTACACAACGAAGACTGGCGACGAAGTGGCAAAAGAATTTGATGAAAAAGCAAAAGACTGTATTAAAACGTTGAAAGATATGGAAAAATCCGGTAATTCAAAGGTGTCAGAATTTGCTAAAAGTATGTCAGAATACTATTCGGCGCTGAAGAAATATTATGTAGATGTAGCTAAAAGATACAGCAGTAAAGATACTTCATCGGCTTATCCGACATACCCGAAATATCCAAGCACGTCGTCGCTTATTTCATCCATGTCAAAAAGTACTGATATGAAAGCGTTGGACGACTCATATAAAGAATTTAAGAATATCCTAGAGGAAAAAGCTAATAAATAGTAGTCAGTTTTAGCATGATTATTAAAAACGCCTCGCCAGACGGGGCGTTTTTTGGTATACTTTTGGTATAAAAAAAGAAAAAAGGAGAATTCATGAACGAACAACCGCAACCGCCTCAAGTGCCATATCAGCCGGCGCCACCGCAAGGTCCGCCAACCCCACCTCAGCAGTATGGGCAGTCGCAGCAGCAATTGACGCCGCCGCAACCGATGCCTGGCCCTCAGCCGCCGATGCCTGGCCAAGCACCAATGCAGCCGATGATGCAGCAGCCAATGCCGCCGTATCAAATGCCACCAAAAAGAGTGAATAAAGGTCTATTATGGGGGATTATCGGCGGAGTTGTTGGACTTATTCTGATTATCGTAGCGATAGTTGTGTCCTTAATTATGTTCTCTGGTCCATCAGAAAATGATTATATGGAAGCGCAGAAAGTGCTGGATGAAGCACACACTGCCTACTCTGATATTTCAGACAAAACGTATACTTTATTTTCGTCGAGTACAATGAATGCAAAAGGAACAGACAACTCAAGCACTATTGATTCGCTGAAAAAGTCGAAGAAGACGCTGGATGAGAAATTTGAAAAACTCAGTAAGATGAAGGCAATTACCGGCGATAAAAAGGTAAAAGAAAAATGGGATAAATTAAACGCCAAGCGCGATAAGTTCAATAAAATGATTGATTTTTCAATTGAGCTGGGCGAAAAGGTATTGCCAGCATTCTTTAAGGCATTACAGCTTGACAGTTTTTCAACAGTATCAGATATCAATAGAGCGATTACCGATATTGATAATATTTCTACCAGCGATGCCGATACGAAGCAAATGATGACAGAAGCGGCAAATTATTTGAGAGCGGCAAGAGATTATGCGAATGCTAAAAGTTCAAGCAGCTACTCTTATGATTCAAGTGCCTATGATAAATACATGGATGCTGCCGATAAGTTTGAGGCGGCGCATAAAAAATGGACCAATTCGGTCGACAAGCGGACTGATGAGGCGCAGATCAAGGATGAAGTAAATGATTTGATTGAAGCGTTATCGCATAAAGGTAAAGATTCGTAAGAGGAAAACATGGCCGCCTCGCTTCAATTAGGGGCGGCTTTATTGAGTTATGGATAAGCAAGCTGAATTAGACGCCTTGGCGGCGGAAATTATCGAAGTTGGGATTTGTTCGGAATTAGCGAGCCAAGCGACACAGTTGGTGATGGGCGATGGCAATGCTGATGCTGATATCGTATTTATTGGCGAAGCACCAGGCAAGAATGAAGATTTACAAGGTAAACCATTCGTCGGCGCGGCGGGGAAATTTCTCGACGAGATGCTGGCGGCAGCTGGTTTGCGGCGCCCAGATGTTTATATTACCAACATTGTGAAGTACCGGCCGCCGAATAACCGCGACCCGCTGCCAGAGGAAAAGCGCCAGTTTTGGCCGTATTTGATGCGGCAATTGGAAATTATCCAGCCAAAAGCGGTGTTAACATTGGGGCGGCACAGCGGCGGCGGTTTTATTCCTGGGCTGCGGATTAGCCAGGACCACGGACGGCCGCGGCGGGTGCGCTTGCATGAGCTGGAATTCGTGGTGATTCCGCTATATCATCCGGCGGCGGCGCTATATAACGGCGGTATGCGCCAGACGCTGATTGATGATTTTATGCGGGCGGCGGCGTTTGTGCAGCAGAATAATCCTGAATCGTAAAGTTGGCATACTAGCAACAGTTCAGATAATTTTATAAAAACTCTTGCCAAAATTAAGCAACCGTAGTATAGTGGATAATCGATATCCACTAT
>ERZ773043.1317-NODE-1317-length-14020-cov-39.830004_pt1 | contig 14020 bp, 8 predicted proteins | sample MGYA00580636_ERZ773043 | MGnify/ENA primary metagenome ERZ773043 (study PRJEB29015, sample SAMEA2737992) | human oral metagenome | biome: human oral; feature: human-associated habitat; material: dental | place: China | collected 2065 ... | reverse complement strand
CGGCCCAGCCGCCCGCGGCGCGCGCCTGGCCGGCGGGGCCGTGTGCGCGATCTGACCGACGCGATGAATGACCAAACCCGGCCCATTCGCCACCTCCGCAGGCAGCCGAGCCGCATTCAACGCCCCATACACCCGACCCGGACGCCACCCGGCATCGACAGCCTGACGCAACAAGCCCGTCACCCGCCGCGCCGACACACCCGCCAACCAGGACGCCATCGGCTGCGGCACACACTCCTCGATCAACCCCCAATCAACCTCCGGCAACAGCTCCGATCGTTTCCCCGAAACCGCCGACGAGACACCGGCTCCGCGTTGTAGGCGCTTGTCCATGCCAACCACCGGTTCGTCGGGCGGCGACGGATCCTGGTTGGGTGGAAGAGATTCTGAACGTAGTGAAGAATCTTTGGATTCTTCGTTAGAAGAATGCGCCGCGGGCGACCGTGCCCCGGCAGACCTCGGCACGGCGGGAGAGTTATCCACAGACTGACGCCGTGCCGAGGTTTCCAAGGCGCGGACGTTATCCACAGGCTTGCGCGCTTGACAGCCGTCCGCATTCCCCTCGTCCGGAGAGGGTTGCGGGTGGGACGGGCACTCGACGATCTCACCCCCGGACAGCGCTCCAGCCCGCATCCGCGCGACGATCTCAGCCCGAGCCTGGTCCACGCCCATCGGCGTGTCCGTGACGATCGTCAGCTCGCGCAACTGACCAGACCGCCTGATCCTGAAACGGAAACGAAGATTCCGCTCTTCCAGCTCACGCAGACCATTGCGCGTAACCTGCTCACCGAACCCGCGGCCCTTCAACTGCCGATAGCCAGCCTGCGCCCCGGCAGGCAGCGACAAACAGACCGTCAACAGCGCCAACGCCGCGTACGACAAGCCCGAATCATGGATGAGGCTATTGGGAAGCGCCGTCGCCCCACGGCGCACGACGAAAAATTCTGCTTTACTCACAAACTCGCCCGCCCTTCGCCTCGGACAACGACTTGCTGACAAGAACAGCGCGCCCTGTAAACGACAACCGACCAGGCCGGCACGTCACCCCGCGAACATCCCGCCACAACGCCCGGACCGACCGAAGCAAAACCGGGAAACCCAGTCCCGAGACCACGGTCAACGAGACAAGCCCCCCAACAGCCGGCGACAGACACCAGGCACAAACCAGCCCCACGACAAAGACGAGGCCGGACAGCCCGACGTAAACAAACAAAACACACGCGAGCACGGCCTCAGCGACATGCTCGCCAGCCCCGCGCCGAGGGGCCGTCATAGCCGCCTCCGCTCAATAAGACCGCGACCCAGAAGCTCCTCAAGAGCCTCCTTGACCTCGTCCTCGGTCAATCCTCGACCGGACAACTCACTAGGATCGGCCACTCCCTCCGGACGCAGCAGAAGTGAAAGATATACACCCGCGGCTGCGTATGTGACACCTGTACAGCCCACGAGCTCAAAAGGAAGGAACTGGTTGCACATCAGAGTTTCTTTTCTTCTTTGATAAACGTCACCCAATGCGTTGTCGTATTCGCTCCTGTATGACCAAACAACGGACGCACTGGCGACAACGCCAATATCCGGGAGATTGGGATCTGGACTTCTGACCACTTGAAGATCAGAACTCCGCCTGGAGCAAGAACCCTAAAACACTCATCAAAACCCGATCGAATGTCGTCTTCCCACGAGGGTAAAAGTCGCCCATATTTTTGTGCCAGCCACGACGACCGTCCAAGACGCGTCAGGTGCGGCGGGTCAAACACGACCAGTCGGAAAGATTCATCCGCAAAAGGCAAAGCTCTGAAGTCTAGAACAGTATCCGGAGAGATGTTAACTACTCTTCCGTCGCAGCACGTCAGCTTTTCCGCCCGGCAATCTCCAAAAACAGCACGAGGATCGTGCTTGTTAAACCACATCATCCGAGGCCCACAGGCCGGATCTAAGACCTGCACCACGATCAAACTCGTTCCAAACCAGGCAAAACCTGATCGATCTGGCTGGCACCCACCGGCCGATTTCCTTCAGGCATCAACAGCGCCTCAATATCTGACCGGCGAAACAGCCGCCGCTTCGACGGCAAGAGAATTGACGGGACTTTCCCCTCACGAGCCCAACGCCAAAGAGAAGGCTTCGAAAATACCGGAAACTCCGCAACCACCTCAGCGGCAGTCATGAAATCAATCATTTCACTACTTTCATATTCTTTCGATACGTCCATAGTGAAAGTATCGCCCATTACGAATGAATCTGCAAGCATCTTTCGTAATGGATCGATACACTGTTATGCTTTAAGCATGACAACTTCACATGACGGCGATCTCCAGACGTTCGACGAAGCGTTGGGATTTACAGTTCAACAGTATCTTTTTGCCCACGGAGTGACGCGGGTCGAGCTCGGGAAACTACTTCACGTTCCGGGCCCTAGTATCTCTAATCGTCTCCGCGGGCGCATTCGCTGGAGCGCCGAAGACGTCGCCGTCATCGCAGCACGATTTGGAGTTGGAAGTAGTGACCTCATGCCAGTTCTTGGTGCCGACGGCAGATGGGTGCCCGCCCCGTTCAATCCCGGGTACTCGGCGTCGGCTTCAATGGGTGTGGCCCCCGCGGGCGCGGGGGCCGCCTCGAGCCACCTGAGAGAATCGAACTCTCGACCTATTCATTACGAGTGAATCGCTCTGCCGACTGAGCTAAGGTGGCACGCCGCCTTTGCCAACAGCGTTGAACAGCTTACCCGAGGCTCGCCCACGTCGCAAACTGACGATCGGGCGAGCCTCGGGCAGCCAACCATGCCAACGAAGCGGCTCAAGCTCAAAGCGCCGAACAGACAGGCGAGAGCGCTATCTGCGCGAACCCAAAGGGACCCGCGAACCCGGAAGAACCGCTCGGGAGCCGAGCTTGACCGCACTGTCCATGCTGCGATCGCCCTGCTGCTGCGCATTCTGCCCTTGCTTCTGTTCCGCCGGGCAGACAAGGCCGTCCTTGGGAACCTCGCCGGTCAACAAATACTTGTCGACTGACGTGTCAATGCAGGAACCAGCCCTGCGGTAAGCAAGGTGTCCGTCGCCTTCCCAGGTCAGCAGCACCGAGTTCTCAAGCGTCTTGTGCATATTCTGTGCCCACGAATACGGCGTCGCCGGATCGTGCCTCGTGCCGATCACCACGATCGGAGCAGACCCCTTCGCCCTGTACGGGCCAGGATTGGCCTTCGGATGATATGGAAGCTCGGCGCACACATGCATGGCTAGATCATCCTCTGCGGAAAAAGATCCAAAGACGACCGCTTCTCGCTTCAGTTTTTTCGCGTACTTCTGGTACTCGGACTCAGAGCTTTGCACATAATCCGCGCAATTGATCGCCCAGTAGGCTTCCATGGAATTGCCATCGAAACTATCGCCAACGCGACCGATATAAGTATCTAAGGGAAGCATGAAAGTCGAGCCGTCATTGTCTTCGATCAAGCCTTGTGCTCCCCCGGTAATCAACGGCCACCACTCATCTTTATACATCAAGCCGGTGAGGGCAATGCGAAGCATCGACCGATTGAGGGGTCTGTTCGGGTCTGATGTCTTGAACGGCGTGGCGTGAGCCTGATCCAGCAGGGCGCGCATCTTTTTCTTCGCCGCATCCACCGACGATCCCAGCGAGCAGTTGCCCGCCTTCACGCAGCGCTCAGCATAGCGTTCGAAAGACTTCTCGAAACTCAGCATTTGCGTGTACGTGGAGGGCAAAAAGCTCTGCTGAGGGTTGGCGGCGCCGTCGAGCACCATTCTCCCGACCTTTTTCGGGAAGAGATCGGCGTACATCCCACCCAAAGACGTGCCGTAAGAGAAGCCGAAATAGTTGAGCTTCTCATCGCCCACCAGCCCGCGCAAAACATCCATGTCGCGCGCAGCCGGCTCCGTGCCGACGTGCGCAAGCAACTCGCCGGATTTCTCCTTGCACCCTTTCGCTATCTGCCGAGCCTGAGCTTTCCTGGCCTTCCGCCCAGCCTCCGTCGAGGTGTCGATATCGGAATCCAAGATCTTGGCCAGCTCGCGGTCGTCGACGCAATCGACGGGCGTCGAGGAGCCAACCCCGCGCGGATCAAAACCGATGATGTCGTACTTGTCCATAACATCTTTGCTGAAAGCCTTGTCGGCGCGCGAAACCAAGTCGATTCCCGACTCTCCGGGGCCGCCCGGGTTGACAAACAGGCTTCCGATCGGCTTGCCGCTCTTGGCGGGAAGCTTCGCCATGGCGACGGTGATCGCCTTGCCGCCAGGCTTCTTGTAATCCAGCGGAACCTTCACGTTCGCACACTGCATCTTCGCGTCGTCCTTGCACGGCGCCCAGCCCAGCTTCTGCCTGTAGAACTTTTCAAGCCCCTCCGGAACGTCCCCCTTGCGAGCGCCGATCGAACCGCCCGGCGACGCCGTCGGGCTTCCCGGCGAACCAGTCGAACCTCCCGGAGGGCTAACCGAATTTCCGGGAGAACTTGTCGGGCTTCCCGGCGAGCCAGCCGAACCTCCCGGCGACCGACCCGCAGACGGGCTCGCCGTCGCCTTCGCCGCAGGAACACCCGCGTCGGCACGGACAGAGGCATCCACCCCCGACGACGCACCCAAACGCACCGGCGAATCGCCCGCGCGCATTGACGCAGCATCCGCGTGATCCGACGACGCACCGGCCGCTGCAGGCTGAGCGACGACGGCCAGGGCAAAAGCCGATGCGGCCGCAAGAGGATGCAACAAACGCCTGAATGTTTTCATCTCTTCTCCCAAATTGATTTAGCCGGTTGCAATCCACCTCGCTAGGCGGATGCAACCCATATGAAGGACCGAAACCCGGGCGACTCGCCGGAGTTTTACCCACAGTGACGCTCGCCGCGGGCCATGAGACCGACACAGACGCACAAGCGTCAGTCCAGACACAAAGCCCGAAACATTATATCTCTGCAGCAGTTATTTTACTTGTTCCCCCTAGGCGGCGCTACCGTTTTCAAGACCTTCCCATGAGGTAGAAGAGAATGGCTGCAAATCAAGGGAAGTTCAATCGACGTTCGATTAAAAGACATCACCGACAGAAAGAGCATCTACTATACGTAATTATTACAGCCCGTTTGCGTTGAATAACGTCCCCAGCACATCCGAAGACGAAAAAGCACACTCGAAAGTAAAAAGAAGGCGACATCGGCCGTTAACTCACATCGAAGTCAACGGCCGATGTCGCCCGCAGTTTATCTGCATCGCAAGGCCGACGTCGGCGTCGTGCTCAGCCCGTCTCCATCGCAAGGCCGACGTCAGGATCGTCGGCAGCAATGGTCATCCAACGGGCGGCGAAATACGTTCCGCAGCGTTCTGTCTTTGCCCCTGTGGATTTTCCACCGGGCAGACAAGGCCGTCCTTGGGAACCTCGCCGGTCAGCAGATATTTGTCGACGGGCGCCTTGATGCAGGAACCCGCCCTAGCGTAGGCCACGTGGCCCTCACCCTCCCAGGTCAGCAGCACCGAGTTGTCGAGCGCTCCGGCGAAGGTTTGAGTCCAGGAGTAGAGCGTCGCCGGATCGTGCCTTACCCCGATCACCACAATCGGAGCCGACCCCTTCGCAACGTACCGCCCCGGGTTCTTCTTCGGGTGGTGCGGCAACTCGGCGCAGATGTATCGGTCCTTCGTGTCAACGCCCTCTGCGCCGAAAACCAGGGCTTCCCTCTTGAGCCGCTCGCTGTACTTCGCATATTCGGACTGCGGGTCAAGCACATAGTCCGCGCAGTTGATCGCTATAAGGGCCTCGGCCCCGTTGCTGGAGGCAGTTGGGCCGGAGTCCGACCCTGATTCCACGAAGCCCGAGCCGTCGTTTTCCTTCACCAGCTTCCTCAGCTTCTCATCGAGATCCGGCCATGAAGCGTCGCTGTACAGGTACTGCCTGACCTCGCTTGTCAGAAGGGAACGCGTGAGTTTCCGATTCGGATTCGACGTCGGGAACGGATTTTTGAACGCCTGATCGAACAGTGCGCGCATCTTCTTCTTCGCCGCGTCCACCGTCGATCCCAACGGGCACGCGCCCGTATTCACGCAGTGTTGCGCATAGCGCTCAAAGGCATGCTCGAATCCGAGCACCTGCTCGTATGCTCTGCGGCTGTCCCGCATGCCGGTGTCGACGGCGCTGTCAAGCACCATCCTGCCGACTTTCTTCGGGAAGAGGTCGGCGTACATTCCGCCCAAGGACGTGCCGTAGGAGAATCCGAAGTAGTTGAGCTTCTTATCGCCCACCAGGCTGCGCATAACATCCATGTCGCGCGCAGCCGACTCCGTGCCGACATGTCGCAGCAGCCTGCCCGAGTGTTTCATGCATCCCTCGGCTATCTTCTTGGCCTGCGCCTTTTGGGCTCTGCGCCCGGCCACAGTAGAGACGTCATAATCAGCGTCAACATACTTCTCGAGAGTTACGTCGTCCACGCACTCGACCGCGGCCGATTCGCCGACCCCTCGCGGATCAAAGCCGACCACGTCGTACTTGTCGCGAATCTCGAGACTAAAGATCCACGAAGCCGCAGAGGCAAAGCCTGTTCCCGAGCTTCCGGGTCCGCCGGGATTGAGAAAGAGCGTTCCCATCGGTTTGCCGCTCTTGGCGGGAACCTTGAGCATGGCGACGGTGATCGCCCTGCCTCCGGGCTTCTTGTAATCCAGCGGAACCTTCACATTCGCGCACTGCATGCCGGCACGGTCTTTGCCTTTGCATTCAGACCACCTCAGCTTCTGCTTATAAAACCGTTCCAAGCCCCTGGGCACGCCCTCCCGCGATCCGGGAGCGCCCTTCGATGAGTCGGGTGCACCTTCCGACGATCCGGGTCCGCCCCCCGAGGAATCGGAGGCTCGCTCGGACAAACCGGACGAAGGCTCCGGCGAAGGCGACGAAGCGTGCGCGGGAACGGAATTGCCTAAACCCGCCAACGCAAAGACGGACACTGCCGCCAGAGATTTCAAAAAGCGATTCGACAGTTTCATTTTCATCCTTTTTCATCCTTTCAGATACCGAATAGACTTCGAATACCAAATAGAGTTAATTTGTGCTCTTGGAAGCATATTTTTAAAGTTGGAAACATATTTTTAAAGAGTGTGCTTGTCGTTGGGTCCGAGCCTGACGGGTAGGCTCGGACCCAACGAGCGATAACATTTGAGCCCGTCACCGGCAGATGGCTAGCGTCGTCTTTCCACCGGGCAAACCAGCCCGTCTTTCGGAACCCTGCCAGTCAGCAGATAGGCATTCACTTGATCTTCGATGCATGCTCCGGCCCGTCCGTAGGCGATGTGTCCGTCGCCCTCCCACGTCAGCAGAACGGAGTTCTCGAGCGTCCTGCGCATGGTCTTCGCCCCCGAATACGGCGTCGCCGGATCATGCTTCGTGCCGATGACCACGATCGGAGCCGACCCCTTCGCTCTATATGGAGCAGGATCAGCCTTCGGGTGGTATTTCATGTTTGCGCAAACCTGAGTCACTCTCGCCCCAAAGGGATCGTACCCACCGAAGAGGAGGGATTTTTTCTTGAGTTTTTTGTTGTACTTGGCGTAGACGGACTCCGGCTCTTTCGCGTAATCGGCGCAACTGATCGCGACGAGTGCCTCCATTATATTGCTCTCGTCATTCGGCGTTTGCGGACCAGACAGCTCCAGAAGCTCAGTGCCGTCATTTTTCTCGATCAGCTTGCCAAGTGCTTGATCCAAACCAGGCCAAGCTTCGTCCCGGTACATCGCAAACCTCACGGCCATCATCAAATTGGAGCGTGTAAGCGGACGGGCCGGATTCGACGTCGGGAACGGTTTCTTCGCCGCCTGGTCGAACAGGGCGCGCATCTTCTTCTTCGCAGCTTTGACGGTGGTCCCAAGAGCGCACTTGCCGCCGTCAATGCAGCGTTTCGCGTAGCGCCCAAACGATTTGTCGAAGCCCAGAGTCATCTCGTAGAGCATGCGCGCGCTGCCCAGTTGAGGCTCGGCGGCGCCGTCAAGCACCATCCTGCCCACCTTCTTCGGGAACAAGTCGGCATACATCCCGCCCAGCTCGGTGCCGTAGGAAAAGCCGAGATAGTTGAGCTTCTTGTCACCCACCAGGCCGCGCAAAACATCCATATCGCGGGCCGCCGACTCCGTGCCAACGTGAGCGAGCAACTCGCCCGACCGCTTCTCGCAGCCGTCCGCGATCTTCTTGGCCTCCTCCTGCTGTTGCTGCCGGCCCTTCGCCGTGGAAAGGTCGTAATCGGCACCGATGATGAACGTGTTCAAAGCGGCGGCGTCGGCGCATTTGACCGGAGTGGAGGCGCCAACCCCGCGGGGATCGAATCCGACCACGTCATACTTGTCCAACATTTCGGGCTTGAGGCTTTTCGACAGTCTGACTGCCTCATCTATGCCCGATTCGCCGGGACCGCCTGGATTGACGAACAGGCTTCCGATCGGCTTGCCGCCCTTGGCGGGAACCTTAAGCATGGAAATCGTGATCGTCTTGCCCCCGGGCTTTTTGTAATCGAGCGGAACCTGCGCTTGCGCGCACTGCATGCCGGCACGGTCTTTGCCTTTGCATTCAGACCACGTCAGCTTCTGCCTGTAGAACTTCCCCAACCCTTTCGGGGCATCGCTTTCACCGGCGCCCTTCGGTCCGCGGTTTGAGGTGTTCGCGCTGCCATTCGAGTCACTGTTTGAGCCGTTCGCCCCGCTGTTTGATCCGGCGTTCGGACCATCCGCGTGTGGGCTCACCGACGTCGTCGACGCCGACGCCGGAACTGTGCCCGCTTGCGCCGACGTCGCACCCAACGCGAGGCTGACGCCGATCAATCCGGCAAACGAAGCCGTCGCAAGCCGCGCAGGCCTTGACCTCGCGGCGGAAAACGGGCGTTGCCGCGCGGTCTCGTCGGGGCTGCCCGCCCGCCGCCATGAACTCGTTGAATTCGTTGTCTCACTCATGGCTCCAGTTTGGCGGGAGCCGGCCGCCCGCGAACATACAGCCACCAGGCCAAGACGACAGTCGCAACAGCCCGAAGCGTTGGGTGGGGATATCCCCACCCAACGCTTCGGGCCGCGCAAACCGTGCGAAAAAAGTCTTTGGGCTCAAGCCATCAGAGCGTGGAAGACGAGCCAAAAGAACGTCGAAGAGCGCGTCCCGCACAACGGCGGAACGCGCCCTAGAAGTTGAATGACGCAAGGGCGTCAGGCTCAGTGCGTCCCGCACAGCGGCGGGACGCACTCCGCCCGCTACCGGATGACAAGATGCGGTTGACTCTCCCGGGAAAGCTTGTCCTTCACGGAAGCCTTCCGATCAAGGTCGCCTTGCTTCTGCGCTTCTTGCCCCTGCTTCTGTTCCACTGGGCAAACGAGGCCGTCTTTGGGGACCTCGCCGGTCAGCAGATATTTGTCGACCGGGCTCTGGATGCAAGAGCCGGCCCTGGGGTAAGCAAGGTGACCATCGCCTTCCCAGGTCAGCAGCACCGAGTTCTCAAGCGTCTTGTGCAAAGCCTGCGCCCAGTGATACGGCGTCGCCGGATCGTGTCTCGTGCCGATCACCACAATCGGAGCCGACCCTTTCGCCCTGTACGGGCCAGGATTCGACTTCGGATGATACGGCAAAAGGCTGCAAAGGTCAGTCCCTCCATCGCTGCCCACGCTGAAGAGGGGGGCCTCCTTCTTCAGCTTCTCTTGATACTTTTTGGTTACGGACGGTGAGGAAGACGGGTAATCCGCACAGTTGATCGCAGTCATGGCCTCGTCGCTGTTGTTCTTGAACTTTCCGCCCTCACGTCCGTTTGCCAGATCAAACCACCCCAAAAGGAAGGATCCGTCATTGTTTTTGATCAACTGACTAAGTCCCGTATCCAGATAGGGACGATAGGCGGTGTCGTACATCGCAATCATGACGCCATACATGAGCATGTTCCGATTGAGGGGCCTCTTGGGATCGGCCGTCGGGAACGGCTTTTTGAACGCCTGATCGAACAGGGCTCGCATCTTCTTCTTCGCCGCATCCACAGAAGACCCCAGCGGACAGTTCCCGCCCTTCACGCAATACTCCGCGTAACGCTCGAAGGCCTTCTCGAAGCCGATCCTCTGCTCGTACCCCATGCGCGCATCGCCGAGCTGTGAGTCAACGGCGCCGTCGAGAACCAGCCTGCCCGCCTTCTTCGGAAAAAGGTTGGCGTACATGCCGCCCAGGGAAGTGCCGTAGGAAAAGCCGAGATAATTGAGCTTCTTGTCGCCCACGAGGCCGCGCAAAACGTCAAGGTCCCGCGCAGCCGACTCCGTGCCGACGTGCGCAAGCAATTCGCCCGACTTCTCCTTGCAACCCTTGGCGAACTTCTCCGCTTGAGCCTTCTCCGCCTTCTTTCCCTCCGGGGTGGACAGGTCGAATTCAGAGTCGAGGTACTTCCCCAGCTCGGCGTCACTCACGCAATCGACCGCGGTCGAGGAACCGACCCCGCGCGGATCGAAGCCCACAATGTCGTATTGGTCCCGGAGAGCCTTGCTGAAGGTCTTGTCCGCGCCCGAAACAAGGTCGATTCCCGATCCTCCGGGGCCGCCGGGGTTGACGAACAGGCTCCCGATCGGTTTGCCGTTTGCCGCGGGAACCTTCGCCATGGCGACGGTGATCGTCTTGCCCCCGGGCTTCTTGTAATCCAGCGGAACCTTTACATTCGCGCACTGCATCTGGGGTTTGTTTTTGCACGGCGCCCAAGCCAGCTTCTGCTTATAGAACTTTTCAAGCCCCTTCGGAACGTCCCCGGCTGGAGCTTCGTTCGGTTTGCCCGACGACGGATCCGCGGACGGGCTGGCAGTCGCCTTCGCCGCGGGAGCCCGCCCGACGCCGTCGTGAGCCGACGCCGCTTGAGCCGCCACCGGTTGAATGACGGCCGTCAGGGCCAACGCCGAGAGCGCAGCCAAAGGCTGCAACAATCGCGTCATTCTCTTTTTCATCTTCCCTCCCAATCGGGTAGAAACTAAAACCCACGCCAATTCCCGGGATATTCACGAATGCCACGCTCACCGCCAAAGCGTTCGGCGCGGGCCGAGAGACCGGTGCGTCAAACAGCCTTCGGCCCATGCACCGCCTTTGTCACTATGTCTCTCTAAAAATTGAGCCTACAGGATTGAACGGCTGCGAACTGCGGGTTTTCCACGCCTTCCCTTGAGGTAGAAGGGGAGGCAGTGGCGACAAAAGACGACAGTGGCCATAAAGGACGGAAGAGAGGGTAATAGCGGGAGGGACGAAAGGAGGGGAAGAGACGATAAGGGACGGCAAGAACGACAAAGGCGCAGAAGAAATTACTTACGACCGAAGAAAAGGCAAGGCAAGAGAATGGACAGCGTAAGGATCTTGGGAAAGGACAACTGTGGAAGAAAAATAAGATGGCCCCGCAGGGAAACCGCGAAAAATAGACCAAGCTCCACCTGGCGGGATGAAGGAAAAATTCAGACGAGTGAAACGACCAAAAACAAGGCAGGTTCAAAACTAAAATAGAATATTGCGCGGGACCGGTGCAGTACACAAGCGAAACGACGTGCAAAGCGCAAACGTAACGACGCACGGAACGTAGGCGTAAGAATGCACGCATAAAACAGGACGGGCGCCGCGTGGCCCAAAAGGCTGCGTGTGGCACCCGTCCTGCCTGTTGAGCGAAAGGCCGACAGGCGCGGAGGCTGCTCGCCACGCCTCACTTGTCTGACTTACGCGCCTGCCGCCTGCTCGCTGCGATTCAGCTCCCCGACTTCGAAGAGGCCGGGCAGACGAGGCCGTCCTGCGGGACCTTTCCGGTGAGAAGATATTGGTCTACCGGATCGTTCAGGCAGGAGCCGGCTTTTCCGTAGGCTGTGTGCCCGTCGCCCTCCCATGTCAGCAGCACCGAGCTGCTCAGCGTCTTATGCAAATTCTGCGCCCAGTGATACGGCGTCGCCGGATCGTACTTCGTGCCGATCACCACGATCGGAGCCGAGCCCTTAGCCTCGTACGGTCCGGGATTGGCCTTCGGGTGGTAAGGCCAGAGCGAGCATATATCGGTTCCCTCCATCATCGACGAGCCGAAAACGGGCGCCTCCGTCCGCAGCTTATCGGCGTACTGCTGATACTCGGCCCTCGGCGAAGGCACATAATCGGCGCAGTTGATCGCCCAGAAGGCTTCCTTGCCGTTGTTCTTGAACCTGTTTCCCTGGCGCTCCTCAAACAGGTCGTAGAACCTCAGGATGCCCGAACCGTCGTTCTGCTCGACCAGCTGCGAGAGCCCCTGATCCAGGTAGGTCCAGAACGATTCGCGGTACATCATGCTTATGACGGTGGAGTATAGCGCGGCTCTATTGAGGGGTCTCTTGGGGTCGGCCGTCGGGAAGGGGCTCTTCAGCGCCTGGTCAAAAAGCGCCTTCATCTTCGCCCTGGCCTCGTCCACAGAGCCTCCGAGCGGGCAGCGGCCGGTGTCCACACAGTGCTGCGCGTAATGTTGGAAGGCCGTTTCGAAGCCGACTATCTGCTCGTACCCCATGCGCGCGCCGCCGAGCTGCGGGTCGACGGCGCCGTCGAGCACCAGCCTGCCTGCCTTCTTTGGAAAGAGGTTGGCGTACATGCCGCCCAGGGAGGTGCCATAAGAGAAACCGAGGTAATTGAGTTTCTTGTCGCCCACGAGGCCGCGCAAAACGTCAAGGTCGCGTGCGGCCGACTCTGTGCCGAGGTGCGCAAGCAATTCGCCCGACTTCTCCCGGCATCCCTTCGCCTCCTGCTCGGTGACGGCTTTGTCCGTCTGCTGCCCTTCCGGGGTGGAGAGGTCGACGTCGGTGTCCATGATCTTGGCCAGCTCGGCGTCGCTCACGCAATCGACCGCGGTCGAGGAGCCGACCCCGCGAGGATCGAAGCCCACGATGTCGTACTTGTTCCGAACGGCGGCGCTGAAGGCCTCGGAAGCGTTGGCCGCCAAATCGATTCCCGAGCCTCCGGGGCCGCCGGGGTTGACGAACAGAGTCCCAATCGGCTTGCCGTTTGCCGCGGGAACCTTCATCATGGCGATGGTGATCGTCTTGCCGCCGGGCTTCTTGTAATCCAGCGGAACCTTCACATTCGCGCATTCGTTGGCCGGATGCTTCTTGCATTTCGACCATGCGACCTTCTGCTTGTAAAAGTCCTCCAGCTTGTTGAGCGCGGTTGCGTTCGGCGATTGGTTTCCGCTCGGGGACGCTCCGTCGGTGGGGCCGTTGCGATTCGAGGCGCCGAGGTCGAGCGAACAGCCAGCGAGCAGCATGGCTGCGGCGAAGAAGGACGCCATGGGCTTGCGAAGGTTCATTCTCCTAAACTACCTGATCGTCTTCCAAAACGCAGTCCGCTTGCAGGGGTACGGCGCCCCTGCCGCAGCTGTGGGGAGTCGGGTGGGGTTGAGACCGAGGCGAACGTCAGCCCCGCGTCCGGCGGCACACGTCCCCCTTGCAGACAGCGGCAGGCATCAGCCCTGCGGGCGGTCGCAGGCGTCTGCCCGTCAACAGCCCTGGGGGAATCGGCAGATGTCAACCCTGCGGGCGGAGGCTGACCATCATCGCCTCGAGCGCGAGCAGCGGGGCGACGTTCCCCGCCAGGCGCGTGCGAGCCTGCGAGATTGCGTCCATCCGGCGAATCGACTGCTCGGCCGAGGTGCTCGCGGCGACTTCGGCGATCCGGTCGGCGAAGTCGCGGTTGACGAGGGCGACGTCGGCCCCCAGCTGGACCGTGAGGACGTCCCTGTAGAGCGAGAGAAGGTCGACGAGGGCGCGGTCGAGCCTGTCGCGCTGGGCGCGGGTGGCGCGGCGCTTTTGATCCTCGCGCAGGGCGGTTATCTGCGCGGACACGGCGGGAGGGACGCGCCCCCCTTCCTCGACGCCGAGGGATCGGCGCAGCTCGGCTTCCTCCTCCGCGAACTGGGCGGCCAAGGCGTCGCTGACGGCTTTGGCCCCGGACTTCTTTTTGGCGGGCTTCTTTCCCGACTTCGCGGCCGAGCCGGAGTTCCGGCCCCGCCCGCTGCCGCGACTGCCCGAATTGACGCCGTCGCGTCCGCCCG
>ERZ773043.1316-NODE-1316-length-14021-cov-3.325934_pt1 | contig 14021 bp, 12 predicted proteins | sample MGYA00580636_ERZ773043 | MGnify/ENA primary metagenome ERZ773043 (study PRJEB29015, sample SAMEA2737992) | human oral metagenome | biome: human oral; feature: human-associated habitat; material: dental | place: China | collected 2065 ... | reverse complement strand
CGAAAATGGTAACAAGGCGGGCTAAATTTTGAATTCCAAAACGCGTTTAAATTCATGTATTAAGCGGCGTCAATTTTTGGGCTCAGAGAGATTAGAATTTACGCGGCAAGGCTCTTTGAATTGCAAATCGTGCGTGACGGCCAGGCTAAAATTTTAAGAACTAGAATTTAAACAAAATCTGCAATCTAGCCGTGATGATATAATTTTTAGAATTTTGCAAGCGTAAATTTATCAAAATTTTACGTATCTACGTCGAACTGCTCCCAAAAAAGCGCGAAATTTGAAATTTTAAACTGCCGTCTTGTGCGAAGAGGCAAGAATTCCAGACAGAGGGAATTTCAATTAATGCGGATTAAAATTCAAGCGTAACGGGCAAATGCGTGCACCGCAAGCGATGCAATTTCAAATATGAGTTCAAGGCTCGCTAGACGCGGAATTTGAACGCCACGAGCGATAAATTTCAAAATACCTGTTTTAAAATTACAAGGCGGGGATGTAAATTTAAGTGCGGTGAGCGATTAAATTGCAAAAAGAAGCTTAAATTTAAATATCGCAGCTCACAAATTATGCGATGAAATTTTGCGTCTAGATTTCGCAAAATTGGGTGCGCAATAAGCGTTTGCAGTATCGCAGCAAGACTATAAACTAAGCTTCAATCACGCTTAAAACCCTATTTACTGAGCGCTTGTGCAAGCGCGTATTTCAAACCGCCGAAGCAAAAAGTCTGATCGGAAGCGTTTGCGGCGTATCCCAACCGACCGCGCCTCATATTTTGCTCTATAGCCTAGCTCGCGCACGAAATTTAGATTTTGAAATTTAGCGCAAAAATATTATAATTTCGCCCAAATCACGGCTAGGACGGAAAATGAACTCACGCGTGCAAAACGAATATCTAAAATCAAAAATTATGAGCGCCGAGGAAGCCTGCGAGCTGATCCCAAATGGCGCATCGGTGGGCTTTAGCGGCTTTGTTGGGGCGGGCTGCGCGCTAGCGCTACCACAAGCCCTGGCACAACGAGCGACAGCGCTGCACGAAAAAGGCGAGCCCTATCAAATCGAAATTTTTACAGGCGCATCGACCGATCCGCTTTTAGACGGAGTTTTGGCAAAAGCAGGTGCCGTGAGCTTTCGCGCGCCGTTTTTTACGGATACCGATATGCGCCGTGCGATAAATAGCGGCGCCGTGCGATACGCGGACGTGCATCTATCAAGCCTTGCCGCGCAGCTTAAGGCGGGCTTTTTTCCGCATCTAAACTTTGCTGTGATCGAAGTAGTGGCGATTAAAGAAAGCGGCGAGCTCGTGCCGTCCACGTCGCTAGGCAACAACCAAGCCTGGCTCGATATCGCCGATCGCGTGATTTTAGAAGTGAATTACTATCAGCCGCTTGAGCTTGAGGGCATTCACGACGTTACAGATCTGCGCCTGCCGCCGCACGCTGAGGATCTGCCGATCAAGCACGTAGGCGATCGTGTAGGCAGCCCCTATATGCATGTAGATCCTGCCAAAGTAGTCGCTGTAATAGAGGCTAGGACGCATGATCGCGTCAATAATTTTACCGCCGTGGATGAAATTTCAAGCGCGATTGGGCGAAACGTCGTAAAATTCCTAAAAAACGAGGAAGCTTGCGGCAGACTTCCCGCAAAGAAGCTACTACCGCTACAATCGGGCATCGGCAACGTCGCTAACGCCGTGCTTAGCTCGCTACAAGGCGCCGGCTATCAAGGGCTGCAGTGCTACTCCGAGGTGATCCAAGACGGCATGCTAGATCTCATCAAAAGAAGCGTCGTAAGCACTGCAAGTGCCACAGCGCTATCGCTTAGCCCTGCAGGTGTCGAGGAATTTCAAAAAAACATCGATTTCTACCGCAAGCACATCATACTGCGTTCACAAGACGTCTCCAACTCGCCAGCGCTCATCAGAAGGCTTGGCGTCGTGTCGATGAATGGCATGCTCGAGGCGGATATCTACGGTAACGTAAACTCCACCAACGTCATGGGTTCGCAGATGAAAAATGGTATTGGCGGTAGCGGCGACTTCGCCCGCAACGGATATTTGTCGCTATTTTTGAGCCCGTCGCTCGCTAAAGGCGGCGCGATCAGCGCTATCGTGCCATTCGTGAGCCATGTCGATCATACCGAGCACGACACTCAGGTCATCATCACCGAATATGGCATCGCCGATCTGCGCGGTAAATGCCCTCGTGAGCGGGCTCGCGCGATGATAAGTATCGCGCATCCCACTTACCAAGACGCGCTGAGAGATTATTTCGAGCGCGCCTGCGCGCAGCCCTGTGCGGGGCATACTCCGCATATCCTAAGCGAGGCGCTGTCGTGGCATCAAAGACTTAAGGATACGGGGAGCATGAAGGCTTAAAAGCAGATTTGCTCAAGTTAAGGCGCTAAAATCTAAAGCTAAGCCCTTTCTTGCGCTGAAGCGGGAAAGTTTGCACTTAAAAATTCCGCCTGCATTTGAAAGCTCTATCGCTAATTAGAGCGAAGCTTGTTAAAATTTTTATTTTTGCAAAGTTCGCGCGAAATATTTATTATATGAATGAATTGAAAATTTGCGCCATAAAATTTTAAAATTTGCAGGCGGGTTTAAGGCGCGGAATTTAAAATTTTATCGCTACGGAATTTTAAAATTTAGCCTTAAATTTGCAGCTCGCGCATTTCAAATTTTAAAATTCTACGGCTTGGAATTTTAAAATTTTGAACTTCGCAAAATTTCATCCATAAATCTGCTATCAAATTTTAAATTTAGCTCTCACTTCATTTGCCAAGCCAATCCTAGCTATAAGGCGCGCCATAAGTTCGCGATAAAACCGCTTAGTATTTGTCAAGATAAATTCCGTATTAAAGCAGCGGCTTGCTAAATCAGAATTTCTCGCCTTACGAAGGCGATCTTTGGGCTATAAATTTGAAAAGGCGGGCTATAAAGTCGCGGCGAGATGAGATTAGAATTTTATCCTCGAAGGCTCCATCGGCTTGCTGTAGAAGTAGCCTTGCATATATTTAATCCCCATCTCTTCTAAGATGATTGAAATTTCATGGTTTTCTACGTATTCGGCGATGAGCTCGTAGCCCTGCTTGTGCGCGAAGTTAGCGATGGTTTCGACGATAGCGCGCGAGTTTTTATCGTTTGCGATGTTTTTGATGAGCGCTCCGTCGATCTTTATGTAATCCACGTCGAGCGTTAAAATTCTATAGTAGTTGGAGTATCCGCTGCCAAAATCGTCTATCGCGACCTTGCAGCCGTAGTTTTTGGCTACGGCGATGAAGCTTCTAAGACTCTCGTAATCGTCAAATTCTTCGCTTTCTAAAATTTCAATGAATAGATTTGAAGCGTTTGGACTGGATGCGAGCTTGCGCTCTAAAAGCTCCTTGATACCTTCGTTTGCGATGTCAAAATATGAAAGATTTATGCTAAAGCAAGTCCCTGCGAAGCGGTCTAGCAAGCGAAAGGCTTCGTTTATTACGACCTGAGTTAGCGGGATGTAGAGCGAGGTTTGCTTTGCGATGTCGATAAACTCACCCGGGCAGCGCGTCTTGCCCGAGCGGTCGATTAGGCGGATTAGAATTTCATATACTAACGGGACATAATCACCGCCCTCGGTGCCGTAGGTGTTACCACTAGGATCGCGGTGGGTGATATCAAATATGGGCTGAACAAGCACAAAGACTTGATTTTTTTTGATCGCGTTTTGAATGGTGTTGATCATAATCTGATTTTGCAGATATTTTTCCTCAATCGCATTTGGGCGCGAGTAAAAGCCCACGTGCTCGTTTTTGCTCTGCGCCTCATACATCGCCATAACCGCTTGAAAGACCCTATTTGCGCCACCTGCTACGTCGGCACGCTCGCTTACGCCCATCGTGATATTTAAAGGCGCGGAGGCAAAGCCCTCGGTGGTATGGAGATTAAAAACCTTGTCGGTGAAGTATTTATTTATGATCTCCACGTCGCGCGCGACATTTAGCCCCTCGTAAAATAGGCAAAACTCATCCGATTGGATGCGAAAGATATTAGCTTTGATCTCGTGCGATTCGATACACATCGCAAGTGTGCGCGCAAATGAGCGCAGAATTTCATTTGTCGTCTCCGCCTTGTAAAAAAGCCGTAAATTCGCAAAATTTACGATAGTTATGTAGATCGCTACGCCCGTTTTTTCAGCGTTTATTAGCTCATATAGCGCTGCTTCGTTGCCCTGGCCCGTAAGATGATCGATATAGACTTGATTGTTTAAGCTCTCTTTTGCGCTCGCAAGAGCTAGCTTCATAATCTCGCGCTCGCCGATGTCATGAGCGTAAAGCGCATATAGCGGCGGCTTGGATGCGGTGGCGATATTTGCTAGCCTTAGGCTCACATCGGCTAGTTCGCCGTTTTTACGAAGTAGGCGCGTATCTTTGGCGCCTTTATTTACCATCTCAGGAAGTTCGATCCCCTTATCTTTGGGCATCAAAACTCCAAGATCGCTTCCTTCCAGCTCGCTTTGTTCGTAGCCGCTTAAGCTAAGCGCGCTTTTATTAGCGTATAAAATTTTAAAGCTCTGATCTGCCAAAACTATCGCTTCGCCTGCCTCCTTGCATAGCGCGCGATATGGCGCGAGGGCGCGTTTGCTACGCAAGGCATCGGAATTTATGATGTAAGTAAGCAGTAAAAACGACAAAAACACCGCCGTGTAAAGCATCGTCATTTGCATAAACGAGCCGTAGAATTCCTCGCTAGCGTAAGAAAATCGCTCGCGCAGGCTTGCGAAGCGCTCGTTTAGTAACGAGAGATTATCGCTTACGATGATATTTTGACGCTCGAAATTCCTTAAAATTTGCCGTGCGATTCCTATAAACGCAGCTTCGTCGGGGCTTGACGCATCTGCGCTTTCTAGCGCGCTTTTTAAAGCAGAGATCTCGGAGCGATTTTTATAGTTAAGCCCTAAAATTTGAGAGTAGAGATTTGCTCTTTGCGCATTTGCGCTACCGGATAAAAATTTTTGCTGAAGGCTTTGAAAAAGGATTAAATTCTGCGAATTTAAAGCCCCAAGCTCGTCCAAAAGTGAAATTTTATCGCTAAAAGCGCTTCCGATCGCGCGCACATCGCTGCTAAGTCCGATTTTATCGATGATTTTGTCTTTTTGTAAAGCTTGCAGCACCTGATAGATGCCGCGCATATCGGCATTTGCGATCGAAAAGTCCCTTCTTGCGATCTTTGCATCAAATAATATATTTAAGCGGTTATCGGCGTTATCGATCAAAGCTAGCTCGCGCGAAATCGTGCTAAATCTCGCTACATCTCTTAGCGACGAGAAATAATTCCCGGCGATGATTATGCCTAATATCATAATCCCCACCATCAAAGCCCACATTATCTTATCTTTCATCCTGCGCCTCCGTCATATCGCCCTTAAGTGTAGCCAAAAAGCTCATCAAAGCATCAAGCTCCCCATCGTTAAGATCGTATTTTAGCAGATCCTTTGCGATCTGCCGCACCGCAAGACGCAAATCCGTCTGCCCGTTTACGTAAGGTGCGGTTTGCGTGATATTACGCAAGCTAGGTACGCGGCGCAACTCAAATCCGTCGGAAGTGAACCTATGCCTAGGCGCATCCTCCTCTTCCGCGCTTGGGCGAATTTTAGTAAAGCTGCCGGTGCCTAGGCTAACGCCGTTGTGACATGCCGAGCACAGCCGCACAAAAAGCACATATCCGTTATATTCGGCATCATTTAGCTTAACCTCGCCGCGCAAAAATCGGTCAAATTTGGAATTTATCGCCGTTTTGGACTTTAAAAATTCCTTCAACGCATCAATGAAGTTCGCCGTATTCGCCTCGCCGTAAGCACTTTCAAAAGCCTGCTTGTAGGCTAAATTCTTCCTGATAAGCTCTAAAATTCTATCTTCGCTCGCATCAAGCTCGTTCTTGCCAAAGACCGACGCCGCGATCCGCGCTTCAAAGCCCGCGAAATTATAATCGCCCAAGTAGCGATCAAAGTAATAAGAATTTATTAGCGTAGGCACGCGTCCGTCGCGCACCGAAGCGCCCGAATCGTTTAAATAAAAATTGTGGCAGCTCTCGCAGGAGCGACCTTTGCGGCTAAATCTTACATCGGTAAAAATTTTTGCGCCCAGTCGCGCCTTTTGTGGGTCGTATTTAGGCATTTCAAGCGGCGTAAAAAGATTGCCGCAAAGCCCCAAAAGCGGCGCCAGGCTAAATATAAAACAGCTTAAAACTCGCTTCGATCTCATCGCTTATCATCCCGCCTTTAGCCCGCTTTTTCAAAATCTCCTCGATCTCGCGCTCGCTAGCCTCCGCGCCGTCCATATGCAGGTGCCACGCGGCGTTTTGCACCGCTTCTTGCAGGCTGCGTTTTTGCTCGCGCCTCTCGGTTAAAATTTCGCTTTTAAATTTGATGTCGCGCGCCCCTAGCAGCGCCTCGAACTTTTCGGCGGCGGTAGCAAGTCTTTTAGCTCCTGCGCCGAAGCGCTCAAACAGCGGCGCTAGCATTGATGAATTGCGCTCGCTCGCCCAATTTAGATAAATTTTTCGCTCGCCCAAAGCCAAAAACGTCTCAAAATCCTCCGTGCTTTTTAGCGCGGGACTCATCGTAAGAAACGCGATGTCAAAAACTGCGGGAATTTTAAAATTTTCGCTCTCGCGGCTTTTGCTCACAGCGTCTTTTAAATTTAAAGCCCGGGCTTCTTGAGCTTGCGAGTTTGAAATTTCGCTCCGCGAGCGCGGATAAATTTTAAAATTTTCGCCCGCCGCGTCTGCAAAGCCATCGCGGCTCAGCCGCTCGCAAAACTCCGCAAAGCTTAAATTTAATACGTTTTGCAAAGCGATGCCAAACTCCTCCGCGCTGCGCCTTAGCTCGCGCAACATCCCCTCCGAGCTATCGATCGCCGTTACTTTAGCGCCCAGCGACGCGAGATACAGCGAGTAAACCCCCGTGCCGGCGCCCACGTCGAGCACGCTTTTGCCCGCAAAGCTCACGCCCCAGCCGCGCAGTATCTCAAACACCCGCTTGCCGAAATCCCCTAGCTCGCCGCTAAATTTAGCGTAACTTTCGGACTTTTTATCCCAGCTATTTTTATGTGATTTTTCGCCGATTTTCTCCACCGCTAGCCTTTAAATTTTTTGTAATAATAGCAAAATTTGGCAATTTTTCCGAATTTGGGCTATAATAAATGCTTTCAAAATCTAGGCGAAAGGGCGTTCATGGCGGACGTGACGATAAGAAATTTAAACTTTGCTTACGAAAAACGCGAAATTTTAAAAGATATAAACCTAAGCTACGAGCTGCGCGATTTTTTAGCAATTTTCGGGCCCAACGGCGGCGGCAAAAGCACCCTTTTAAAGCTGCTTTTGGGGCTATTGCAACCAAGCTCGGGCACGATCGAAATTTTAGGCAGATCGCCCGCGCTTGCCAGGGCACAAATGGGCTACGTGCCGCAGTTCATCGCGATAAACAAAAGCTTTCCCATAAGCGTGCTCGAAGTCGTTTTAATGGGGCTGATAGATAAGAAAATTTTCGGCTTTTACTCTAAATCGGAGCGCGAGCAAGCCATGCAAGCCTTGGAGCGCGTAGGCATGCAGAGCTTAGCCGGCTGCCGTATCAGCGAGCTTAGCGGCGGTCAGAGACAGCGCGTTTACATAGCGCGGGCGCTGTGCGCAAAGGCTAAAATTTTACTTCTTGATGAGCCGCTAGCGAGCATCGACACGATGGGGCAGGTTCAAATTTACGAGCTTCTGAAATCCCTAAATGAGAGCGGCTGCGGCATAATTCTAATCAGCCACGACGTGCAGCTCGCGCTAAACTACGCAAACCGCGCGCTTTACGTCGCAAACGGCTCGGCGCACACTCACGAGATCGATCCGGGGGGCAGAGCGGAATTTTTAGATCACCTGCAACGCGAGCACGGGCACTTCTGCGCCGTCGATCTCGCACTTAACGAATGCTGCTGCAAGGAGGGCGAAAATGGCTGAAATTTTATCTTACGATTTCATGCGAAACGCCCTACTTGGCGGGTTTTTAGTCAGCATAGTCTGCGGCGTCGTGGGCTCTTTAGTCGTGATAAATCGCATGAGCTTCATAGCAGGCGGCATCGCGCACGGCGCATACGGCGGCATCGGCATCGCGCTATTTTTAGGCATCTCGCCCGTGCTGGGAGCTAGCGTATTTGCGCTGTTTTTGGGGCTGCTAATCGCCTACGTCACGCTGCGAAACACCGAGCGCTTCGACGCCGTAATCGGCGCGATATGGGCGTTTGGAATGGCGCTAGGGATAATTTTCGCCGATCTTACGCCTGGGTACAAATCCGATCTGATGAGCTTTTTATTCGGCTCGATCTTAGCGATAAATCACGAAAATTTAATCTTCATCGGCATTTGCGGCGCGGCATTTGCGGCGCTTACGGCGTGCTTTTACAGGCAGTTTTTAGCGATCAGCTTCGATAAAGAATTCGCCCTGCTGCGCGGAGTGAATACGAGCGTCTTTTACTACGTCCTCGTGGTAATGGCGAGCCTCGCGGTGGTCGCGTCGATTCAGATCGTGGGGCTAATCTTAGTGATCTCGCTGATGACGATCCCGCCCTTTATCGCCGAAAAAATTTCAAAAAACTTAGGCTCGATGATGGCGATAAGCTGCGCGCTATCGGCGCTTTTTTGCGCGGCGGGGCTTATTTTGAGCTTTAAGCTCAATCTAACCAGCGGCGCTTCGATAATCCTAGTCGCCTCGGTCTGCTTTTTCGCAAGCTCGATCTTTAGCAAACTTCGCGCCTAAAAGCCCGCCCAGCTCGCTAAGCAGGATGCCTGCGAGTATCAGCGCCGCGCCTAAAATTTGAAGCGCGCTTAGCTTCTCGCCGAAAGCATACCCCATCACGCCCGCGCTTACGGGCTCCAGCGCGAAAATCAGCACCGTTTTTATCTCGCTTACGCCGCGGTTTTGCGCCATTGTTTGGATCACAAACGCCGCAACGGTGGCAAAGATCGAGGTCAAAACCAGCGCAAAAACGAAGTCGAAACTCGGCGAAAAGATCAAATTTCCAAGTACCTTTATCTCGCCTTCAAATTCCGCGTGCGGAGTGAAAACTGCCGCGATCAGCGCGCAGACGCAGACGCAGATAAACTGCACGATCACAAAGCCGTAGAGATTGCTTTTGCGCGCGCAGACGCCGGTAAATACGATGTGAAGCGCGTATGCAAACGCCGAAATCAGCGTCAGCCGCTCGCCTATGCCAAATCCCACCGCGCCGCTTGCTCCGCTTAAAAAATATAGCCCCAAAAGCGCCGCGGCCGCGCCGCCAAAGGCGCTCGCACCGACTTTTTTGCCGAAAAACGCAAGCATTAAAAAGGGCACGATGACGACATTTAGCCCCAAAATAAACGCCACCGTCGATGATAGCGCATAATCAAGCGCTATGGTCTGGCACGAAAAATCGCAAAATAGCATCAGCCCGCAAAACACGCCCCGCCCTATCGTGCCGCGGTCAAATTTGACGCCGAAGCGCAGGCAGGCGAGGTAGGTAAAAATGCTCGCCGCCAAAAAGCGCCAAAACAAAAAACTAAAAACGTCGCCGCTATGCAGCGCGCGCTGAACCGGCACGAAAGTGCATCCCCAAACGATCGCTACGAAAAGCAGCCCCAGATCCCACAGCCTGCTAGGCGGAACGGGGTTTTGCGCGCGGTTTTGCGCGGAATTGGAATTTTGCCCGAAACTCTGCGCGGAATCGGAATTTTGCGTGGAGTTGGAATTCTTTGCAAAATCGGAATTTTTCGTAGAATTCGAGCTTTGCGTGGAATTTAAACCGAGGCCCTGCGGCGCATGAGCGGAGCCCGGATCGTTTGTAAGGACCTCGGTAAAATTTTTCTTTGAGCGTCGCGTATGAGCTGCGGCTAGGCTTTTTGCGGAGCTTAAATTTGGATCGTTTGCAGCGCTCGCACGGCTCGGCAAACTCGCGCTACTTGCGCCGTTGCAAGTAAAATTTTCCGCACAATTTAATATAAAATTTCCCTTGAAATTTCTCGCGAAATTTTCGCAAGGATTTATTACGGAGGCTTTTGCGGAATTTAAAGCTTTGTTTTCGGCGCAGTTCGGAATTTGCGCGGACTTTAAATTTAGCGCAAGAGCTGCGGAGCTTAAAGCGGATTTTCTTCCTGGATTTCTGACGTGCGGAGCGGAATAGAGCGCTGCAAGGTCGCATGAGGCGCGATTGCGCGCGGCAAAACCCGCCACCAGGGCCTGGAAGGCAGCTTCACCTACCGGCTTGGCCACTGGGGCGCGGCCCTGCAAGGCGTGCAGCTGTATGGCAACTACGCCTATGTGGACGCGCGCATCCGCGAAGCCGGCCCCAACAAGGGCCACCGCGTGCCCTTTTCCTCGCGCCACAAGGGCCTGCTGGGCGTGAGCTACCAGCAAGGCGGGCTGAAACTGGGCTTTGAAGGCGCCTTCCAGTCTTCGCAATACGCCGACAACGCCAACACCGCAGCGCCAAGCGCCGATGGCAGCACGGGCCGCATTCCCGGCTACGCCGTCTGGCACCTGCGCGCGGGCTACGACTTTGGCGGCGCGCTCTCGAACCTGCAACTGAACGTGGGCGTGAAAAACCTCTTCAACCGCTCGTTCTACACGCGCTCCTACGACGACAACAACAAGGGCCTGTACCTTGGCCAGCCCCGCACGGTGTACGTGCAGGCTTCGGTCAAGTTCTGAGCGCTTGCCCCAGCGCCCGCCGCTGACGGCCACGCTGGAGGCGCGCTACGCGCAAGGCGGCCTGTCGGCAGGCGTGAAGCTGCTGGCGGCCATGCGCCAAAAGCACATCGACTACGGCACGGGCGGCGTGGACGGCTTTGACCAAGGCCCCACGCCCGGCCATGCCACGGTGTCGCTCGACGCAAGCTGGCAAATCCGGCGCGGCCTGACGTTCAGCGCAGGCATCGACAACCTGTTCAACCGCCAATACAGCGAGCATCTGTCCGCAGGCGCCGCGCCAGGCACGCCCCGCTCGCTGGTCGAGCCGCTATCGCGCCTGAACGAGCCGGGCCGCGCCTTCTGGCTGCGCGTGAGCTACCGCTACTGAAACCTGAAACGCCAGGCCGCAGGTGCAAAAAGTGTGAATCTGGGCACAGCCCCGGGCGCTCGCGGGCGTTACCAGCGCCTTGCTGCCCACCTTGTGGCCCCTTGCGCCCAGACAGTGAACAAACCTTGCAGGAAGCGTTTGCCCGGCAGACCGCCGTAGCTTACCGGTTGCATTTGCTTCTATATTCATAGCATGAAGTCCTAGTGGATACTGCGTTATACGGAATTTTGCCCCCTTAAATTTGCTCCTGTTTCCGAATCATTTCAGGGTTGGGCCGTAAGGGAGAAAAGAGTGGATCAGGATAGACCGCAAGGCGTAAACCGCGAAGGGACCTGGCTGCCCGCCTGCTGCCTGAACAGGCCCTGGGCCAGGTCAGCGGCCTCAAGCCTGCTGCATGATGCGGCGCAGCTCGCCCACCGTGGCCGGGTGTTTTTCAAGCTGCTCAATGGCCACGGCGCGCACGTCGGCGCGTTCGTTGTAGCGGGCGAAGGCGCGCTGGTTTTCAGCGCTCAGAAACTGCCTGAAGAGCGCCGGATGGCGCAGCTCGGCGTAGGAAAACGCCATGCCCAGCACATGCTGGGCCACTTCATCGCTGGCCGCATCGAGCTGCGGCGCATGCGTCAGGCCCCGGGCCACGGCCTGCCGCGCGCGCTCGATGTGCGGATGCTGCTCGCCCTGGACGGGCTTGAAACGCTCCAGCGAATACGCCTTGACCACCTGATCGAGCAGCTCGAAGGCATAACCGGCCAGCGCTGCCTGCCGCGCGCCGCGAAAAGGCCGCTCGAACAGGAAGTCAAGAATGAGCGGGCTGTTGACGATGACCACGCCCTCGTCCGTCACCAGGGCCGGCACCTGCGACAGGGGATTGATGGCCGTGAGTTCGGCAGGCGTGGTCCACGGATCGGCGTAGGCCAGCTGCAAATCGTCCAGACCATGCGCCAGCGCGGCCAGCATGACGATGCGGCTATAGGGCGAGGTGTTGCTGGTAAAGAGCTTCATGACAGATTCCTTTGCGAAGGGCAAAACAAATGGCGGAGAAACTTCGGGCGGCAGCTCACGCGCCTGGGCACGGCCCCGCGCGCTTTGCGTCTGGCCCGTAGCCCTGATTCAGCCACATCCTCGCGCACGGCTGGGCCGCGCCAGCCCATGCCCATGCTGGCCTTGGTTCAATTGCCGCGTCAGTCCGCGCGCGGACCCGGGCCGAATGGCCGCAGACGGTTATTGCTTTTGCGGCAGCCAGTCCGGCAGCATGCGCTCCACGTAGCGCGCCACGGTGTCGATTTCGAGATTCACCGCGCTGCCCGCTGCCAGCCGGCCCAGCGTGGTGTGCTGCACGGTGTGGGCGATGAGGTTGATGCTGAATTCGCAGCCATCGGCCGTGTCTTGCACGCTATTGATCGTCAGGCTCACGCCGTTGATGGCAATGGAGCCTTTGTAGGCCACGAATTTCGCCAGCTCGCGCGGCGCCAGCACCCGCAAAAGCCAACTTTCGCCCACGGGCGCCAGCTGCCGCACCTGTCCGATGCCGTCCACATGGCCGGAGACGATGTGACCGCCCAGCCGGTCCTGGGCGCGCAGGGCTTTTTCCAGGTTCACCGGGCCGGGCGCTGACAGGCCGCAGGTGCGCGCCAGCGATTCCGCCGACACCTCCACGCTGAAGCGGCCCGCTGGCGCATCCAGCGCCGTCACGGTCATGCAGGCGCCGTTGAGCGCAATGCTGTCGCCCAGCGCCACATCGTCCAGGTAGCCCGCAGGCGTTTGCAGCGACAGGCGCACGCCGTAGGCGCTGCCCTGCCCCAGCGGGGCCGCTTGCTGGATTTGGCCTGTGGCCGTGATGATGCCGGTGAACATGCGCGAACCTCCTTTTTTGCAGCGCCTGCGAGGAAATGAAAGAAAACCAGGCTCCAAACAGAAAAAAGCCCCGCAAACAAGGCGTTTGCGGGGCTTGGAAGAAGTGGCGCGGCTGGCAGGATTCGAACCCACGACCCCTTGGTTCGTAGCCAAGTACTCTATCCAACTGAGCTACAGCCGCGCGGAGACCGAGATTATAGGCACATTTTGGAGCTTCGTCGCCCAGCGGGCGAAAAAGTTCGCGGACTGCGCACAGGCATGGTCTTTTCAGGGCAGCCGAGCGGCCAGACTCGTCTGCCAAAGGCGCCTGTGAAATCAGGTCTGATTTCGCTCTTGTATCTATAGCATGATGTCCTAGTGGAAAAAGAGCAGAAGCCATTTTTCGACCCTTTAATATGCTCCTGTTTCTGATGAACGGAGCTGCCGCGCTAGCGAAAGCAAGCTGGCTTGAATCGGCATGAGCAGCGCAGCTTCATCCTTGCTTGTCCTGCGCCAGCGCTGCTGTTGCGCGCCTGCGGCCAAACCTTGGGCGGGTTTCACCGGCCCATCATCCGCCCGCGCGCGACCGCAGCGGGCGGCCAGCGACAGGCAAGGCGGCTCTCCGGAAATTTTCAGTTCGCGCGCACGTCTGACGGCAGGCAGCCGTGCGCGGCGCGGAAGGCGCGGGCGAAGTGCCCCAGGCTTTGGTAGCCAACGTGGCGGGCCACGTCTTGCACAGCGCACGGGCCGCTTTCGAGCAGGGCCAGGGCACAGGCCATGCGCTGCTGGCGCACGAAGGCGGCGATGCCCAGGCCGGTGCGCTGGCGAAAGTGCCGCTTGAGATAGCACTCGTTCAGGCCCACGCGCCGCGCTAGTTCGGCAATGGAAGGGGCGCGGGCGAATTCGGCGCGCAGAATGTCCACGGCGTCGTCCACGGCGCGCTGCCAGCGGGCGTGGCGGCGGGCGCTGGCTGCGTTGAATGAAGCAGGCGCGCTCACGATGGGGCCGTGGTTTGCGGCAGCATCCGTGCCGGGCTGCTCCAGCCTCTGGCCAATAAGGGCCAGGGTCAGCCCTTCGATTTGCAGCGCCTGCGCCAGCATGGGCGCGCCGTGGCTGGAAAGCAG
>ERZ773043.1314-NODE-1314-length-14052-cov-7.220047_pt1 | contig 14052 bp, 13 predicted proteins | sample MGYA00580636_ERZ773043 | MGnify/ENA primary metagenome ERZ773043 (study PRJEB29015, sample SAMEA2737992) | human oral metagenome | biome: human oral; feature: human-associated habitat; material: dental | place: China | collected 2065 ... | reverse complement strand
ACTATGGTGTAAAAGAAGAAGATATACCAAAAATTCTTGATGGAAACTTTGAGGAAGATTTTTCTGAATTAGAACCTTCATACACAACAAGAGTTTTTTCAGCAAAAGATTTCTATTATCTATATACAGGTGGAAAAGAATTAGAGGAAGTAGATTTTCAAGGAAAAAATGAAAGAGATACTTTTACAGAAGCTCTTTTAGGTGAGGTTACTGTTAGCTTTGCTCCTGAGGATATTTATTCCTATTGTAGCTGTAAAGAAAAAGTTAAAGAAATAAGTGAGTTTTTAAATAAAATTAATATTAAAGATTATTTTTATATCATCAAATGTCCTCTCCTAGACACCTTGACCATATTATACCAAATAACAAGTAAATACCATGTAAAATAAGGAATATTAGAAAAACCAAGGTTTCCTTAGGTATTCTATTCATAACATAAGGGAATCTCTTATGCAGTTTTATTTCTTAATATTTCAGAACATAGGCTTATTCCCTTATGCAGTTTTACGTCTTAGGCTTTTTGGTCATATATCAGGTCTTATTACCCTGGTAAGAGAGAAAAGACCGGTTTCTTAATAGTTAAAATAACCTTATGGTTAAAATCTATTTATACTAGGAGTCTATACTCATGCTCTACCACAATAGTATCAATGACCTCAGTGGTGGTCATATTGACATGATCATTCTCAATTCCAATATCCAAGGAGAATGGCAAAGTAATACCAAGAAACTCTTTAGAGATATGTATCCTCGTCTCTATGAACAAGACATTAAACTCATAGCAGGAAAGAATAAACCTAAGCTAGGGAGTATATCCTATCTCCCAGGAGAGAGAAAAGGAAAGAGATGTTGTCTGGTTTGTGGCTATATGAGTAATTATCTAGAAGAGTATAAACAAGAAGCTATAGATGAAAAAGCTCTGATGACAGTATTAGAAAAAATAAAAGAGAATTGTAATACCTTAATAGGATATCCCTTTGAAGATATCAAGATAGGTTTTGCTCTAGATGAATATTATACTAAAGACATTATAGATGTCATAGAAGAGATTATCAAAGAACAAGGATATACGAATATAACCGTATATCAAAACAAAAAAGATCCAAACTTTATAGGGTTCTAAGGAGATCTTTTTCATGAGTGAAACGAATAAGAAAGATCCAAACTTTATTGGATTTTAGTATGTGGATACAACAAGTCTATACAACCAATATCCCTTTCTCTCTTGAGCTATGTCAAAAAGTCATGCAAGAGTTTAAAAAGGAAGGTTATCAAGATCTATCTCTAAAGAAACTTATCTATAATACCAGTAAAGATACTTTTGATTATGGCGTAGCTATGATTATAAAGGACTATGGTTTTGTTAACTATTGGAATACAGGAACCATAGAGGAAATCAGACTACATAACCATGATTCCCCTATTATAGAAAAAATAAAAAAGTATCGACAGATACATCCCCTATATCAGGGACCTATAGATGATCGTAAACAAGAACAGCTAGTAAAATATCAGATACTCCCTGAAGACTCATTATAGACGACATAGATACCTACTCTACTCCCTGTGAAAGGAGTAGAGTAGGACTTATGCTTACTTAGGAAAACTAGTCTTCCTGTTTACCATAGATGCGTTGGACCATTTTCAGATGTAGTGGTACACTAAGAAACCTGTCTACTTGTTCCTTATCTTCTATACCTCTATCCTCCATAAAAGCTTTTCTTAGTTTGTAATAGTTAAATTCATCCATTTAGTTTATTATGTTCCTCTAACATAAAAGAAAGAAAACTATTCGTACTACGATTAGCCAAAACTACGCTAAACAACCGAGCGATAATAATAAGGTCATCTTTGCTTAGTGTATCGGATTCCATATCCACCCAGTCAAAGTCCTCAACTATACCTGCTTCCTTTGCTTCTTTCTTTTGATATTGATATTCTTTTTTGAGGTTATCTAGTTCTACTTCGAGTCTAGTTCTGTATCTAGACAAAGTATCTGGATTAAACTCCACTGGCAACGTTATCGATTGGTAATATTTAAGATAGATCCCGATGTGAGATAATAGTTCTCTTAGAGTATAGTTATATACCTCTTTCCTAATTACTGACAGTATGTCTCGTTTTTGGGTTGTTTGTTTACCGTACTTAGCCTTAGATTGAGAAGAGAGTCGTTCCCTTTCTTCTAGTACCTCACGTAGAGATTCTTTTACAATTTCTTTAATATACTTTTTTATCTCTTCATTTAACATGTTCAACTCCTTATATATACCGATCATATATCCTCTATACACCTCCCTATTAAAGGAAAGTGTATAGAGAAGGACTTATGATTAAATTGATACTTTCTTAATAAAGAACATCTCTTTATTGAACGCTCCACGGACTAGTTGATAAACACGATTATCCTCTGTTTTCAGATAATGTTTAGCATAATCCGGATAACGTTTATAGAGGTGTTTACCTAATTCCACGATAAACGGCTGCTGGAGCGATTCTGAGCCGATCAAAGTATCATCCATAGGTAACCCTATTACCCTAGCCTCTTTAACGGCTGTAGTGAGCGTTACGGGCATATTTACGCAGTTAGCAAATACATTCTCAGGCAACACTAATCTTCCTAATGTTCCTTTTAAAGGATTTACAGGCAATTTATCATCAGGAAGGATCCAATGTTTCAGTGAATAAATTACTTCTTTCTCAAAAGTCTCTAAGAGGTTCTTACTCTCCAATAACTCTTTAAGATCCTTATAATCCAGGTTAAGGTCATCAATACTAATGTCTTGTCCCATTCTGATATTCAAGATCTCTAGTACCATATCGCTATAGATATCAGTCAACAATGGATAGACTTTGACATCATTTCGAATAGTACTTAGAGTATTCAAGACTTTACCTAGACCATCAGCTTTACTGATCTCAGAGAGCACTTCCGTATAATCTCTTTTACTGACCATGGGTTTAACCAAATACCCAGGTTGTGTATAACTATCTCTTTCTTTCTCAATGACTCGACAATCGGCAATAGTCACCAATTCATTCAGAGACTCTACTACCTTAGGTTCACTATCACTAACAGGAATTTCTTTTACACTTCTGTTTTCAGCAATAGCTTTCTCTTCTTCTTTCTCTAAGGCTTCTTTTTCTTTACCATAGTTGTCTGCTATTCTATCCAAGCTACGGAGATCATCTACCGTAGGTTTAGGACCATTGGCAAACTGATGGTCGATATAGCTTTGCAGATCGTGATCTTCTTCTTTCATCGTTAAATACTCTTTGACTTTAAAACGTTGGTGGATTCTACCTTGGCTATCCAGGTATAGCGTACACCAGACTTTACCAGGTTGAAATCCTCGGAAGTAACGAGAGGCTGGGTTTCTACTCCACTCGATCATGGCTCGATAAGGATCATCTGTCTCAATGAGGATATTATCCGTATTGATGGTATCATCACTCAAAGGGATCTTGACATCCTTATTAGGAGTATTCTTAGGTAAGGTATAGTTAGGGGTAATGTATTTTTCCTCAGCACCAGGAGCTAATGGGATTCTACCAGGAGAAGTTTCCGGATTAGGAACATCATTAAAGAGATCAGTAACCATAACCGCATCAACATTCTCTACAGAGACAGTACCGGTAGTAGTAGCTTGTCTATAGGCATCTTCGATACGATTGATTTGTTTCTGATGGATATTGTTGGTATTAGGAGAAAAGACATGTTCCTCATTACCACCCTTGTATTGATTGTTTTCAATAGAAGAGAAGCGAGAACTCGTGTCATAGCTACTCATGGGAATAGCGTTGTTACGAGGATTGGCTTGAGTGGTTTGTGGAGATGGATTATTAGCGGAGAGATTGTTATCCTGCGCGAAACGATTGCCCGGAATACTAGAACCTGCCAAGGAGATATTATTCATACCACCTGGAGGACTCAGACTAGGGACATTATTCATACCCATAGCCATGGGGTTAGTCATGACGTTAGGATTGACCTGAGGATAACCCATTACCCCAGGTGGATTATTGGGATAGGTGTTGCCATACGGAGATTGGCCATACTGGGGAGATCCGTACTGCTGACCATATTGAACTTGACCATATTGAGGCTGTGGTGAACCATATTGACCATAAGCCGCACCATTGTACTGGTTGCTACTTTGTTGTAACAAAGCTACCAAGTTATTAAAAGTCGTCTGACAATCCGTCAAATAACTCCTAATGTCATTCGGCAAAGGTTGGTTAGGACAATACTTACCCCAGATATACGCTAAAAAGCCTTTAATCGCTCTGTCAGCCACGGTCTTGATAATAGCCATGGGATCAGTGCGGTTTTGCAATGCACTGACTTCTACGGCCTTACAGGTAAGCTGATACAGGAACATGAATTCCTGGTTATTAAAGCCATTTTGTGTCAGGACATTGTACAGCATAGTCCTAGGTTGGTTCTTGGTAGGATCCTCCTGAACCATCATCGCCAAAGTAGAGCCAATAAAACCGATACTCTGGTTCAACAAAGGGCTATAGGGAAAGTTAGGTTGCACAGGAGAGATACCCGGTTGTATCTGTATAGACATCGGCAACTGTGGTGCCTGATAAGGGTTGTACATGTATTTTACTCCCAGTTATAACTGTTTTTATTTTTGAAACTATATACAGACAGGGACTAGTATAGTCTATATATAGTTTAAGACCTGTCAATCATCTTCTGTACTTTTTCTAGCATAGGCTGTAGTTCAGGGTTTCTGTGCGTGACCCCATTCTCATCCACCGCTAGATGAAGATTGATCTTGGTACTACCATCTGGAGCTGCTTTAGCCATGCTGTTATAAGTGCGCATTTCAGCCATGGATGTATGTAGTCTTTTGGTAGCATCGTCTAAGTTGATATTTTGTTCTGTTCTTCTATTTTTACTGGTCTTTTCCTGTGGTATCAACTGTTGGGTCATACCAAAGATCATGTTGTCACCGCTGTAGTTAACAACATTGATCTCACCATGGCCTGTTCTGATGTTATTCACGGCATCTGTTCTTAATTTGTTACGAACAGCATCCCTAACATCGCTTTCTTTGATATTATTAAACTTATTCTTTTTCTTAACATGATAACTAAAAGTCACCATCTGTTTCGTTAAGTCAGATAAGACATAATACAAGATACTTAATTCTTTACCATATAACTCGCTTTCTTTATTCATAAAGGAGTTAATCCAGTCTTCGAATTTGTCAATGATAATGTAGAACAACTGATACATGTCTTCAATGTTCATGCCAATACGCTTAAACTTGATCTTCATGATCTCGTCTATGTACTGGTCTACACTACTTAAGTGATCATCAATGTCCATAATCAATTTACCTGGATTGACATCTTGATTGAATAATACCATACCTAAAGAAATCTTCCAGGTAGTAGTGTTATCAATGGCACCAACATCAAACTCTTCAGTAAACTGATCCAAGATAAAGAACAAGCCAGCCATAATACACTTCATGGTCTGGGTAAATTTCTCTCTAGGAACTACAAAAGCCAAGACACAAGGGATATAATCTTTTACTCGTAGTCCTTTTGGTTTAATACCAACACTTCTGCAAATGACATAATCCTTTTCTGGATACTTCTCCTCTGTGATATCGTCTCCATAGACACCATAGATCACATCGGTATCCATGAATCTCTTAAAGGTCTCCGTTAAGCCATACTTGGCAAAGAGATAAAAGACCATAGGAGTAACCGGAATAAACTTACGGGTACTCTTGTTATTCTGTTTGGCTTTATAGACCTCAGATTTAACAACAGGATAAATTTGCCGTATACCATCCATTAAGAAGTGATAATTCTCTTTCTCAAAGTTAAGTCTTACTGACATCAACCTGACAAAGATCTTCGGTGGGGTAATAGAAATCACCCTATCTGCTAGTACTGGTGTGATAGCATAATTCGTACCAAACACATGGATCATCCCAGCCTGATTCACATATGGTAAAGAAATCAATTTTTCATAGGTCTGATCTAGATATTTGAATTTCATTTTTACCATATAGGTATCGGTTCTAGCGAGATTGTATTGCCGTGGACCGTTGTTTTTACCTTTCGTAATCTCAGCATACTCCTCCGCAGGGGAAACTCGATCAAATCCTAAATAATAAAAGCCTATATTCTCTAGATCTTTCAGTACTGCTCGACAGACACTATCCAGATAGTCCTCAGCTACCTGCATGTGTTTTACTATTAGACCATTAGCTAAATCCGGATTAAACTTAGGGGTATCATTGCTAATAAACTCAACTAAGTCTTTATTCATGGGCATGGTTTATTGTCTCCTATATGACAACTTAATATTAAGCCGTCTTGGTTTTCATCATAGACATGACTCCAGTTATGGCCGCTGCCAGACTTACGGTAGCAGCCAGTATAGCAGCAATACCTTTCAGTATCCCGCTAATATTATCAAAATTGCTGTTACTTCTCTTATGTTGTCTTTCTTCTTTTCGATCTTTGATTTCCTCTAATTTTTCATTGATCTTGGCATTTTCAATATTGAGTTTATACATCTCAATTTTCTTGCTTAGTAATTCAATCTGTGCTTTGAGTTCTCTATCAGCCTCTGTCTCTTTTGACATCTCCTGTTCTTGCAATCTCAATTTCAGCTCTCTTATATCCAGATCTTTAAGATCTAATTTGACTCTTTCAAATTCGATATCTACCTTTTTATCCTCTACTGCCAGTTTACGATCAAAATGATCTATCTTTCTATCTTCATGCTCTATTTTCTTTTCTGATACCTTCAGTGCCTCTTTTTCATGTAAGACTTTCTCAATAGCAATCCTATCTGCGATACTAGCTAAAGCCTCTTTCTCGGAATAATAAATCCCAAAGCTATTTAGCCATTTCTCAAGATCTGCTTTTAGTTTCTCTTTATCTTTACTCGGTAATGATAAGTCCTGTAATCTGTGTTTGCTACTCTTGGTGATATACTCTCCAGTCTCGACATCAAAAGTATCATAGCTAATATAGATATAATTACACTGATGTTTAAGATCTGGATCTTTAGGGGTGAGTTTCGTGACACTAGTGCCACTTCTTCTGTACAGTGGTCTAGCACGCTCTTTATCAATAGGACAATAATAGATCGTCTCATGTGCCTCTTCACCGTCATATGCCTGTGTGATAGCTTCCCTAGTAACCGCTATGTTTTCATAGATGCTATTAGGATGTATAGGCATATCACCATCGTCGTAAATACTTAATAAATAATCACTTTGCTTATGATAAACATATTTATTTTCTAACAAGACTTTCAAAGGAACAAAATAAACATTATTTCTGGTATGACTAAAAGCAATAGCTTCAGCTTCTCTATTGGTAGGAAGATATTTACTATAATCCGTATTCAAGATAACCTGATTTAATTTGCTTCTTAGAAACTGTTCTCTCTTAAGAGAGTTGACTTCGTCTAAAGGAGAGGTATGTAAAGGTACTGGATAATGTTCTTCATGTTCAGGATGAGTATCATAGTAGAGCTGAGTAGCTCTATCTGACTCACTACTGACATTGTTTTGAAAAACGATATATACACCATTATCAAAAGTGTTTTTGATATCTTGGCGATATCTTAGAAACTCTGTTAAGTAATTATCAGTAGAGGAAGGCAAAATTGTGGTTTGTGATTCAGTTCTATTTTTAACTGTTAAACGAAGATTGGTCAAGTTAATAATAACAAACTGATCAGAATAGTATTTAGGAATCCCAGTAGTCTTGGTGAATACGTCTACTAGGTCTCTCCTTGGTTTCTGATTATAACAATAAATATTGGTATTCATGGATATGTCCTAGGAATTCAGGGAAGTACTTCTAGGATATAATATATATTCCTATGTTTTTAGAATCTAGCTATTCTAAAAACTAGGGATATGTATTCTTCGATATATATCTATATTTATCTAGATACAACTAGATAAATATAGATATATCCTCTATTTATCTAGATTATCTATCGCGTCATATATCCACTGTACCCCAAAAAGGAGTACAGTGGATAATGAGCAACAAATTACGGGATTTGTTTGAAAGTACCGACAATCGGAGCTTGTTTGGTAACAGCTTTCGGCAGATTCTTGACGTCGATAGACATCATGACCGGACAGTGGACCACGTGCAGGAAAGACGGTTGTACCGTGAGTTCCTTGCTGTGGGTGTTGTTGCGAGAGATGTTCAGGATAGAAACCAGTTCAGGTCTCCAGAACATGTTACCAAAGTGCAGCGGGTTCATGACATCACTGTTGCCATTCGGACCTTTACCAAAGGCCATGATGATCTTGTCACGCATGGTTCTGTTCGGAGTAGAAACGACTTTCACTTCGAATTGATCACCCAGAGTACGGAGATCGCCAGTGACCATCAGGTAAGCAGCGATGTACGGGTCGGTACCAATGACGACCAGAGGTTTCTTGTTGGTGTCACCCAAAAGAACATCACAAGCAGCACGATAGTTACTTTCCAGATAAGCACGATAGACCATATCACGGATAGTATTAACCAATACAGCTTGTACGTCAACAATGCGATCACCGGTACGCAGACTGTTCAGCTCATGTTCTACGTCAAGTTCAGCGTGTTGGAAATAAGGTTTAACGTAGTAACGAGCAGCACCCAGAGTAGCAGAGTTGTAGAGACGCTCTGGTTCCATGGTTTCCGGAACAGTAGAGAGGAAGTCACGTGCTGCCAAGAGTACTCGTACCGCAGCGTTAGAGCAACGGATATAGGTCGTGGTGATCAGGCGATCCAGACGGACATCATCAGTTGCATCAGTTTCAATAGCCGGACGAACAACAGAGATCGGAGCCAGGATAGGCAGGCTATACACCATCCGTTCACGGTTGATATCCAGCAGTTGACCACGTTCACGACGGTTAGTGTTAACACGACGAGCGATCAGGTCATAACCAATAACTTTGGCATCTTCAAATTCTTGTGCAGTGGTTTGACCTACACCAGAGTTGAGATCCAGACGGTCACCGTTAGAGGCATAAACATCCAGGACTTTCATACCACTGAAGTTCAGGCTACCAACAGCAGTCTCCAGGTTGATGCTACCATTGAGTTTGATATTCAGACGTACTTTTTGGTCATTGGTATAGAAAGAACCAGTGAGCGGAGAACCATCTACTTTCTTGGTCAGTTTGTTAACTTCGATGAAACGGTTGTCAAAGTTGAGCAACATTTGTTTGTTGTTACCATTGACACTGTAGACATAATTCGCATCAGGGTTGACATGAAGATTATCAATATAGAAGACATCACCGCTCTTCAGTTTGATATAGATAGTAGTCAACTGGATAGACGGATCAAGCGCATCAGTTCTATCGAGCTGACCAGTACTGATCAGGTAATCAGCAGAACCCAGACCAATCAAGTCAAATTCAGCCCCTACTTTCAAAGGAGAGGTGGTAACAGTTTCTTCGTTTTCCAGACGGATGGTTCTGTTCGGAACATCAGCCACGTCAACGAAGTTAGCCACGTTGACAGGATCAGTAGCACGATAGATCGGATAGATACGGGTAGTATCGTTATTCAGGATAGTCGGCTCAACGATAGCAGCAACCAAAGTCTTGCGACCAAACTGATACTGATAAGTACCATCGATCTTACGTTTGTAATCTTCAGATACGTTCAAGAGGTCAATAGTGATATTGACCGCAGCCATATCCGGATCACAGATAACCGTCGGGAAGAAAGCTTCACCAAACTCGTCCTGACGAGCAGCTTTCAAGTTGTAGGTGAATGACAACATCATCGCGTTGCGGTTTTCAGTGTTGTCGTAAGCTTCAGTAGAGGTATTGGCGACTTCTGCCAGACGACCAGTGTTATATTCACCACTACCAAGTTCACTGGTATTAACCAACATATCACCTGGTGCCGGAATGACCGGAGCACTGGTACGAGCAAAGATGGTTTTACGGTCACTGTTAGCAACAGCTGCCAGTTGAGCAGCATCTACTTGGGTTTCGTCATAGTTCGCATCTTTTTCATCGGCAATGACGCTAGTCAGGGTATCTCTGAGTTCACGGACGTTGTCTTCAGCTTGAGCACGAGTGCCTTCATCCATGCTCTCCATAGAGAAAATAGATGCTTTGGCTTGCTCAAGCGGATTGCCTTTGGCACTGAGACGCTGAGAGAGGTTATCCAGAATACGACCAGAAGAGGTTTGTTCCGGACGAGTCGTACGGAAATTAGAAAAAATAGACATAGATTTCTACCTTTTAAATATTAAAGATTTACAATTGTACAATGTAGGAAGTGAACCAAGGTGAAGTAGAGACAACATCATAAGGGAAATAACATCCATATGTCTTAATAATGTCTCTAGTTAAAGCTTTCACCATGGTATTATTTTGCAAAAGACTATCGATAGTCTTCCTATCCGAAAGACTGTTAGACTCATTCGAGTCTAGTTGTAGAACAACAAAGATAAAGCGCTCGTCATGTACAAGTTCATATGGTCGATCCTCTTTTAAAGGATACTCTAAAAGTTTGTTTAGTGCACTATGTTTTTTTAGTACCAGTTCATCTTGTACTTGTTTCAAAGACATCTTTAAAACTTCGTCATCCAAAATAGATACCTCTTGACTCCACTGATTCATTATGGTCTCAGTACCTAACGAATGTGGCAACTGTCTTTCCGTATCTTCATTTCCACTATTTAAAAGGAGAAACTTAGCAATTTCTTCTCCTTCTAAAGCTTGGCTGATGCTAGAGAAGTTGAATAGATCAGAGAGGACAAAGCCTTTCCATTCAAGCAAGCTACGCATCTGATTAGTAAGATAAACGACAGGCTGAAAGGGTCGCATACCTCTCGAATACATGTCATACTCCAGATCATGGGTAAAATAAAATCCTAAATCAAATGAACTTTAATCTACAATATAGCCGTATATTTCTATGGTTTTTTATTGCATTATAAATCGTTTGACATCAGGATCCCCTGTGATACCTACTGTAAATAGATTATCATAAGTTATAAACAGCTTTTCGTAAGAAAATAGACTTTAGAGACAAGAGGTGAACAAGTGAATATTAAGGTTATCTTATCTAAATGTTATACCTTAATCTACAGAGAACATCAGTTATCTCAAGATAACGGTAACTCGAATAAAGATTATATTCTAGATATCTTAAGGAAAATAGACATAGGAGACAGTGGACCTTCTCTAAATCAAGAAGGTAAAAAACTCTTTGAGCTTAAGAATCTCATTGTCGATATGTGCAGGCTTCCTCATGGTAAGATAGACCTATCTGGAAAGAATAGAGATCTACAAGTCATCTGTGAAGATGATGAAAATCTCTATAATGCCATAAGAGAATCTGTAAAAGAACCTTTGGATGATAAAGCTATCAATGAACAAGTCAAAAGCATAAGACAAGATATCCATACCTATGTCAAGGAAGACGAGATCAGAAAGAAACTACAACAAGCGACTTCTAAAGCGATTTATAGAAGCCATGAAATCAAAGACATGAGAAAGTTTATCTCTGAAGTGATTTCAGATTTAGATTCTTTTGTTCAAGATACAGAAAAAAATAAAAAGGATCCTGCTATCACCGCAGAGATGGGGATATCTAAAGACAGTTCTACTGGTGTATTAGATGTCTTTAAAGACATTATTAGAGATGCCAAAGGAGAATCTATTTTAAAGTTCCCTTGGCAATGCATGAACAGAATGACCAGAGGTGGTCTAAGACTAGGACAAGTGACTACGATAGCAGCACTTCAACACCATAACAAATCAGGTTTTTCTTTATCTTCTATTCTAGGATTTTGTTATTTTAATAAAGCCAAAGATATTTTAAAAGATAAAAATAAAATCCCATCTATTGTCTTGATCTCTTTTGAGAATGAACCAGATAAAATCGTAGGGGATGTCTATATGACATTAAAAGAAAATATAGATGGAGAAAAAGTCGATACAGAAGCGCTATCTAAAATACAAATTGGTAAAGCACAAGAATGTGTAACTTATATTCAAGAAAAGACTACCGTGAACGGATATAATCTCCATATCATGCGTGTCAATCCTTCTGAATGGACCTATGTAGATATCTTTAATAAAATAATTGAATTAGAAACAGAAAAGAACTATGAAATTCATTGTTGCTTAATAGACTATTTAAATCAGATACCTAAAACAGGATGTAATGGTAATAATGATTCCGATAAAATACAAGATCTCTTTAATAGAGTAAGAAACTTTTTCTCTAAGAAAAGAATAGCTTTAATTACGCCACACCAGCTCTCTAGTGAAGCATTAGAACTCCATAGACAAGGAAAAACAGATCTGGCTTTGATTGTCTCTGATGGTAACTACTATGCCGGTAGTAAAGGTATAGGAAGAGAAGTGGATTTAGAATTATTTTTATATCTCGCTAAAGACAGTGGTAAATCTTACCAGTGTATCGCTAGAGGCAAACATAGATTACCAGGTATTACTAATCCTGATTATCTATATTACATTATCCCCTTTGAAGAAGTAGGTGCTTTGAGATGGGATATGTATACAAATGACAAAGGAGAATATACCCACCAAGACGTCTCTGTAAAACACATCGGTTCACGGAGAACTGATACAGGTGAAGAAGAGATGCCTTTCTGGTTATAGAGGAACCTTTTCGGTTATAGTGAGATCTTTCTGATTATAATGAAAAATAAAAGAGCATAAGAGATGTCCTACCACTCCTTGCGAGAGTGGTAGGACTATAGGGGGGATTTATGAAGCCTTGCTACAAACCTCGGAGATGAAACGTCTCCGATACTCATAGTCCAGGCTGTGAGTATTCTCAAGCATTCCAGGAATTTGCGCATAATACTTATAGACCTCGTCTATATAGTACTTAGCTTCTTCCTGAGTCATTGAATCCCAGAACTCTTGTTCCCCATCACAAGCGTGGAACAACTCATCGAGTTCTGAGATAGACCTCATTTTCCCCCCTTCAACTTTTTTTCGTTGAGGGCCTTTTCCAAAGCCTTTTTGAGGTCTTCAGATACCCGAGAAACAAAATCAGTTTTCTCGAGTTTGATGACGTCTGCTAAGGATAATTTCTTCATATCCACCCCAATATCACCAAGGGTAATTTCAGAGGTGACTTTGTCAATAGTCTCTTCATCAAGCCCTTTCTTGATATACTCGTCTCGCAGCTCTTTCTCTGCGAGATTCCATTTCAATGCCGTTGTCAATACAACGTTGGCTGCGCGGGCTTCAATTCCCTCGGCAGAGGTTGCGATCTCAGCTGCTTTTGCTTTGAAGGACTCGATGATGCTTTCTAAGACTTCTTGAGTGTACACTCCTGGATTCTTATCCAGGATTTCGGTATATACTTTTTCGAAGATCTCATCAGCATCCTTGATATAAGGAATGTCAAGAGACTTGACAGCCTCTTTGACTTTCTTGATGAACTCCATCTTGGCCTTAGCCTTTTCGAGCTCCTCTTTTGCTTTGTTCAGTTCCTCTTTAGCTTCTTCAACAGTTGCTTCCGTTGAATCTTTAGCAGCTTTCTCAGCCTCTGGCTTGTCTTTTTTGGGCTCCTCTTCTTCTTTATAAGAAGCCCAATAATTATAACCGGCATAAGCCAGGCCACCAATGGCAGCCACGGCTGCTATACCGGCGATAATTTTAGTTGTGTTATTCATGTTTGACTCCTGAATTTAAGTTTTGATAGATTTAAAATAGGGGGCATCAGAGGAATTATGACTCTAACGCGGCATAATTCCTCCTTAGGACTCTTATCTAGATAAGAGTCTGAAATCCCCCTTATTGGATAAGAAGATTAATCTTCTTCTTTTTTGTTGTTCATGTTGTCAGCGATATTATATACGCTGACAGCGATGGACACGAGGGCAACAGTTTTGATTAAATTTAACATGATATGTTCTCCTATATGGATGTTGAAAATAACAAATACAAGACGATTCTTGTACTTGGCTCCATGTATATAATATAGGATTGAAAAAATCTAGATTCAAGTTTTTATTGGTCTAAACGACCAATAAAATCATGGATCTAG
>ERZ773043.1310-NODE-1310-length-14071-cov-2.629424_pt1 | contig 14071 bp, 14 predicted proteins | sample MGYA00580636_ERZ773043 | MGnify/ENA primary metagenome ERZ773043 (study PRJEB29015, sample SAMEA2737992) | human oral metagenome | biome: human oral; feature: human-associated habitat; material: dental | place: China | collected 2065 ... | reverse complement strand
GAGCGCAGCATTCGCATTGCTGAGGTCGAGGGTTTGAGTCCCTCTATCTCCACCACAAGCTCCGTATATGAACCCTTAGCCTGAGTAATAGGGGGTGGTATCGGCACTTAATTTGCATCGACGGCGCCCGTTCACATCGTGGACGGGCGTTTTGGCTCTGGCATCTTCTTTGAGTTGCTTAGTTTGGTCAAGATATTGCAATCGGCAATGTTGAATATATAATTGGAAGGGAATGTGTGCGTATAATGAAGATCACAAAGAGTAGAAATAGTAAATGGCTGGCTCGTGCTTCCTCGCTTCTCGCGCTTGTCGGAGTGTCTGGAGTCGTGGCGTCCTTGTTTAGCCCGTCGAGGAACCACGGTGTTATCGATGTGGTCGCGGTCGCATCGGCGAGCATGGCATATACTTATCTCGTTGCGTCAATGTGGCTTTCTAAGCCTCCTAAGTGGCTAACCGATTGGTTTGGAGGGCGCGAGGGGCGTAGACCCGCATGGCCCGCACATCCCGACAGTACCTGCAGCTATTGTGGCGGCGTTTGGGTTGGGTTTTCTGCTGTTCGCACGATTGGGTCGTTTTTTTGGGGATGGGGATTAGGTAGCTCATGTATTGTGGATACTCTTACTGTGGTTATCTACTTAGCTGGGACGATTCAGTTTCTTACGGCAGCTAAGTTGTTAGTCACTCTTACGAGTCTGCATGGAGCCTACCTTCTAACGGTTTCGGCGATTGGATTCTTCGCATTGATTCGCTACATAATGCCCGGAACATCTAGGCAAGTTTAGGTAACTTGGTTCTTGTCGCCGCTTTTGTGTTGATTATTAGGTCATTTTTGCTCTTCGCGTTTGAGGCAGGGGTCGGCGAGGTAGACGCCCGGAGGGTCGATTAGGCTAGTAGGCTGATGTATCGTGTGGGTTGTCGTGATAAGGATCTGGTAGTTGAGGCGATAGCGGCTCTGAGACTATGGAAGAGGCATACGAGAATTTGAGACGGCCAGCAGCAGATGGGGCGAAGTAGCACTGGGCAATTGAGGAGCAGAGGGTTTTGTTGAGCTCCGCGGTACCAGAGAGGCTGAGCGAGCCCCAGCGCCTGAGTGCGCAATTTTTAACTTACTTAGCTTGAGTGGCGTTATGGCTCAGTGTATGATATAATTAATTTACAATATTGTTTAAACAGGAATAATTCCATGTCCGAACTACCTCCATCATCATCCAACCACGAAGGAGAGGATCATACAATGTCAGCATCGACCGAGAACTCAGTTGACATCTCTGACTGCTTAGATGAAGCGTCTCTCGATTCTCTATATCGAGTTGCGACAGAAGAATATATGCGGCTCTATGATCAGCCAGGGGTCGACCTTCGAGACAGTGTTGGAATGTCTCAGAAAATCGCCGAGAATACTGGTATCAGTTTGAGTGTTGCAGCCGCCGTTGTTGCTTCTGCAAATTCAGTCAGACGCAGTGAGAATCGCTAGTTTATTGCAGCATATTCGTACTTTTTCTTCGTGATATGGTCGGCCGGCTGTGGAGGGATCTCATCTCGCTGGGCGGCAACGTCAGCCACGTCCTGGTGGTCTTGATGGCTCTTCGCCCTCGGTGAACTCCAAAAGCGTCTGGCAGTCCTTAGCGACGTAGGTAAGGAGGGCCACCACGAGAGTATAAAAACGGCGGCACGCAATTGTAGATGCCACCGTTTTTATTTTGGCGAAACTTTTGCATTCTTTAACCTAAAACGGGAGTTAGGTGTTTGCTCATATCTCCAAGTCAATTTGTCGCAGCTTCGTACTCTGGCTTCCAGGCTGCATATTGAGCAAGCTGCTCTTCCGAACCGCGATAATAGCGCTCGTTTTTGTCTAATTTGGCAATTTCTGCCATTTCTTCATCCGTCAAAGCAAAATCGAAAATGTCGATATTTTCTTTGATATGCTCTGGGATGCGACTGCCAGGAATCACGATAAAGCCCATCTGAACATGCCAGTGCAAGATAATTTGCGCCGGAGTTTTGTGATACTTTTCGGCAAGCTTGGCAAAGACGGGCTCGTTCACTAAATTCTGGTCGCCATGTCCAAGCGGATACCAAGACATGATTTTGATATTTTTTGACTCGGTGATCTGGCGGCTCTCGGTTTGCGGGAAATACGGATGACATTCGACCTGCATGACTTGCGGCGTAACTTCACAGATATCCAGCAGCTCATCCAGGTATTTTCCTTCAAAATTCGAGACACCGATAGCTTTAACCTTGCCGTCTTTGTAAGCTTCCTCAAGTAGTTTGTAGCCAGCTTGCCAGTTGCCAGCAGGCTGATGTAGGAACAGCAAATCTATATACTCTAGTCCTAAACGCTCGAGGGTCTCATCTACCGCATGCTCGTTCTCGTATTCGCTCGGCCAAAGTTTTGAGCTAACAAAAATATCCTTGCGATTAACGCCAGAATTCTTGATACCGCGGCCAGTTCCGCGCTCGTTCGCATAAGCATTCGCCGTATCTATCAAGTGGTAGCCAGAACGAAGCGCTGCTTCTACGGTTCTCTCTGCTTCTTCCGGACTAAACGTGAATACGCCAAGCCCTACCGTTGACATCTTCAATCCGTTGTTTAACGTTGTACACTCCATAATTTTCTCCGATCGTTTTTATAAATTATCCGTCAAATATTTGATATCAGGAATCAGTGGTGTATTTTTTATTAAACTGTTTATAACTGTCTTACAATTCCTCAACGATCCGCCTAACGATATTCTCCACCGTGATGCCATTTTCGGCTAGCAGTTCGTCGGCGTTGTAGCGGTCGTGAAACTCCTTCGATACGCCGTAGTTTTGGATTTTCAGATTGCTGTCGCCCAGATAGCTGGCCGCCATTTGGCCGTAGCCGCCTTCTAAGACGCCGTCTTCCAGCGTCACCACCAGCTGGTGATTGTTTGGCAAGCTGTCTAGCAGCTCCTCATCCAGACCAGTGATGAACTTCGGATTGACAATTGTCGCTTGAATGTTGTGTTTCTCCTCCAGCTGGCGCGCCACTTCCTCGGCCAAACTGAAGAAATTGCCCAGCCCGAAGATTGCCACGCCCGAACCTTGCTGCGCGACCAAGTTTTTGTTGAGAATCGAATAATCAGTTTCGTCTGGCACGCCAGTCTCCTTGAGCGGACCAACTGGTACGCGAATTGCGACCGGATGATCTTTTTGATCAATCGCCCAATCTAGCATTGCCAAGTGCTCTTCTTTGCTGGTTGGTGCGAGATAGACAAAGTTCGGAATATGCGCCAGGAATGGAATGTCGAAAAAGCCCAAGTGACTTTCGTCGTTCATGCCGCGCACCGACGCGAAGTACACCAAAATTGTCACCGGCTGATTGTTCAGCGCCACGTCGTGCCACAGCTGGTCGTACGTTCGCTGCATGAATGTCGAGTAAACCGTCCAGATTGGCTTGGCACCGTTTTTGGCCAGGCCAGTCGCCATGGTAGCGGCCTCTTGCTCGGCGATACCGACGTCGACGAACTGCCTGCCGGCTTGCCGACGCTGTTCTTGATTGAAGACCATCATTGGCGTACCGGCGTTGACTAGTGTCACCATCGGGTCTTTGGCGATCTTATCTAATATCAAATCAGTGGTAACGCTGATTGGTTGTTGTCATTGACGATGACGATGGTGTTAGTGTTTTCAGTAGCGATTTGGTTCAAGCCCTCGTACGCCATGCCGCCCGACAGCGAACCGTCGCTGATGATGGCTACCACATTATAATTTTCGCCCTTGAGATCGCGAGCTTTGGCCACGCCAGACGCCAACGCCAGCGACGTCGAAGTGTGCCCGACAGTGAACAAATCGTGCTCGCTTTCGCGCGGGTTGGTATAGCCCGATACATCATCGTAATGCGCCGGATCAGTGAACGCCTGCTGCCTGCCGGTCAGCATTTTGTGAACATACGATTGGTGCGACACGTCGAAGATGAACTTATCGATCGGCGAATTAAAGACGTAATGCAGCGCCACCGTCATCTCGACCACGCCGAGGTTCGGTCCGTTATGTCCGCCGTGCGCGCTAAGTTTTTGCAGCAGCGCCTGGCGCGACTCGTTAACCAACGTTTGCAAATCACCGCGCGACAAACCCTTCATATCCGCTGGCGACGTAATCTTTTCTAGTACCATGGTGCTCCTGACGTTAATAATGCCTATACTAATTGTACTACTCTTAAGCAGCAGAACGCTAACGATATTAAAAATGCTATATCACGCTAAGACATATTTGCAATTAATAACTTGCGCAATTCAGGATAAGTAATGTCTAGTTCCTGTAATTCATCTCTCGTAAAATAATTAATCTCTGCTACGTCATCGTTTGGTTTTGGAGTACTGTCGACGATCTTTGCAGCAAAATAAGTTGCCAAAAAAGGCACAGCAACGCTGCCGAATTCATAAGTTTCGGGAAAACTGCCAAGATAGCTATCTATCTGTATAGTCACGCCAAGCTCTTCTTTTGCCTCGCGCATGGCAGCTTCTTCTAACGACTCGTCTAATCCAACAAACCCGCCGATTGATTGCCAAGTTCCTTTTTTAGGTTCGAATTTTCGTTTGGCTAGCATTACTCTACCTTCATTGTCAAAAATAATCACTCCGGCAGTCGGTGCTTGATTAACGAAATAGCTATAACCACAATCTTGACACTTCAAGTGATTGCCACCGCGATGGATAAATTTACCGCCGCATTTTGGGCAAAATTTGTATAATTGCAGAGGTGATTGTGGGTGTGATGCTTGAGACATGAAGTTATAAGTCCTTTCTCCTACATATTTGATTATACTATTCGAAAGTAATAAAGCGCTAATTGAGTGCTGTTGTAGAGATATAGCGAACATTGACAAACCCCACAATCCCTGCTAAACTCCCCAGAGGTCAATACGTTGCTTTTGCTGTGATTGAGCTTCGCCAAAGCTGTCAGCAAAAGTGTAATGCTGTCAAGAAAAACACCCTAGTTGCACCAAAGAAGCGCAACTTTTTTGTTGCCAAAAATCATTAATCAAAGGAGGAATCGTGCCCCGCACCAAACGCGAAGGAATCTTTTACGGCGCCGTGATGGCGTTCATTATGTCACTGTTTATGAATTTGTTCAATACGTTTCTGCATACTGGCGTGTCGATGGAGTCGCTCGGGCGAGCGTTGCTGCTGCAGCCAATCATCTTCGCAATTGTCATGCTGGTTGAGGGTTTGGTGGTGTCAAACTTGGCCCACAAAGCCATGAGGCGTTTCGTCCAGGCGAAAGACAGTCTGAAAGCTCGTGCCCTGGCGCAAACAGTTTGCATAGTGACCGGCATGTCACTAGTGATGAGCTTGATCGGTCTTGTGCTGGCGGGCACGCCTCTACCCGAGCTGCCAACACGTTTCGCTGCTGCATGGCCGGTTAATTTCTGCATGGCTTTTTGGTGGCAGCTATTGGTTGCTGGACCGGTGGCGCGCATGGCTTTGCGGACGGCGCGGGCACATCACAGCAATCATTCCTTAGCAACGAGCGAACTGTAAGAAGTTGTAAAAATCGTAAATTAGTGTTATAATAAGCCAGTTGTGTCCGAGAAGAAGATAATAAATGTCGGCGTTTTCAGCATTAAGCCTTCGTCGTCTATAGAGAATACGCCCATAGGGTTAGCGTTTCACTCTGCTGAACTAGATGAATTCGATATAGCGGTAGCCGACCAAGGTCATCACCAGTCTTTATACGCCGCTTACATGCGAACTTTACCAGGTGAGATATCTTCGCAAATGCCTGGTATGTATTTTGATGGAGCTGATGCTTTTGGTTTTCATGATAATACGCCTTTGCCTGATGTGTATTATCTTGAGCGTCAGGGTCGGCGCGCAATTAGCCAAGAAATGGCTGCCCGTGCGTTGTTTGTATCCTTGTGTGCACGAACATATTATCATCTGCCTGCAGATAACAAAATGCGTGAAATGCAAGTTAGTCAAGAGCGATTAGACAAGGCAATTGTGCGTTCAGCGAGACGATCTACATAATTGTGATATAATATGTCAGACGAAGGAAGGTCGGACGTAATCTGACCATATTTTTATGAAAGAACCAAAGTTTATTCGCAATATCGCTATCATTGCTCACGTTGACCACGGCAAGACAACGCTGTTGGATGGATTGCTCAAGCAGTCTAATACCTTTCGCAACAATCAAGCCGAGATGCATCAGGAGCTTATCATGGATTCTGGCGATCAAGAGCGCGAGCGCGGTATTACTATTACAGCCAAGCAGACAACGGTGTACTATGAATATGATGGTGCGGCTAGTGACGAGTTTAATGCCGCCGCTGGTACCTACAAAATTAACATAATTGATACCCCGGGTCACGCTGATTTTTCTGGAGAAGTCGAGCGGACTCTAAATATGGCAGATGGTGCGCTGCTGATAGTTGACGCACAAGAAGGGCCTATGCCGCAAACTAAATTTGTGTTGAGTAAGGCGCTAGAATTAGGCCTTAAGCCAGTGGTGGTTATCAATAAGATTGACAAACCAGCACGGCGGATTGCCGAAGTCAAAGATGAGCTGGACGATCTGTTTTTGGAATTGGCGACCGATGAATCGCAATTGAGCTATCCTATTTATTATGCGGTAGCCCGAGATGGAAAAGCGTGGATAGACATGCCAGATGACCCAAACGATTTGGCTAGCTTGGAGCCGATTTTTCGGGCTATTATAGAACAGATTCCGGCGCCGCAAGTTGCAGACGGTTTATTCCAGATGCTAGTGACAGCGCTGCAATATGATAATTTTCTCGGCAAGTATGCTATCGGGCGAATTTATCGAGGCAAGGCACGACGCAACTTACCGATTGTCTTAATAAAGACCGATGGTACAGTGCAGAATGCTAAGATTGATAAATTATTCATTAGCCAAGGTTTAGATAAAGAAGAGGCCGAAGAGGCTGGTGCTGGTGACATTGTCTATATTGTTGGAGTAGATGAAGTTCGCATTGGTGAAACATTAGCCGATCGTGCAGCGCCAGAAGCTTTGCCGGTGATGGAAGTCGAGGCGCCGACAGTTAGTATGTATTTAGGCCCAAATACAAGCCCAATGAAAGGTCGCGAAGGCGAGTTTACTACGTCGCGACAAATTGGCGACCGGCTGGCTCGCGAGCTAGAGACTAACGTGGCATTACGAGTACGCGAGGACGGAATTGGCTTTGTTGTTTCAGGGCGTGGAGAGCTGCATTTGAGCGTGTTGATTGAAGCGATGCGTCGTGAGGGTTACGAATTTGAAGTTGGCCGGCCGGAAGTTGTTACGATTGTAGAAGATGGTGTCGAGAAGGAGCCGGTCGAGGAGTTGCTAATTGAAGTTGGCCAAGAATTCGTTGGTACTGTTAGCCAAGAGCTGGGCAAGCGTAAGGCTGAGCTTGTCAAGCAAGAGCAAGCGTCCAGTGGTGCGGCGCGAATGACCTATATTATTACGACGCGTGCACTAATTGGTCTGCGCAATACACTACTAACTGAGACTAAAGGTACGGTGATTATGTATAATTTACCGCACGGTTATCAGAAGGTCGGCGGTGAATTATCGTCAGTGCGAAGCGGTGTTCTGATTGCTTTTGAGCCAGGTACTACTACGCCGTATGCATTAGAAAACGCCGAGAGTCGTGGTGAACTATTTGTCGGTCCGGGCGCAGAAGTTTATGCTGGTATGATAGTTGGTCTTAATAATCGTCAGGAAGATATGGAGATTAATGTCTGTAAGTCTAAGCATCTAACTAATATGCGCAGTAAATCAAGCGACGGTACAGTTCAGCTAACTCCGTATACGCAACTAAGCCTAGAACAATCGATCGACTTTATTGAGGATGATGAGCTACTAGAAGTTACGCCGAAATCTTTGCGCTTGCGTAAGAAATTACTTGACGCCAACCAGCGTAAGCGCGCTAATAAAAAATAGCGCAAGAAAAACCATTATCGCTATTGAACAAACGTGAACTAGTCTCTATAATTAATAGAGATGAAAGCTAAGAAACCGTCGCAGCTTTATTCGAGGGCTGTCAAAAAAACTAAGAATAGCGCCAAGACTGCTGTCGTCAATACGGTCGGTACAGTGCTGCCGATGCCTGACTCGCCAGACGAAGCTCTGCGCGAACTATTCGATGCTGTTCAGCGGCAGCGTATTTATGATGACGGTAAAACATTTGTCGATATGCGTCCGATAGGCAAGGTGAAATCTATCATGAAAGCTTATCGCAAACAACGTCAAAAACCTGACTTTGATTTAGCACAATTTATCGACCAGAATTTTTTAGCTCCGCAGTATCCGGCCCCCAACTATCAGCCGACCAATACTACGACGGCGCGGGAACACGTTACTAATTTGTGGGGTGTTCTGCGGCGTAGCAATAGGCGGGATCGTGGATCCCTTATATCGTTGCCGTATGCTTATATTACGCCTGGCGGACGGTTCGACGAGCAATTTTATTGGGACACGTATTTTACTATGCAGGGATTGGCTGCTGATGGCGAGTGGGGCTTAATATATGGTATGGTGCGCAACTATTCTTATATGCTTCGTAAGCTAGGCATGATACCGACGGCTAATCGTACTTATTTCTTAAGCCGTTCGCAGCCGCCTTTCTTTTCTAATATGGTACGTTTGCTGGCTGAGCATAACGGGCGGGCTAGAACTTTTACTGAGTTCTTGCCTAGTATGTTATCGGAGTATCGTTTCTGGATGAAGGGTAAAAAAGAAGCGGCTAAGAGCGTCGAATACTCGGCGTATTTGCGTGCTGTTGCTATGCCGGATGGCACCATACTTAATCGTTATTATGACAATCGTTCTACTCCTCGACCGGAATCGCATCGAGAAGATTTGATCACTGCCGACGAAGCAAATAGCGCTAACAAAAATCGTATCTTTTTGGATTTGAGGGCAGCAGCTGAAAGTGGCTGGGATTTTAGTAGTCGCTGGTTCGCTGACGTTAACGATATACGAACTATCGAAACGACTAACTATGTGGCGGTTGATTTAAACTGTTTACTCTACCAGCTAGAAAAAACTATTGCTGAAGCATATTCAGTTATAAAGCAACGTTCTCTGGCGCGACGTTTCGAAGTAGCGGCCAAGAGGCGAGCGGCAGCGATTCGGCATTATTGTTGGAATTCGCAGTCAAACTTTTTTGAAGACTACAAGATCACCACAGGACACGTATCAGGGCGATTGACGTTGGCAGGTGTGTTTCCGCTGTTTGCTGGTGTGGCGACGAATGATCAGGCGCAGGCGGTGGCTGAACGTCTCGAAAAGGATTTTTTGTGCCGCGGTGGTTTGGTGACTACTTTGATTGACAATAAGCAGCAATGGGATTCGCCAAATGGTTGGGCGCCACTGCAATGGGTAGCTATCGTCGGGCTGCGTAATTATGGTTATGATGAATTAGCAGAGACAATTCGTGATCGTTGGTTAGAACTGAACGAGTTGGTTTTTGTCGAGACGCAAAAAATGCTTGAGAAATATGACGTTGTTAATATACGTGCTGGTGCTGGCGGCGAGTATCCAGTACAGGATGGATTCGGCTGGACTAATGGTGTATACGCAGCGCTTAAAGACGATCAGAAGAGGTAGATCATGGCGGAGAAGTGGTGCGATGTTAACGCATTCTATCAGATTTATCCGCGGTCGTTCATGGATTCCAACGGCGATGGTATCGGCGATTTGCGCGGCGTGATTGACAAGCTTGATTACATTAAGAGCGGTGATAAGTCGCTCGGCATTGATGCGATTTGGTTTTCACCATTTTATCCGTCGCCGCAAGCTGACATGGGCTACGATGTGGCGGATTATTGCGATATTGATCCGATTTACGGCTCGCTTGACGATTTCAAAGAGTTGATCAAAAGGGCGCATCAGCGCGATATTAAAGTAATGATTGATTTTGTGCCGAATCACACCAGCGAACAGCATCCGTGGTTCGTCGAGTCGCAATCGTCCCGCGATAACAGCAAAAGCGATTTTTATACTTGGCGCGACGCGCGCGCCGACGGTTCGCCGCCAAACAATTGGCTGAGTATTTTCGGCGGCAGCGCTTGGCAGTGGCACGAGGGACGTCAGCAATATTATCTGCATACATTCTTGAAAGAGCAGCCAGATCTCAACTGGGATAATCCGGCAGTACGCGCCGAAATGCAAAAGGTGCTGCGCTTTTGGCTGGATTTAGGCGTCGACGGTTTTCGCGCTGACGCGGTGCGCTGGATTAGCAAAGATCCGGAGCTGCGCGATGACCCAATTGCAAAGCACTACAAAGGCAAAAAACCGCCAACACAATTTGACGATTTGCAGCACAAATACAGCCGTTTCTGGAAAAATCTCTTCCCGTACTTGCGCGAGCTGACCGATGTGGTGGCTTCTTATCCGAATCGCATTATGGTGTTCGAGGATTATCCGGACGAGAACTACAGCACAAGCGAACAGTACTTGGGCTTTTACGGTGTCAATCCGAAGGTGTCGATGCCGTTCAATTTCGAAGGTTTGCACGCTAAGTTCAACGCTGAATCAATAAGTACAATCGTCAACGAATTCCAGGGCATGATCAACCCTGACGTCCACACGCCAGTTTATTGCTTCAGTAATCACGACCAATCGCGCATTGTTACGCGGTTCGGCGGCGAGGAGCAAGCGCGGCTAATCGCGCTGATGCAGCTGACTTTGCCGGGGCTGCCGGTGGTGTATTACGGCGATGAAATCGGCATGAGCAACGCACCGATTCGCTTTGATCAAATCCAGGACAAGTCAGTCTTTAGCCATAATAATGACGAATCGGTCGGGCGCGACCCAGAGCGCACGCCGATGCAATGGACGCCTGATGAAAACAATAACGCTGGCTTTAGCGCAGCGAAGCCATGGCTGCCGGTTAACCCTGCTTGTAAAAATGTTAATGTCGAACTCGAGCAGCAAGAGCCAGATTCTTTCCTAGCGCTGTACCGCCGCTTATTGACGCTGCGCAGCCGCTACCAAATCTTGCGCACCGGTGAGTACGAGCCACTTAGCAGTACTGATAAGGATATTTTCGCTTATGCACGTTGGACGCCTGGAAAACAGCGTGTTCTTGTGGCTATGAATTTTAGTAAGGAGACGTGTCGTGTGAAGTTGCCGCATGCGGATAGCATATTGTGTACGACACACCCTGTTGATTATCCTGATGTTGACGAAGACGATTTTGTGACATTGCGCCCGTACGAAGGTGTGCTAGTCGAATGTGGTGAATGATTTATTGATTACTTGTAAAATTAAATATGTAAAAATATGGTTTGTTAATTAGTTTAATCTTTCTTAATATCCTCTGGTAAGAATCCCTTTTCATGCTGGAAGCCGGCTTGCCATTTATAGCCTTTGCTATAGCCGAGGTCTTTCATCAGCTTGGTCGGAGCATTGCGCAGGTGCAGCGGCACTGGCGAGTTGGGATACTTGCGAGCCAGAGCAATAGCGTCGTTCATCAAATCGGTAATTTCGCGCGATTTCTGGCTGCGTGCCAGAGCGATGGCACAATGGAATAAATTATACCGCGCTTCTGGCAAACCAACACGCTCGACTGCTTCAAACGTCGCCACCGCCAGGCTCAGCGCGCCGTTACCCGCCAGCCCGATATCTTCGCTGGCAAAAATCACCATCCGCCGAGCAATGAACTTCGGATCTTCGCCAGCATCAATCATCCGCGCCAAATAATACGCCGCAGCCACCGCATCGTTACCGCGCAACGATTTGATGAACGCCGAGATGACGTCATAATGAGCGTCGCCTTTCTTATCATAGCCAGGCAGCCGCCGCTGAGCCGCTGCTTTGACGACCTCCGGCGTGACTTTGCCGCCAAAACTGAGCGCTAACTCCAGATTTCCCAGCGCCACTCGCGCGTCGCCGTCGGCCAATTCCGCCAGATAATCCAAAGCCTTTGGCGTAACACTTTTGGTCTTTTTCAGAACTTTCAGCGCCCGCTTCAGCACCAGTATAATTTCGTCATTCGTCAGCTGATGCAACACTAGCACGCGCGTCCGGGAAAGCAGCGGTGTGATCACTTCAAAGCTGGGATTTTCCGTGGTAGCGCCAATCAGCGTAATCAGCCCGCTCTCGACATGCGGCAGAAAGGCGTCTTGCTGCGCTTTGTTGAAGCGGTGGATTTCATCGACAAACAAAATCGTCCTGAGTCCCAAATTCCAATTTTGCCGGGCATGTTCAATCACCCGCTCGACGTCCTTTTTGCCGCTAGTAACTGCCGACAACTCGACAAACTCTGCCTTCACCTCGCGGGCGATGATTCGCGCTAGCGTCGTCTTGCCGGTTCCCGGCGGCCCCCACAAGATCAAGCTGACTGGCTCGCCGCGCCCCACAATTTGCCGTAGCAGCTCGCCCTCGCCCAGCAAATGACTCTGCCCAATCACCTCATCCAATGTTTGCGGCCGCATCTGTTCGGCCAGGGGTTGTCGATTCATGGTCTTATTATAGCGCATGCACTAATCCATCGCAGTAAGCTATACCTATTTGTTCTTATCTTTTAGTCAATTATCAATGATAGCGGATTCGTCGACTTGATTTTATCTCTAGATTCATCGAGGAGTAAAGGTGGTATTGCTACAGTATCAGAGAAGATAAAAATATGATTAGTATGACAAGTGTAGGAAAAGTAAAGGTATAGTTTAGTGGAAAAAATTGATGCCTTTGCTCATGTGCTACCAAACAATTTTTACAAAAAATGCTAGTCATTGATGCCAGTATTCCTAATAAGCCCCCCTTTATAAAACGCGTTAATATTAATCCAGAAGATTACGCAAGTCCTATACAAGCTTTCAGTTTATGCAAGGCAGGAAATGAGGAGTTAGTGCAGCTGCACTACTAGGAAATCCGAAGGCCATAGAACTTGCCGTCTACTATTTTGGTATAGAACATGTCTTATTCGGGACGGATGCACCTCTCGGGATTAATCCAGCGGGCGCAACAGAAGAGATAATAAAAGCGATACAATCTTTAAAGCTTGGTCAAGTAAACGAAGAAAAGATTTTTAGGTCTAATGTAATAAATTTTATAAATGACAGGAGATACACGTATGTCGATGACAATTAACATTTACTATACAGGGCGAGGAAATGCTGCTAAGGAATTTGCATCAGAGATGATCTCTAGTGGCATTGTCTCGGAAGTTCGTCAAAAGAAAGGAAATCTAAAATATGAATATTTTTGCCTATTGACGATCAAGAAACGGTTCTTTTGATTGACCGATGGAAAAACCAAAAGGCGTTAGACGAGCATCATCAATCCCAAACTATGGCTAAAATCATTAGGTTAAGAGAAAAATACGATTTGAGCATGAGGGTTGAGAGATTTATTGACAATGAAGAAGCAATGCCTAGAAACGATGAAAAGTTTATTCGAGTAGACGAAGAAAAGGACTAGATTAATATTTCAGTCCAAAACTCTCCATATCCTTCATTCCATTTGCTATGTCTAGGCAAGGTATAGTTGTCAAATTTTGTGTATTTATATGCTATACAATGCTAAAATAGAATCATAGACAGGAGGTATATATGGAAATAATTATCGTAGCGGTCGTTTTAGTGGTTTTCGTGCTGAGCGGTATTAAGGTAGTCAACCAATACCAGCGCGGCGTGGTGCTGACGCTTGGTAAATTCACTGGAATGCGTGAGCCGGGTCTGCGCGTGGTGGTGCCAATTTTCCAGACAATGACGATGGTTGACGTGCGCTCGACGCCGATTGACGTGCCGAAGCAAGAGGTTATCACCAAAGATAACGTTACGGTCGGCGTTGACGCGGTAGTGTACTTCCGGGTGGTTAACGCGCCAAAAGCGGTGCTGGAGACCACCAATTATATCTATGCCACCAGCCAATTTGCCCAGGCTGCCCTGCGCGACGTTACCGGTAATGTCGATATGGATGATTTGCTTGCCAAGCGCGAGGAAATTTCGCAGCAAATCAAAGAGATTGTCGACGCCGAGACTGATAAATGGGGCATTGATGTCGAAAACGTTAAAATCCAAAATATCGAACTACCGAGCGACATGAAGCGCGCCATGGCCAAGCAAGCCGAAGCCGAGCGTGAGCGCCGCGC
>ERZ773043.1304-NODE-1304-length-14105-cov-2.989253_pt1 | contig 14105 bp, 14 predicted proteins | sample MGYA00580636_ERZ773043 | MGnify/ENA primary metagenome ERZ773043 (study PRJEB29015, sample SAMEA2737992) | human oral metagenome | biome: human oral; feature: human-associated habitat; material: dental | place: China | collected 2065 ... | reverse complement strand
CCCTTGTCGGTGCGTGGAACGTCGGCCCCGACGATGCGGACTGCGTGACGACGGGTGAGCTTGCGGACATCTTCTGCCGTGCGTGGGGCGATGGCGTGCGTTGGCAGACGCACGCGGACGGCGGCCCGCACGAGGCGCATTTTCTGAAACTCGACTGCTCGAAAATAAAGAGTGAACTCGGGTGGAAACCGCGTTGGCACATTGCTGAAGCCGTTGAGAAAACGGTGGAGTGGGCGAAGGCATGGGACGCGGGCGCGGATATGCGTACGGTGAGTGAGGAGCAGATACGGGAGTTTCTTATGTAAATGCCATTGTATACGATAGCTTATATAGAGCCAGTTATGAACTGTCTTGTTTAGAGATATATTCAATCATGGAGGAAATACAAGCAGAATGTCGAAGGAAAACTACCGGGAAAAAATCGGCTCGGGACGTGATGAAAATCGCACACATCTCTATAAGGTGGTTCCACTCGCTGTCCCGTTTTCCATTGGGCTGAGTATCAATGATTTCTGTAACTTTAAATGCATCTATTGCTATCACTCGGTTCCTGGCGGCTTTAAGGGACCACATATGATGTCATATAATGAATATCTTGAGATTGCAGATCAAATTGAAGAGTTTTATTATGCAAACGGGGGACTGCGGACAAAAAATCTTCGTATATGTGGGTATGGGGAACCCCTTATGAACAAGGATGTGGCACGTATCGTTGCGCATGCTAGTGCACACGTGCTTTCGGATCGGATAGAGATTACCACAAATGCCAGTATGCTTACCCATGAACTCTCGGATGCGCTAATCGATGCGGGGCTGACGCGCCTGCTCGTTTCTGTACAAGGGATTACGGAAGAAAAATATAAATCTGTTTGCGGGTTTTCCATTAACTACCCTAAATTTCTGGAAGAACTTTCATACTTCTACGAGCACCGAGGCAACTGTAAGCTGTATGTCAAGATCGTAGATGCTGCACTGGACAGTCCGGAGGAACATGATCTCTTCTATGAAATGTTTGGCAATATCTGCGATGAAATGAATATCGAGCACATTATCAACGCTGCAGATTGCGTCGATTACAGTGATCTGCTCTCCGCAGGAGAGGTCATGCGATATTCATATGAGTATAAAGAACGGCTTGTCTGTGACTCTTTGTTCTCTATGCTCAATATAGAGTCCAATGGGGATGTGAGTTGCTGCGGATGCCGATATCCCTCACTTCCCATTGGAAACATGAATACAGCGCGATTGAAGGATATTTGGAATGGCGCGCAGCACACAACGTATATGATGCGCCACCTGCAGGGAAAATATCGGGAGATCCCGCATTGCAGCAACTGTTCCTCTATGCAGTATACGTGTCATCCCATGGATAATCTGGATGAGCATCGTGATGAGGTGCTTCAACGAGTACAGGAGCTTCGAAAGGGAAAATGATGATAGAACGCGCGTGCCCCGTTTGCTTGGGCGAGGATTCAACAAAAGTTTTTCATCGTGATTTTAGCGGTATGAAGGATATCGTACCGTTTTCATATTATGACGTAGTTAGGTGCACACGCTGTGGAGCTTATTTTGCAAATCATATGGTCGAAACCATGCCTCTTGTTTTGTATTATGAGAAACTTTCAAAATACGAAACAAAGGCATTTGCACTCTCTGAGGCTGCGCGTATTGAATATGAATTTGCCATCCGTCTTCTGCGGAAAAAACTTATACCGACACATTCTGTCCTCGACTTGGGCTGTGGAAATGGTGCCTTGCTCCATATGCTTCAGGAGCAGGGGTTCAAAAAACTCACTGGGCTTGAACCATCGGCACTGAACTGTCATGCGATTGAGGAGTGTTGGGGAGTCCGCGCTGTTCCGGGAGCCTTGGGAGAAGATGTTCCTGCCCTCTCCGGCGAAACATTTGATGCCGTTCTGCTGGTTGGTGTCCTTGAACATCTTTTGGATGTGCGGGAGAATGTAGCGCATGCACTTCGTTACCTCGCGGATGGAGGTTTCCTCTACCTGCAAGTGCCTGATATCGGAACATTCCCCTCCTGCCACGATCTCTACCAGCAGTTCAGCGTGGAACACGTAAACTTCTTTAGTCTCGCATCATTGAAAAATCTGATGCAGGGATTCGGCATGGCCTGTGTTGCACATGCAAATGAGGGCTGCAGTATCTACTCCCTTTGGACAGCTGCGTTGGGGGAACGGCCGGTGTTTCAAAACGATGGTGAGGGACAGACCGCCATGGAGGCATATCTGCACAATTCGCAGCATCTTGCAGGGGCGATACAGGCATCGCTTGAACCATATCGCGGACAGTCGGTTTACCTGTGGGGGGCCGGAACTCATACGGCGATGCTTTATCAACTTGGCCTTCTGGATGATCTGCAGATTGGGGCGATCATCGACTCGAATGCAAATTATCAAGGAAAGCGTATTTATGATATTCCTGTGATAGCACCAAACGAATTGTCGCAGCATCCCGTTCGACCGATTGTGATTTCCTCGCAGCATGCCCAAAAAGCGATATGGCAACAAATTAAAGAAGATATGAAACTACCGCATGAGGTTGTGATGCTCTATCAATGAACTCCTTCCGGAATGCAAAATGTCATATAATTTATGTCATGGTATGGGACTGGAATGTCGTAAAATGGCATTTGGAAGATAACGAGGCGATGAAATGTTTAATCAAAGGGCGATATTGATTACGGGCGGTACGGGCTCCTTTGGGAATGTGATGACAAAATATCTTTTGAAACATTATGATGTGCGAAAGATTGTCATATACTCACGGGATGAGTTTAAGCAGTGGCAGATGGCAGACCGTCTGCGCGACTATGCGGACAAGCTGCGCTTCTACATCGGTGATGTACGCGACAAGGAGCGTCTGCGCCGTGCATTTCATGAGATTGACTATGTGATCCATGCGGCGGCACTCAAACAGGTGCCCGTCTGTGAGTACAATCCGAGCGAGGCGATCCAGACGAACATCAATGGCGCGCAGAATGTCATTGATGCTGCGCTTGACTGCAAGGTGAAGAAGGTGATTGCACTCTCGACGGATAAGGCCGTCAATCCCGTCAACCTCTACGGTGCGACGAAGATGGCATCGGATAAGCTCTTCATTGCGGCAAATGCTTATGCACGTGGGCGCTCAACCTCGTTTTCCGTCGTGCGTTACGGCAATGTTGCAGGCAGCCGAGGCTCGGTGATTCCCTTTTTCCGGACGCAACTGGAACAGGGGGCCAAGGAACTTCCCATCACGGACTTCCGCATGACACGGTTCTGGATCAGCCTTGACGAAGGAGTTCAGCTCGTTGTCAAAGCGTTCGAGGAAAGTGTTGGCGGTGAGACGTACATTTCCAAAATACCCTCGTTTAAGATTGTGGATCTGGCGAAGGCGATGGGCGGCGATGAGATCGGGCTCAAGGAGGTTGGCATCCGTGATGGTGAAAAGATCGATGAATGCATGATTACAAAGGCGGATGCAAAGCATACGTTTGAATACGAGAAGCACTACATCATCTATCCCAACGACTACTGGTGGAATAAAGAACTCAAGGACCGCCTCCACATTACGGGCAAACGTGTGCCGGATGGCTTTGAATACGACTCGGGGCAGAATACGGAATGGCTGTCCGTGGATGATCTGCGTGAACTTCTGAAGGCGTATTGAGGTGCGGTATGATCTACTACGGACATCAGCATATCACAAATGAGGATATCGAAGCGGTACGGGAGGTTCTGACCTCCGAGTTTCTGACACAGGGACCAGCGGTTGAGCACTTTGAACAATCGGTGTCGGGGTATTGTGGTGCGGCGTACGCCGTGGCGGTGACGAATGCGACAGCGGCACTGCATATTGCCTGTCAGGCGGCAGGGTTGGGGAAAGGGGATGTGCTCTGGACAAGCCCCGTCACCTTCGTCGCGTCTGCGAACTGTGCCCGCTACTGCGGTGCGGACGTGGACTTTGTCGATATCGACGATAAGACCTATAATATGAGTGTCGCGGCACTTGAGAAGAAACTCAAGACGGCAAAGAAGCTGCCGAAGGTTGTTGTTCCTGTTCATCTTGCAGGACAGTCCTGTGCGATGCAGCGCATTTGGGAGCTGTCGCGGGAGTATGGTTTCACCGTGATCGAGGACGCTTCTCATGCCATCGGTGGCTCTTATCAGAATGATCAAGTCGGCTCCTGCACATATTCGGATATGACGGTATTCAGCTTTCATCCGGTGAAGATCATCACGACGGGGGAGGGCGGGATGGTTCTGACGAATCGGCAGGAGCTTTGCGACGCATTGCAGCTCTATCGCAGTCACGGCATTACGCGGGATCCTTCCCGTATGACACGCGGGGCGGATGAACCGTGGTACTATGAGCAGATTGCGCTCGGCTGCAACTACCGCATGACGGATCTGCAAGCGGCGCTTGGCGCGAGCCAGATGACGAAGCTGGATGCGTTTGTTGCACGGCGCAGACAGCTCGTCCAGCGTTATCATGAGAAACTGAACGGGCTGCCGATTCGTACGCCTTACTGCCTGCCGGAAGCCAATCCGTCATGGCATCTCTATATCGTGCGGCTTGATCTTGACCGTGTAAAAAAGAGCAAGCAGGAAATCTTTGCCGGGATGAAGGAGCACGGTGTTATGCTGAACCTCCACTACATCCCTGTGCATCTGCAGCCGTACTATCGGGAACTTGGATTCGGGGACGGAGATTTCCCCGTGAGTGAGCAGTATTACCGCGAGGCTTTGACACTGCCGCTCTACTATGATCTGACCGACGCGCAGCAGGATGAGATCATTGCGGCACTGCGCGATGTGCTTGCATAGAGGAGGTATGCCATGAAACTGTCGGACTATGTTGTCGAGTTCCTACGGCGGCGGGAGGTGCAAGATGTATTTCTGCTCTCGGGTGGGGGCATTATGCATCTGCTCGACTCGCTTGCCAAGGAAGACCGCATCCACAAATACTACAATCTGCACGAGCAGGCATCGGGGTTTGCCGCCGACGGCTACGCGCAGTATGCGAACAAGCTCGGTGTCGTCTTTGCGACAACGGGACCTGGGGCGACGAATGTCGTGACCTCGCTCGCCTCGGCGCATATTGACTCGACGCCGCTGCTCGTTATCTCGGGACAGGTGCGGCGCGATACAATCACCACACTTGCGGGTGTGCGTCAGACAGGGGCACAGGAGGTCGGCATCATTCCGATTGTTGAATCTGTGACGAAATATGCCGTCACGGTGATGGATCCTGCGGATATTCGTTACGTTTTGGAGCGTGCTGTATATACTGCACTCCATGATCGACCGGGCACAGTCTGGGTTGACATCCCGCTCGACGTGCAGGCTGCGGAGATTGATCCAAGCTCCCTGCGCGGATACGAGCCTGAAGAAAAGGCTGTTGCGGTGGATGCGGAGGACTTGCAGGAAATCGCGGCGATGCTCGCCGCAGCAAAGCGTCCCGTGATCCTCGCCGGAACGGGCGTTATGCTCGCGGGTGCACGTGAGGCGTTCGTACAGATGGTGAATGAACTGCAGATTCCGACGGTGATCTCCCGCCGTGCACGCCGCCTTTTTCGTTGCGGAAAGGCGCGCTATTTTTACGGGAGTGCGGGAGCGGTCGCACCGCGCTATGCGAACTATGTCCTTCAGAACGCCGATTTCCTGCTCGTGATCGGGAGTGGACTGCGGTACTATCTTACGGCGTACAACGACGAGAACTTTGCACCGCATGCAAAGAAGGTCATGGTCAATATTCACGCACCTGAGATCGAAAAGCTCCGCATGACGGTGGAGAAAACCATTATTATGGATGCGGGGACTTTTATTGCGGCATTTTCGGATCTTTGCTGCACGCACAAGATGCCCGATTGGCAGAGATGGATCGCCTATGCGGACGAGATGCGGGAGAAGTATCCTGCACTCTCCGAGGTTATTCCCCACGCGGACGGGTTGACGGACGGCTACATGGTCACGAAGTACATCAATCAGTATGCAGGCACGGATGACGTGTATGTTGCGTCCCCTTCTGCATTTGCCTATGGCTATAACGTCTACGAGCTGCACGATGGGCAGGAGTACATCTGCCCCGTCGGGCTCGGGAGCATGGGGACAGGGCTGCCGTGCGCCATCGGCGCGTGCATCGCCTCGGGAAAAAAGCGCACGATCCTCGGCGAGGGGGACGGCAGCCTGCAGCACAACATACAGGAGCTTGCCCTCCTGCGCCAGTACGATTTGCCGATTAAGATCTTCATCGACAGCAACAACGGCTATCGGCAGATCTACACCATGCAGCAGACGCATTTTGCGGGACGGTTCGCGGGCTGCACGCCGGAGTCGGGCGTCGGCATGCCGAACCTCCGCAGTATTGCTGAGGCATATGGACTGGACTACTACGAGATCGTGTGTGCTGACGAGACAGAGGAGGTCGTGCGCCGCGCACTTGCGGACGATGTGCCTGCCATCATCAATATGGTCAGCTCGCCCGCCGTGGAGTTTGTTCCCATCATCAAGAGCCGCATCGGTGCGGACGGCAAGATGATCTCGTCGAAACTCGAGGATCTCTATCCGTTCCTGCCCGAGGACGAGCAGCGGAGAAATATGGAACGCTGCAGAGAGATGACAGAATCTGCCCAATAGGAGAGCCGAATGAACATCGTATTCCGTGTCGATGCTTCGGCACAGATCGGTAGCGGTCATGTCATGCGCTGCCTGACACTCGCCAAGCGATACCGCAGGGAAGGGCATACGGTCTCCTTCGTGATGCGGGCGCTCCCGTCGAACCTCATTACCTTCGTCGAGGAGGCGGGCTTTTCCGTTTACTCTTTGCCGTATGTGAAATCACGGCAGATGCTTACGGGATATCTTGCGTGGCTGACTGTCGCGCAGGAGCAGGACGCACAGGAGACGACAGCGGTGCTGCGTACGATGGGACAGGTCGACCGTCTCGTTGTCGATCACTACGCACTGGATGCTGCATGGGAGACTGTCTGCCGTCCGTATGCGCGTGAGATTATGGCGATCGACGATCTTGCGAATCGGCGGCACGATGTGGACATCCTGCTCGATCAGAACTTCTATGAGAATGCGTCAGCACGTTATATGGGACTTGTTCCCGATCATTGCCGCCTGCTCCTTGGCCCGCAGCACGCGCTTTTGCGGGATGAATTCTATGAAATAAAGCCGCGCAGACGGGACGGCTCGCTGCGGAATATTCTCGTATTCTATGGCGGCAGCGATCTGACGGATGAGACGACAAAGGCACTCCGTGCGCTACAGTCGCTGAATTTGTCCGACACGGAGATCCATGTTGTGGTCGGTGCGGGGAATCCGCAGAAAGAGCGCGTGCGGCAGCTCTGCGTCGGGATGCCACGCGTACGCTACCACTGTCAGGTGGAGAATATGGCGGAGCTGATGAGTGTTGCCGATCTTGCTCTCGGGGCGGGCGGAACAAGCATGTGGGAGCGGCTTGCGCTCGGGCTGCCCGCCATCGTGACCGCGATTGCGGACAACCAACTCGAGGGCTGCGGGAACTGTGCAGCGGCGGGGCTGATCGACTATCTGGGACGGGCGGAGGACGTGGACGAGGAGATGCTTGCGCGTGCCGTGCGTACCTTTGTCGATGACGACACGCATGCGAGGGAGCCACAGATGAGGGAGTTCCGTGCGCAGCTTGTGCGCTTACGCAATGCATTGTAACGTTGTGTTTCCATTTGCATAGAGGAATCCTCTGATGAAGATTGTCATTGTATCGAACAAGGAGTGGCATCGGCACATTGCCGTAGCCGTGGCAGCAGAGACGGGTGCATCCGTAATGTATCTGACGCAGCGGGATACCGCAGCATTCAGGGAGGAGTTGAACGCCCTGCACGCACGCGCATCCTCCGTGGCGCATCTCTTGGGTGTGGAGGATGCAGTGCTCTGTAAATTTCCCGATAACCGGATGGATAGTGTTGATCGTCTGGAGGTCGTTAAGCGTGTGGAGTAGCTCATAGACGTATTTTGTCCCACAATTGTCTAGACGCATCATATGGGCGATGTCAATGTCGATCATACCGTGACGCACGCGGCGGTGATTACGGCGGCGCGCTCCCTGCCGGGCGCACCGGTGCGGGAAATTTACTTCTTTGAGACGCTCCCGAGTACGGAGTGGAAGGTGCAGACGGTGCACAGGCATTCCTGCCCCAGCTCTATGTGGACGTGACAGAGGTGTTCGAGCGAAAGTTGGAAGCCCTGCGCCTCTACGAGATCGAGATGCGTGCCTATCCTCATCCGCGCTCGTACCGCGCGGTGTGCAGTCTCGCAGAGTACCGTGGCTGTACGGCGGGCGCAGTGCTTGCCGAGGCATTCGCGGTTGGGTGCATCATTCACTAGGAGGAAACTGATGGCGGAGCAGCAGAAAAAGCCGTTCATCATCGCGGAGATGAGCGGCAATCACAATCAATCACTGGAGCGGGCACTGCGCATCGTGGATGCCGCCGCAGAGGCAGGTGCCGATGCAGTCAAACTGCAGACCTATACGGCGGACACCATGACACTGGATCTTGATGAAGGGGGCTTTTTTATCTCAGATCCTGACAGCTTGTGGTACGGCTCATCCCTTTACGCACTGTATCAAAAGGCGTATACGCCGTGGGACTGGCAGGAGAAGATTTTTGCCCATGCAAAGGAGCGCGGTATCGTCTGCTTCAGCACTCCATTCGACGCGACGGCGGTGGATTTCCTCGAGGGTCTGGGCGCGCCGTGCTACAAGATTGCCTCCTTTGAGAATACCGATTTGCCGTTGATTCGCAAGGCCGCCCGCACAGGAAAGCCGCTCATCGTCTCGACGGGGATGGCGACGGTTGCGGAGTTGGATGAGCTCGTGCGGACGGCGCGGGACAACGGGTGCACGGATCTGACGCTGCTCAAATGCACGAGCAGCTATCCCGCCACACCCGCAGGGTCAAACCTGCGGACACTGCCGCATCTGAAGGATCTGTTCGGCTGCGCGGTCGGACTGTCCGATCATACGATCGGTATCGGTGCGGCGGTCGCGAGCATTGCGCTCGGGGCGACTGTGATCGAGAAGCACTTTACCCTCGCGCGTGCCGATGGCGGTGTGGACAGTGCATTCTCCATGGAACCACAGGAGATGGCGCAGCTCGTACGGGAGTGCCATGCGGCGTGGGAGGCACTCGGCGAAATCAGTTACCGCGTACAGGAGCAGGAGATCCCCTCGCTCGCTCATCGGCGCAGTCTCTACATTACCGCCGATATGCGGGCGGGCGATGTCATCACCGAGGGGAATATGCGTGCCATACGCCCCGGCGGGGGCCTCTCTCCCCGCTACTATGATGTCCTCATGGGCAGACGCGTTGGTTGTGACGTGCGGCGCGGAACGCCGCTCTCGTGGGATTTGCTGAGTTAGTATATTTGGGAAGATTCGGTAGGAATGCGTCTTTGTCCTGTCTGTGGTGGTGAGCATCACACGAAATTCTTTCATCGTGACTTCAGCGGAATGAATGAGATTGTCCCGTTCGCACACTATGATGTTCTTCCATGCGATGCCTGCGGCATGATGTTCGCCGGGAATATCGCCGAAACGATGCCGCTCTCTGCGTACTATGAACGCATGTCAAAGTATGAGACGGCGGCGTATACAGCACGGGTGGCATCCGATGAGGCTCGGCAGAAATTTGTCCGCCTTTTGCTGGCAGACATTGTGCCGCAGGACGCTGTCCTTGAGATCGGGTGCGGCGAGGGAAGTTTGTTGCACACACTCAAGGAAAACGGCATCCTGCATCTCGTGGGACTGGAACCGTCGCAGAGGAACTGCCGGAAGATACGGGCGGACTGGGACATCCGCGCTGTGCAGGGGGAGCTCGGCGCGGAGATTCCTGCGCTCGCGGGGGAGCGGTTCGACGTTGTCATTCTGGAGGGCGTGCTGGAACATCTGCTGCCTGTGCAGGACAATTTGAAACAAATTCTCCGCTATCTGACCGAAAACGGAAAACTGTGCTTTGTTGTTCCGGATCTTGCGGTCTTTCCAGAGCAGAATGATTTCTATCAGCAGTTCAGCGTGGAGCACATCAATTGTTTCAGCATGCAGTCTCTGACGAACCTGATGCGTCCGTTCGGGATGCGTTGCATCAGCCGTGGTTCTGTGGGAGAGGCGTTCTATACCATGTGGCAGCGTGATGACGATGTACGGACCAGCTCCCTCTGTATTGCCGTTTGATGCAGAAGGGGCGGTATCCATGCAATGCTATCTGGCGCAGTCCAAGGCACAGGTGGATGCGGTGCGTGAGCGGCTTGTGCCCCGCACGGGGCGGGAGATCTATTTCTGGGGGGGCGGGAACGCATACCTCGACGCTGTTTCAGCTGGGGCTTTTGAATGACCTGCGTGTCGCTGCAATCGTGGACTCGAATGTGAACTATCAGGGGCGAACCGTCTACCGTGTGCCTGTCATCCCGCCCGAAGAGCTGTATACACGTCCTGCTCTGTCCTCCCGCATCGCGCAGGAGTCCATCTATGCACAGATCAGAGAGACGATGAAACTGACAAACGACGTGGTGCTGTTATACTAAGTGAAATGAAGTCATTTGCAAGACTTGGAGAGAAGGAGCTGCATATTATGAATATCTTGGTTCTTGGAAACGGTTTCGATCTGGCGTTGGGTCTTCCGACGAAGTATACGGATTTTTTGGAGTTTGTGAATGTAATCGAAGAGCTTTGTCCAAATGAATACCTTACAGAACGGTGCATAAATAATGCATATTCTTATGCATTCTCTGGAATGTCAGAGAAAAAGTATGATGCTTTTGTTAATCAACTAGGTTGGGCCTTTCACAGCTCTAATCATCCGTGCATTGCAATACAGGACATGTATGATTGTATTCATGAGAACGCTTGGATTAATTACTTTCAAAGAAGAATTTCAGAAAATCAGATAAGCGGTGAAAACTGGATTGATTTGGAGAAAGAAATAAAAAATGTCGTTCAGATACTGGATCGTGTATCTTATGATATCCGTTATCTTGGTGATATAATAGATACATGGGCCAGAACGATGGATAGAACCCCCCTTGATATCGATGGTATATTATATGATTTTGAACATAATAGATACAGCATCACACTTAGCAGAGAAACATATATTATGTTCAAAAGTAAATTACGTGGGGATTTTGAACGATTTGTTTGTGCGTTGCAGATTTATTTTGATTTCTTTGTTTGATTATCCAAACTCGTGGATAGGAGACAACCTCCTGGTCCACTGAAAGCGTTGCATTTTGATAATGTGTTGAGTTTTAACTATACACCTTATTGGAATAAACTGAATAAGGGGCAGATCGGTGAACAACAAATATGTTTTGTTCACGGAAAGCTGTCTTATTGCAACGAAAAAAATGACCATAAACTAGCCGATATCATCCAAAACAGCGATGTTATCATAGGATTTGATGAGTATCTGGACAATAACAAAAAAAACGAACAACTTGAGTTTGTGTACTACCGAAAGTATTTTCAGCGCATTGCAAAAGGTACGGGGAGTGAATACTTGAGCTGGCTTTCTGCATATCAATACGATGAACCGACACAGCGGTATTCAGACGAGACGATTGCGCGTGAAGCAGCCCGTTACCCCAATCATGTTTACATCTTTGGACATTCAATGGATCCTACCGATAAAGACATCTTCAAGAATATTTTCCTGCGCGAACCGAATGACACGAAGGTCACAATCTATTACCATGATGAGGAGGCACATGAGCGCATCATTACGAACCTCATCGCCATCATTGGACAGGATCGTTTGATTGAGAAGACGCACAAGCGTGGATTTGAAACTGCTGATATCGAAATTGTTCCGCAGTTCGACTTCCTATCTTGATTTTGCAGCTTTAGAGGAGTTTGCAACTTTGAAAAACTACATCGTCACAGGTGCGGCGGGGTTCTTCGGCTGCAATCTCACGGAGCGGCTGATGCAGGAAGATGATGCACACATCTATGCCGTTGTGCGTCCGAACTCACCGCACAACGCACGCCTTACCCCATCGGAGCGGCTGACCATCGTACCCGCCGACCTATCGGAATACACGCATCTTGATGAGATGATTGAGGAAGCGTGCGATGTATTCTTCCACCTTGCGTGGCAGGGTGGTCGCTATGACTTTGCGGAGCAATATGGAAACATTGCGGACACGATCGGTGCACTCGAAGCGGCGGCGCGTCTTGGCTGCACACGGTTCATCTGTACGGGGTCGCAGGCAGAGTACGGGCGGCAGACGGCACTCATCACCGAGGAGACCTGTCCGCATCCCGCCGATGCATACGGCGCGGCAAAGCTCGCCGCCTGTGCGCTCACGCGGCAGCGTGCGGCGGATCTCGGTATTGAGTGGATCTGGGGACGCGTGTTTAGTCTCTATGGGAAGTATGAGCAGGATGGGCGGATGCTGCCCGCACTTGTGAAATCCCTGCGTTCGGAACAGCCCTTTGCGCTTTCCTCCTCGGGTGCGCAGAACTGGGACTATCTCTATGCCGCAGATGCTGCGGATGCGCTTCTTGCACTTGCCAAACGGGGGCGTGCGGGCGAGATCTACAACATCGCGCATGGCGGCTATCGTCCTCTGCGGGACTATATCGAAGAGGCACGAGCGGTGATCGCCCCGCAGTGTGATGTCACCTATGGTGCGGCGGATGCGGATGTATTTTCGCTGCAGCCGTCTGTGGAGAAGCTTTGCCGTGATACGGGGGGGCGGCCCATGACGGATTTTGCTGATGGGCTGCGGTGCGGATACGGGCTTTTATCTTGAGAAGGAATCTATGTTGATGTATTGGAGAGCAAAATGACTGAGCAGGAGATGCGCGGGGAGATTCTTGCACTGGTACGGGAATACGCTGAGAAATATCATGCGCCGAAGGAGGGCTTTGCGCCGGGCGACCGTCTGCCGTATGCGGCACGCCTCTACGATCACGAGGAGATGGAGAATCTCGTTGCGAGTGCCTTGGAGTTCTGGCTGACGGCAGGGCATTATACGGACGAGTTCGAGCGCGGTCTTGCCGCATATCTCGGGGTAAAGCACTGCTCGCTCGTCAACTCCGGCTCGTCGGCGAATCTGCTCGCCTTTATGGCACTCACCTCGCCACTTCTAGGGGAGCGTGCTGTGCGGCGCGGCGATGAGGTTATCACGGTCGCGGCGGGATTTCCGACAACGGTTGCGCCGATCATTCAGTACGGCGCGGTACCCGTCTTTGTGGATGTGACGCTTCCGACGTATAACGTGGATGTCACCCTCCTTGAGGGGGCACTCTCTGCGCGGACAAAGGCGGTCATGATTGCGCATACGCTTGGCAATCCATTCGATCTTGCGGCGGTGAAGGCGTTCTGTGACGCGCACAATCTGTGGCTCGTCGAGGACAACTGCGACGCGCTCGGGTCGGAGTATACGCTCGGTGGAGAGACGCGCTATACGGGCACGATTGGCGATATCGGCACGTCGAGCTTCTACCCGCCGCATCACATGACGATGGGCGAGGGCGGTGCGGTCTATACGAATGATGCGCTGCTGCACCGGATCGTACGCTCCCTGCGCGACTGGGGGCGTGACTGCATCTGCGCGTCAGGGCAGGACAATCTCTGCGGTCGCCGTTTCGACCGACAGGACGGAGAACTGCCGCGCGGCTACGATCACAAATACGTCTATTCGCATTTTGGCTATAATTTGAAGGCGACGGATCTGCAGGCGGCAATCGGCGTGGCGCAGCTGAAGAAGCTGCCGTCCTTCGTCGAGCGCCGCCGTCATAATTTTGCGCACCTCAGAGCGGCACTGGCGGATATGGAGGATGCCTTTATCCTGCCGGAAGCGACAGAGCACGCGAACCCGAGTTGGTTCGGCTTTCTCCTGACCTGCCGCGCGGGTATTCGTCGCGCTAAGATCGTACATTATATTGAATCCAAGGGCATTCAGACGCGCATGCTCTTTGCGGGCAACCTCGTCAAGCATCCGTGCTTTGACCGCCTGCGCGAAGCGAAAAGCGGCTACCGCGTCGTCGGCGAGCTTTCGGCGACCGACCGCATCATGCGCGATACCTTCTGGGTGGGCGTCTACCCGGGCATGACC